>Ga0123354_10006645_pt1 | contig 17233 bp, 15 predicted proteins | sample TergutLab28metaG_2_FD_97872 | JGI IMG/M metagenome (GOLD analysis project Ga0123354, IMG submission 97872) | Labiotermes labralis P4 segment gut microbial communities from Petit-Saut dam, French Guiana - Lab288 P4 | ecosystem: Host-associated > Arthropoda: Insects > Digestive system > Gut ...
AAAGAATTCCCTTTCAGATCGCCGATCTGTATGCCCCTTCTTGCAGTGTAAGGGTTCTTTATCTCCAAGTCCTTAAGATCGATCTTATCCAAAGAACCGATCGGGCATTCAAAGGACATGAGCTGCGTCGTGACAGCCCTCTTGTCCTTCGTCCCGGCAAAACCGATCCTTTCACGCGAAATGCCGAGGCCTCTAGACAGCAGCCTCACGAGGCGGTTGGTCTCCCAGTTCCTGCTGGTGACCTCGGCGATAACGAACTTCCCGTCTGCGACGGGCTCGGGCCCGTTGGATATCTCCTTCACAATAAAATCTTCCGGAGCCTTCTTCAGACGGCCCCCCGTCCCATCGATATCGCTGAGATAGAAGGACATGCCGACGTCCGCTTCGGCGGTGCGGCATTCTCTGTAGCGGCCGTTCATTTCTTTACCGATGAGAAGTAAGCGGATACAGACTTTGAAGCCTTTTTCACAGCTTCCTCGGGCTTGCCCTTGCTGACCTCAATGTACAGAATGACGTTCGTAAGCTCAGGGTGCTGGTTGATGTATCTTACAAGAGTGACGTTCTTATCGTCATTCAGCGCCATGATCAGAGGCTCTATGAGAGTTGGGTTCTCTTCATCGAACCCGAGCGTTATTGTCTTATCGGTCCTTTCGACGGTATAGACATTCATACGCTGCGATTACAGTTCGGATAATAAAACTTTCGTAAACGTTCCATTTGTGTCTGCGTGGGAACCGTTATCTGATGCTCATGATCTCTTCCGGAGTCATGATCCTTACGCCCATGGAGGGAAAGTCACCTATATTCTCAGTGACAAGTATTGTGGGCGCATAGGGGGCGTGAGCCGCAATCATACAGTCATTCCAATTCAATTTTCCACATGTATCGCACCTGAATTCATTTGTACGCCCGCTCATGAGCTCGGCGGCATAGCCGGCCTGTTTCCTTTCAAAAGACTCAACTTCAATACCCGCTCGGTTCAACACTGTGTTCACTTTATCTAATTCCCACCCCTTGTTGCAGTAAAACACTGCATATTCCATGTAAGTGATCGAAGATATTCTTTTTGTGCCGTGGTATCCTTTAAGCCATTTGAGAAAATCTTTGTTTGTAAGTGCGCAAGTATCTACCAACAATGGCCTGTTGTTGAGCTGTTCTATCAAGGCCTAGCCCCGCCCCTCATGAATTTATCAAACTCCTCTCCATCGTTATCGGAGATATCCGCTATAATGGATTCAAATTCAAGTTCACGCTCTTCCCACTCTTTGACCAATTTCTTGATCCTGGCTGAACACTTCGAGTCTGTCATGCGCGAAAATTGGTAGGCATAGTCCTGCAGCTTGCGTCTGAAAAGGTCATCCTCCCAGGGAATTCTTTCTGCCCATACATCTAATGTTGTCTTCGGGACATTCTCGTGGCATTTGTCATTAAGCCTCAAATGATAGCAGAAAAAGAACCAGAATCCTTCCGCCTGTTTGAAAAGCTGTGACGGGGTGGCACCCGCATGAAGAGAAAGACGGAACACCTCTTCAAAATCCATCTTTTCTTCTACAATCGATTTGAAATCTTTGTTGGGGAATTCATCCATGGCGGATGTAAAAAAACTGTTAACCAGAGTTTTGTAGTTATCGATGAAACTTTGCCTTCCGCTGTATATTTTCAGATTTTCTCTTAGCTTTCTGTATTCATTCTGGAAATTGAAAGGAGCTTCCTCGTAGACCTCATCTATTGCCAGTTCAGCTCCTTCTGGCCCTGAATAATTGTCGATGAATTCCTTTGAGTATTGTGTGATCTTAACAACTGTAGGGTCGTTGAGTTGATATTCAGGATAGCTGCCTCTCCATGACACCTTTGTGTATGCAGCGTAGTCGTGATCCCACTCGAGATATGGCATGCGGTATCTTACCACTTCGTCCCCCCACCTATACCAACAATGGGGAAGTTTCATATTGAACCCCTCAGCCTTGAAGCGCCTGTGTAACAGCGTCATAAATTTGTTAAAGAGCACACCGGAGGCTTCGTCTCTATTCCTCGCTTCGTATTCGTGAAGGAAAATGGAGGCTGAAACCTTCACATAATCTATACTCTCCTCACCGCGCATAGAGAACCACCCGAAGGACATATATCTGGTAGATACTTTAATTTAACTCTACTCTTCAGAGCCAATTCTTCGAGTTTCATTTCAGCGATGTTGGCACTTATTATTTTTCTCTCATTTGCATCTCGTACATGCTCAGGACCTCGTTCGCCGTCGTGCATTCCTCCGGGCCTTTATCGTCCCTTACGCGTCCCGTGAACCTTGGGAACCTGAGGCCCAGGCCGGCTTCCTCTTTCACGATGTTCCTGGCGGCAGTGTGTATCGGGCTGAGGCTGATCTCCGCGGCCACAACCTCAAGCACGATCGTAGGCAGGAACCATACGTCCGGGGTCATCTCAGCATCCATAGCATTAGGGCGGCCGTCGCTCAGGTACTTGTCAAGCATGTCTGGCAGGTCGGCAAGGAACGCATCGTCAAAGCCGGTCCCCAGTTTGCACACGGTGCAGTAACGGCCGGATTCCTCATCGAAAACAGCCATCAAGAGGGCGCCGTACTTGCCGGCCCTCTTCCCTCTGCCGTAGAATGCGCCTACGACCGTAAGGTCGAATGAATCCGTAAGTGCCTCCTCGTAGTCCCTCTTGTACTTTATCCAGAGGAATCCTCTCGAGCCCGCCCTGTAAATGGACTCTTCGGACAGCGATTTGGCCATTATTCCTTCGCATTTCTTGCCGAGCGCCCTGCTGAAGAACGCCTCCCCCTCCTCCGGGGCGGCGATGACCTCCATGGTCGTCAGCTGTATCTTCTCCGATAGGTCGAAGACCTCTCCGAGCTTCGTTCTCCTTTCTTCGAACGGGCGGAAGGTCATATCCTCATTTTCCGCCAGCAGGATGTCGAAGAGGAACATCTTCACAGGATAATCCTCGACGGCTTGGTCCATGCCGTGCTTCTTCCTGCGGTGAGTAACGTTCTGGAAGGGGAGCATGTTCCCTTCCGGGTCCACCGCCACGCACTCTCCTTCAACTATCGCCGTTTCAGCTTTGCAACATGCCTTCAGCTCCGCTGCGATGTCCGGGAAGTTGGAAGTAAGGTCCTCCATGCGCCTCGAGTACAATTTGACGGAATTTTTACCAATATGCGCCTGCACCCTTATCCCGTCGTACTTGAATTCCATCGCGCACCTTCCGCCCATCCTGTCAAGGATCAGAGACATCGACGGCAGGCGCTCGGCGAGCATTACTTTTATCGGATTGCCGACGGTGACCTTCATTTTTCTGACTGCGTCAACGCCGCCTGTGGCAAGGGTCTCCGCCACAAGGCCGAGGTCGCATGTTATGTTGAACGCCCTTTCGATTTCCGGGCGGTCCTCCTTTGTGCCGAAAGCTTCAGCAAGGGCATCAAGCATCGTCATTGACCCTGCCCCTATCCTCATCCTTCCGGTCACGATGCGGCACAGGTATCTGGCCTCTATGGGGCCGGAATCCATCAGGAGGTTCGAGAGGTATTTCATCTTCTTATCCTGCGAGTCCCTGCCCTCGGCGCTCTCGATGAGCATCAGGTTCTTGAGGACCTTGTCAAGCGTAAGAGGTTCAGAGAACAACGACGCCTGCTTTCGGTTCTTTATCAGAGTTTCGGCGATCCTGCCCGGGTCCCCCTCTTTTTTCCAGAGTTCGTCGATCTTGCTCTCCGGCATGCCGGAAACAAAGGAGACCGATCTCAGGACGAGCTTGTCTGCCATACCCAGCTCCACACCGTAGAAATCCGGGTGCAGCTTTCCCTGCGAGAGGTACACAATGTGTTTCAGCGAGTCCGGGTCGAGACCTTTGAAAAAGTCAGCGAAGATGGACGTCATCTCAAGGCGGCTGCTCGTCCCTTCCAGCCTGTCGAACACGTCAGCGATCTCGGAGTACAGCATGGCATCCTTCCATATGTTATCGGTCTATTAGAAATCTCCCAGTTTCAGCTGGCCTTCTTTATCCAACTTGGAAAGTTCTCCGTTCAGCTTCTCAAGCTTCGAACGCATCTGTTCTTCCTTTTTCATGCTGTAATATTCGAACACCTCGTCCATCGTCCCTTTTGCTATGAGAACGAACACCTCTCCGTCGTTCTTCCTGCCGGTGCGTCCGCGTCTCTGTATCGTTCTTATCTCGGACGGGATCGGTTCGTAGAATATCACAGCATTCGTGCTGGCGATGTCCAGCCCCTCTTCTCCGACCGAGGTCGCGACTATGACATTCCTGGTGCCGTTCCTGAACTCTTCCAGGATACTGACCTGCTCCTTCTGCCTGAGGCCTCCGTTGGACTGCCCGATAAGCTTCCCGGCGTTCACTCCTTCTATGTAAGAAAGCTTCTCCACAAGAAGGTCGCATGTGTCGCGGTATTGTGTGAAGACCATCACTTTGGATGAGCTGTCGGCGTGCAGTATCTGGCTTACCAGGCTCATGAGCTTTGAGACCTTCGGATGCTCTATCTTGCTGCTGTAGACCATGTTCCAGGCTTCGATGTATTCGGGCCTGCCGGTGAGCTCCTTGCCGCTCTTGTTCCCTTTCTGCGCCAGGGCCTCCCCGTTAAGCTTTGCCAAGTACAGCCTCAGCGGGCTCATCCCCTGGGTCTCTGCAAGTTTGATGGCATGCAGTACCTTTAAACAGAGGGATTGGACGGCGAGGCCGCGGTAGAGCATAGCCGACCGTTCGCCTCTTCTCAGCCTTTTTTGGATGGACTCTCCGATCATCATCATATGGTTGCTGGAAGGCGGCCAATTCTCTTTTGTAAAGCCCAGGTTGGTAAGCTCTATGAAATAGTGGTCAAGCAGTTTTTTAAAAAGGTCAATGATGTCCAGAAGTTCCTTGGGCATATTGACCTCTATCCTTTTGACGTAAGTATCATGAATGTACGGCGTGACGTCTGGGTCGTTCTCTGTCCTGATGTCTATGCGTACGAATCTGAGGTTCCAGCAGACCTCCTCCACTTTCTTTATGTCGCTGCCGGGAGAGGCGGTGAACCCGATGGATCTGATTTCCTTTTTACAATGCCGCGCGACCGTGACGTATGCATAGTTCCCGGTGCCTCTGTGCGCCTCGTCATAGATCACCAGCCCAAACTCGTCCATGCCGTACCTTCCGTTCTCCAGATCGTTCGCTATGCATTGAGGGGTGGAGATGATCAGGTCGTTGTTTTTCAGGATATCCTCTCTTTTTTCAGCGCTCATGAGGCCCGTCATGACGCCGACCTTTGTCTCTACCATAAAATTCAGGAATACCGACGCATGCTGTTCCACAAGAGGTTTCGTCGGCGCCATCATGAGGACCTTCTTGCCTTTCTGAAGCACGACAGCTGTAACGAGAAGGGCTATGATGGTCTTCCCGAGGCCGGTGGGAAGAACAACGAGGGTATTGGTGTTCAGACAATTTTTTGCCAGCGTCGTCTGGTATTTCCTTTCTTCCACAGAATCGGGAATTATCTTCGGATGAGAGATATAGCCCATGTAGAGCTACATTCGCAATAGCATAATAAAAAGTTGTTTGGGGGGTCACCGAAAGTGAGTTTCAGCGGCATCCTCCGCCGCAAGACGAGCAACCGCTGAAATTAGGGTCGCGAATCGTCAGGCCCGTCCCGAAGTTGGGATCGTCTATGAACTCTATCACACACCCCTCAAGTGCTTCCAGGGTGTCGTTGTCGTAATAGATATCGAAACTCGATGCACTGTTGTCGACGATGTCTCCTTCAGCAGCGCCTTCCTGGAAGGACATCCCGAACTGAGGCCCGGAACATGCGATCCCGGAGAGATAGATCTTGATGCCAAACCCGATCTTCTGATTTTTTTCCAAAAGTTCGCTTATGAACTTTTCTGCAGCAGCAGTAATCTGTACCATAATGATCGCCCCTAAATACGTCGTCTTGTATAAAAAACCAATCAAACAACCGACTTAACAGCAGGCATTTTGAGACGCTTAACGGCTGTCGCCGTCCTCGCCGGATTGGAACATCTCTGCATATTCCCTCAAAGCATACGATTGTGAATGCGTCATCGCCATGTACGAACCTATCATCATGCACTCAAATATCTCGTCTTTGGTCGCTCCGGCTTGCAGCGCATGGTGCGCTTGGACCCTGATGCAGTGCTGTCCGCCGAGAGCGGCGGCTGCGGAAATGGCCGCAAGGTACCTTGTCTTTTGGTCAAGCTCCCCCTTGCCCTCCAACACCGCTTTTCCGATGTTCGCGGCAGGTATGAACATATCGGGGCGTTCGGACAGGACCTGGTTCACGACCGGTATGAAACCGTATTGTTTTTCGATGGCTTTCAGTATCTTGTTGGCGATCTCCCGCTCTTTCGGATCTTCCTGCATGACGCTTCATCGTTTTTGATATAAACATACTTTGTCCACACGCTTACAAGTTATACTAACTGTAATTGCCCCTTATTATGGGAGAGTCCGCGCGTCTTATTTCATACGATAAAAATCGTTGGGAGTCAAAAGAGATGGAAGCAGAAGAGGTCTTAAAGACCAAGTTCAAGGAGATAGGGAGAGAGTACGGATTTGATAAGGTTGAAGCGGAATTTGTTGCGTTCAAAGAATTCAAGGTAAGGTGGCAGAGGAGCTACAAGTGGGCAGATTTTAAAGTATCCGATTATTTGGCAGACGCACCTCCGGAAGTGATCGAGGGGCTGTGCAACTCTCTGTTCTCCAAGATCACAGGGGAGGACGAAGGATATTCGGAAGAGATGTGCAGATGGATGACCGCGCCGGAGTTCTCGGAATACAAGCAGCCGGTCTATCTCAGAAGGAGCAGAAATCTGACAAGGTCATCCAGGGGGGAGGCAAAGGACCTTGAGTCTGCGTATGAAAGGCTGGTAACGTTGGGGCTGGCGGAGAAGGACCCCTCCGTCCACCTCTCATGGACGAGGGAGTCGAACATAAGGAAGATAGGGCACTGCTCGGTGCTGATGAAGGTGATCACTATCTCCAGCGTTCTGGACACCGACATGATACCGGATTTTGTTCTCGATTACTGCCTGTACCACGAGCTGTGCCATCTGATGATAGGGTTCGACCCGTCCGCGAAAAGGCACGGCGAGGAGTTCTTAAAACTGGAGGCAAAATTCCCGCAGACGGCTGAGGCAAAGGAGTGGCTGAAAAAACTTTGTTTGTACTTGTGAGCAATGCTCACGGTCTTTTTTTATTACGATAGAACGAACGAGTGTCTCCCGGCGTTAACACACTTTTTCACGGCCCGATGATGACACCGGTCTCGAAGCACTGACTTACGCCGGGAGTATGTGTCGGACCCTGCGTTGGCTTCCGGTCACGGCTCGATGACTCATCGCTGCTACCGCAAGAGCCCCTTTTCAGGGACAGGGTCGCTGTAAGCCGTTCCGTGCACATGGCAATCATTGGTCATGCCCCTACGCCGTCCCGGCTGTTAAGCGGATTAATCTGCATGTTCATAAAACATTGTCCCGTATCCGAGCAAATTACGGCAATCAACGTATTCTGCTGTACAAAATTGTCTTAAAGCCGAAAAAAATGTCTGTTTATTGTCGTAAGTTTTCGAATTACGTGGAAAAAACATTGAAAAATACGAAATTCGTAATTTACGATACGATATGCACCTCCACTTTACGAATTCCATGGTTAGCTTTATCTAAGAATATTTAATACGGTGTTTTTATGAAAGCTTACTTCAGACCAGAGTCTGTTGCTATAATAGGTGCATCAGATGACCCAACGAAACTGGGCGGCATGCTTCTTAAGAATATGATCGACGCAGGATTCAAGGGAAAATTATATGCGATCAACCCGAAAGGCGGAGTGATACAGGGTGTCCAGGCCTACAAATCCATCAGGGATGTGGGTGAGCCGATCGAACTTGCGGTCCTCGCAATAAAGAACCTGCAAGCAATAGAAGAAATGAAAGAGCTCGGCGCCGCCGGGGTCAAGTGCGTTTCTATTCTGTCTGCCGGGTTCAAGGAGACGGGGCACGAGGGCGCTCTGCTCGAGGAGAAACTCCTGTCCGAGGCGGCGAAGTACGGGGTCAGGATAGCCGGCCCCAACTGCTTCGGCAACATGAACATCTCCCACGGGATGAACTTCACATTCACGCACATCATACCCCCTGTGGGGAACATATCCATGATCTCTCAGTCCGGAGCACTGGGCTCATCGATATTGGAGTGGTCCAAATTCAGCAGCCTCGGGATGGCGAACTTCATGACATTCGGTAACAAATCGGATGTTGACGAGTCGGACGTCCTGCCGACGCTCGCAGACGACCCTAACACCAAGGTCATCGGTATTTACTGCGAAGGCGTGTCTAACGGAGAAAGATTCGTAAAGGCGATCGAATCGGTCAAAGGAAAGAAACCGATGGTGATATTCAAATCCGGAAAGACCGAGGCCGGTTCGGCGGCGGCATCCTCGCACACAGGGTCCCTCGCCGGTTCCGATGCGGTCAACGACGTTGTGTTCAACAAGCTCAACCTGCACAGGGCAATGGACCTCGATGAGATGCTCGACGCTCTCACGGTGTTCAGCACATGCAGCCCGATGAAGAAGGACGGCATCGCTATAATCACGAACGCCGGAGGGCTAGGCGTGATGTCCGCGGATGCGGCATTCGAGGCCCCGTACATCGAGGCGGCTAAACTCTCTCAGGAAACGAACGATGCGATCATCAAAGCCGTGCCCACCATTGCCGGCCTGACGAACCCGATCGACGTGAGAGGGGACGCTAAGGCAGAGTATTTCAGAGGCGCGATCGAAGCAGTCATCAAAGACCCGTCGGTGGGAGGCCTTGTCATAATGGGGTCGCCCCTTGACACGGCGGACCTCGAGAGCATAGCAGAGATCATCGTCGAAATGAGGGACGACATACCGGTCCCAACAACATGCTGTTTCCCCGGCGGGGACAAGTGCGAGAAGGCCAACAGGATCCTCAGAGAAGGAAAGATACCCTGCTACTCCACGCCCGACAGGGCGGTACGCGCGCTTTCGATACTCAGGAAGTACACTGTAAGGAGCCAGGAGAAGCACGATCCGATGATCGAGCCCTCGGTCTCAGGGAAAGCAGTGGCCCAGCAGATAATAGCCGGCGCGAAGGCGGAAGGAAGGAAAGCGCTTACCGAGGCGGAAGGGAAGAAGATCTTCGCGGCCTACGGAATGCCGACGCCCGGAGAAGCGACAGTAAAGAGCGCGGACGAAGCGGTCAGCGAATGCAACAGGATCGGTTACCCTGTGGTCATGAAGATCGTCTCCCCGGACATAGCGCACAAGACGGACATCGGCGGAGTGGTGGTCGGAGTGAAGAACGCCGACGATGCGAAGGCCGCCTACGAAAAGATCATGGCCAACTGCAAATCGGCAAAACCGAACGCAAGGCTTGACGGCGTATCCATACAGCAGATGGTATTCGGGCAGGAAGTTATCCTTTCGATGATAAGGGACGTGCAGTTCGGCCCCATCGTATCCTTCGGACTCGGAGGAATATACGTGGAGATCATGGGAGAGATATCGCAGGCGCATGTTCCGATAAGCGAGCAGCAGCTTGACAAGATGATCACATCGACCAAAGCATACAAACTGCTGTCCGGAGCAAGGGGCCTCCCCCTTGCGGACGTCGACGCTGTGAAGGACATGATCAGAAGGATCGTGATGGTCTCGGTGGAGAACCCCGAGATCTTCGAGCTTGAGATCAACCCCGTCATCGTCGGGAAGAAAGGCCAGGGCTGCTGGGCGGTCGACGCTCTCTGCACCCTGAAGTAAACAAGGTCCCTGCAAAACGGCCGTTCTCAGAACGGCCTCCTTAACGGTACAAAAACGGGCATGCCCTTTACGGCGGCATGCCCTCTTACCAAAATTTCATTTATGTTCATCTGCCGCCGTCTTTCATACATACTTGTTAACAGGACACGTCAGCCACCGTACAAATCGTTTAATCCGATGATATCAATCAATCCATACATGAGATCTGAGATCGTCTTCGTCGGGCTGGGGCTCAGCGGAACGGACGGGATGACCGTCAAAGGGCTGAACGCGCTGAAGGAATGCGATAAGATATACGCAGAGTTCTACACTTCCACTCTGATAGGTGCCGGTGTAAAAGACCTCGAAGAGGCAATAGGCAAGAAGATCAGCATCGTGCACAGGTCGCAGGTGGAGGAAGAGGACATCATCATCGCCGATGCAAGGACGATGAGGGTGGGATTCGTCACCGCCGGAGATACGATGCTGGCCACGACGCACGTCGATCTCAGGATACAGGCGGAAGAAGAAGGGATACCTGTCAGGCTGGTGCACGGGGTCTCGATATTCGGGGCATGCCCCACTTCCCTCGGGCTCCAGCCGTACAAGTTCGGGAGAACGGTGACCCTGCCGTTCTTGGAAGCGGGCTATCAGCCGAAGTCCCCCTACGACAACATCAAGCAGAACAAGGACCGCGGCCTGCATACGATGATCCTTCTGGATATAAGGGCGGACGAACTCAGGTACATGACGGCACACCAGGCCCTGGAGTGGCTGATAGAAGGGGAGAGCAAATGGAAAGAGGGCCTGATAACCGACAGGACCGTGATATGCGTAGCATCGAACGTCGGGTCGAAGGATGAGAAGATATTCGCGGGATACCCGCAGGACCTGATGAAAAAGGACCTTGGAGTGCCGCTGCAGACGCTTGTGATCCCCGGCGACCTGCATTTTATGGAAGCTTATGCGCTGGTGGATTTCGCCGGAGCTCCCAAAGAGATAATCGATGAAGAGGACTGACGATGCCGGCATGCATACGCGTCCCGAAGAAAGAAGGAGAACGCGTAAGAGCGGACCTTTTGTCCAAAGGCTTGCTTGACATAAAAAGAAAGATTGGTTCCGACGAGCTGTATCTCCTGATCCCCATACTTGGGGACGAGTACGAAGGATACGAAGCGGTAGATGCGGACCTGGAACATCTGGAGCAGACGCCCACTGATTACAAAGAAGTGCTGGATGTTCCAGAGGAGTTAAGGCCGGAGCTCCCTACTTCTTTCGATGTGGTCGGCGATGTGGCGATCATCAAGCTGCCGGACCCGCTCATGCAGTACAAACATCAGATCGGCGAAGCTGTGATATCCGTCAACAGATCGATAAGAACGGTGATGATGGATTCCGGCGTCAAAGGGGACCTCAGGATAAGAGAGCTTGAGAGGATAGCCGGCGAAGGGGGCTCCGAGACGGTGCATAAGGAATTCGGGGTGAGGATGGCGGTCGACCCCTCGAAGGTATATTTCAACCCGAGGCTTGCCGCCGAAAGAATGAGGACGGCATCCTTGGTAAAAGATGGGGAGACGATAATAGACATGTTCGCGGGGGTCGCCCCCTTCGGGATGGTGATCTGCAAAAGAGCCAGGCCGAAGATAGTTTACTCCATAGACATCAACCCCGAAGCGGAAAAGTATGTCAGAAAGAACATGGGGCTCAATCATGTTGAGAACATCGTTCCCATTACAGGCGATGCTTCGGAAGCCGTTACGAACCTTCCCGACGCGGACCGTGTGATAATGAACCTGCCTCAGACGGCGGACTCTTTTATGACCATCGCGCTTTCGAAGACAAAGATCGGAGGCACAATACATCTTCACAAGATAACCGAAAGGTCCGAGCTTGACGATCTTGCCGAAAGGATAAAAAGAGACGCCGCCGCCGGCGGGTTCGAGATAACGATCGGCTCCATAACAGAGCTGAAAACATACTCGCCAACAATGAGCGTTTATGTCCTAGACATAAGAAAAGAGAAGTGAGTTGTTTCTTCGTTGTTGATCCGTTGTAATAAAAATACATTTTTAGGGTCCCTAAAAGTGTAGTTTTGTTAGCATAATATTATATATGACTACTTCATGATAACATAGGGAAGGGAATAAGCATGAAAAGGCTCGTTGAGGAAAAGCTGTTGCGGTGGAAGAACGACCCCGACAGAAAGCCGCTTCTTATCTATGGTGCCAGGCAGACCGGGAAGACGCACAGTGTCACAGAATTCGGCTTAAAAAACTATGCGTCCGTTGCTTACTTCTACTTTGACAACAACCCCGGCCTGTGCGAGATCTTCGAAAAGGGAGTAAGCTCCATTGAATCATTGATGCCTAAGCTGGAGGCGAACGTCAACCAGACGATCTCACCGGAAAACACGCTCATCATCTTTGATGAGATACAAACCTGTCCCGCCGCTCTCAATTCCCTTAAAAGGTTCCGGGAGAATGCGCTGAAATATCATATCATTGCGGCCGGCAGTCTGCTCGGAGTAGCGTTGAGCAGAATATCAAAGAAACAGTCAAAAGAAGGAGAGGCACAGTATTCTTTCCCTGTCGGTAAGGTCGACGAGTTGAAAATGTACCCTTTCAACTTTGAGGAATTCCTGATGGAATTCAATCCTAAACTTATCCCGCTTATCAAAGAATGTTTTGAGAAAGACACCCCATTGACGGACGGCTTGCACGAACAAGCTTTGGACCTGTTCCTGCAGTACCTTGTCATCGGCGGAATGCCTGAGGCTATATTGGAGTATAAGAAGACCAATAACTACACGCTCGTCAGATCAAAGCAGCTTTCGATCTGCAACAATTATGTTCTGGATATGAACAAGTACACGGACACAAGAGCACAGGCGATAAAGAACGAGGCCGTGTACAACACGCTGCCGTCCCAGCTTGCAAAAGAAAACAGAAAATTCCAATACGCTTTGATCAAAAGCGGCGCCAGAGCGAAAGATTACGAACTCTCGCTCAATTGGCTTGAAAAGGCAGCCGTTATAATAAAATGCAATAAGGTCAACGAAGGCAAGGAGCCGCTTGCAAGCTATGAAGACTTTTTGTCATTCAAGGCATACATGAGCGATGTCGGCCTCTATACGGCAAAAAGCAACAACTCTCATATTTCGATATTGGGCAGGACCGTCGGGGACAATGCCATAGGCGCGCTGACGGAAAACTATGTCGCACAGGAATTAAAAGCGAACGGGCATAATATCTTCTATTGGGAAAGCAACAACCGGGCGGAGCTGGATTTTGTCATCCAGATCGAGAATAAGATAATCCCCGTTGAAACAAAATCCTGGAAAGGCACAAGGTCTCAAAGCTTAGAACTCTTCAGAAAGAAGTACGGCATAGAAAAGGCAATAAGGGTCTCCGCAAAGAACTTTGGCTTTGAGAACGGAATTAAATCGGTACCGCTCTATGCGGTGTGGTGCATAACGGGAAGCTGAGTGTTCGGAACTATTTCCGAAATATTTATTTTTCTAGTTTTTTTCGGAACTTTTTCCGAACTCCGTAAAGGATCACTTCTTTAACGGATCCAGCGTAACGCCCGTCTGCCCCTGATAGTTGCCGCTTCTTTGAGAATAATCCTTGTCGGAAGCTGTGGTCAGGGTCTCGAATATCATCTGGCAGAACCTTTCTCCGATGGGTATTTCCACAATATCATCCGTCGCGTTGTAGGCTCCCAGCGTAAGCGTTCCCTCGAATCCCGCGTCTATCTTTCCGAAAGCGCCGATGCAGCCTTTCCTGATCCACGTGGTCCTCATCCACAATTGCGCGCAGACGTCCTTGGGCATACGCACCCTTTCGATGGTAGAGACGTAGAACATCGTCCTCGGGGGTATCCTGACAACACCTTCCTTCTTGATCTCTGGATCCCCTCTTATCGAAATCTCAGAGACCCTGAGGTCATAACCGTTGGGGGTAAGCCCCCTCTCGTGAAAATCGCTGATGCCCAGGTACCCCGACCTCATTCCGGCCAGTATGTCCTTGTCCGAAAGAATTGCCATGGTGTTGCATACGCCGTATCGTTTATAAGGTTTCATAATGTGACCTGTATAGACCCTAAGCCGCAGCCGAAAGGCGCCTCGGCCGTTCGGCTGCAGTAGGGACGGAATAGAGGTTGGATTCATGGCATTGCCGGATAAAAAAGAAAGCAAGATCGCATTGGTCGTCGTGGATGTACAGCGCAAATTCATGGGCAACGGGCGCACTAAGATCAGAGAGCTTACCGAGAAACATCTGGATACCATCAATTTCGCCATAGAATCGTTCAGGGAGGCTGGAAGGCCCGTCATATTCGTCGAGTTCGACGGAAAGGGCGAGTGCGTCGTTTACGACGCGGATGACGGCGACGAGTACGTACAGGGGCTGTCAGTCTCGCCGAAGGACATCGTTGTGCACAAACGGCACATGAACTCCTTCAAGGACTCCTGCCTCGCCGAAGTGGTAAAGGGCTGCGGATGCGACTGCATACTGGTCACGGGGCTCGTTGCACAGTATTGCGTCATGGCAACGTATTTTGGGGCATTCGACCACTGCATAACCCCGTACATGATGAAGGACGGCATCATCGGCACCGATGAGGATAAGGAGTCTCACTGCGAGGCAATAATAAAACTCTTCGACAGGAAAGACGTGTCCGACAACCTTGCGAGCACATCGCTCCAGGTGCCGCCGGAGATAAAAAGGCGTTCCGAAAGTTCCTATTGATTAGTATTCTGGAAGCAGAATTCCGGCGGCTCTGTTGTTAAGGATGGATGCAACAGCCAACGTTATATCTGTGCACATCGCTAACGCTCCCGATACAGATGATACAAATAGCAGTTTACGGCAAAGGCGGGATAGGAAAATCCACGGTGTCAGCCAATATCTCGTACGCGCTGGCGGACATGGACAAAAAGGTCATGCAGATAGGCTGCGATCCGAAACATGATTCTACGAGGGCGCTTCTGAACGGCAGGGAGCAGACCACCGTCCTAAGCTATATCAGAGATACCCCTCCCTTCGACCGCCGCATCGAGGATGTGGTCCTCGACGGCCTCAAGGGGATCAAATGCGTCGAAGCAGGCGGCCCGGAACCCGGCATCGGCTGCGCCGGGAGAGGGATATTAAGCACGTTCGATACCTTGAAAAGGCTCGGGGTCGACGGCATGGACATCGATGTGAAAGTGTACGATGTTCTCGGGGATGTCGTATGCGGAGGCTTCGCCGTACCGCTGAGGAACGAATATGCGGACGGGGTCTATCTTGTCACATCCGGCGAATTCATGTCGCTTTACGCCGCCAATAACATACTCAAAGGCATCAGAAACTTCGACAAAGGTATCCCCAGGGTCGCCGGCATCATCCTGAACTGCAGGGGCATAGAGAATGAGCATGCCGTTGTGGAAAGGTTCGCAGAGGCGGTATGCCTGCCGATAGTGGCAAGGATCCCCCGTAGCAGGCTGTTCGCCGAGTCGGAGAAGAAAGGGATGCCCCTGCTGCATCTGTTCCCGGATTCGGACGAGGCGGCAGAGCTCAGGAAGGCCGCGGAGAATGCGGTCTCGATCCTCAACGATAAATCAAGGCTGCTGGAGTCGAGGCCGCTCAGCGATGAGCAGATGGGGCGCATAGCCGCCGGGGAGTCCGTCCGCCCAAACCCGAAAGGGGCCGTCATTGACGGTCCCGTCTGCAGAACTTGTATAAGAAAAAAGGGGACCGAAAGGAAAAGAGAGAAGCTGGTCGCATCATGCGCAGCAGCAGGCGCGGTCTACGGCTGCAGCACGGTCACGGATTCGGTGACGATCATCCACGGGCCCAGAAGCTGCGCGCACATTATGTCGTCATCACGCAACCTCAGCGAGATAAGGAGAGGGCGTAAAAGAGGGATAATGGAAGACCCGCAGTTCATGAAGATCGAGTCCACCGATATGGACGACACCGTCTCGGTGTTCGGAGGGGCGGGGCTGCTGGAACAGAAGATAAGGGACCTTATCCTGGAAGGGTGCACCAGGTTCTTCATCGTGACAACCTGCGTGTCCGGCATCATCGGGGACAATGTGATAGATGTGGTGACCGCTCTGAGCAACCAGCACCCAGATCTGTACTTCAGGGTGGTGGAGGCGGACGGCAACATCCTGGGCGACTGGGAGGATGGGTACATCGAAGCCGCCGATGCTGTGGCGGACATGATCGACAAGGACATCCGGCCTTCCGGGAGGAATGTGAACCTTATCGCGGAGAGATACTTCTTCAGGATAAATGAGGACAAGGACGATGATGCTGTTGTTCTCCTCAAACAGTTCGGGCTTAAGGTGAACTGCCGTTTCATGTACGAGACCGACATGGATTCCATCGTGAATTTCAAACGCGGCACGCTCAACTATACTGTGAACGACGATGCCATGTCAAGAGGGGCCGCCAAAGTGCTGGAGAAGAAGATCGGCGTCAAGGTCGAGAAAGAACTTCTTCCGTGCGGGATGTATGAGCTGAAGAGATTCGCCGAGAGGATAGGAGAGGAATTCGGCATCCGGGAAGAGGCGGCCGAGGTCGTCAGGAAGGAGGAGGAAGAGTACCGGGCGGCGATATCCGAGCTCAGAAAAAGGCTGGAAGGGAAGAAAGTATTCATCGAATCCTGGTATCTGCACAACATAGACTGGCTTATCGAGCTGGTCCAGGACCTTGGGATGGAGATCATCTTTATCGGCCTCGGTCCGGGGCGTGAGTGGAAAGCCGAGAAAAGAAAAGAGTCAAGGTTCGAAGGCAAGGTCGAATTCACCCAAAATTATTGGCCCGACGACATCTGCGAGGATGTGCGCCGCTTAGGGCCGGACATCATCATCGGCGACAGCGGCCGTTCCGGCATAACCGATGTGCATAACATAAGCTTCGTCCGCGCCGGGGTCGGAGTGAAGTGCGTGATCAGGTTCGCAAAAGAGATGGCCGACATAATGGCGGCGCCTCCGGTCGAAGGCTGGAGGCTCAGCGGCAAGGGAGAGATGATGGGGGACGAAAGATATGCCAGGAATTAAGAAGATCCACATGGACGGTTTCACAGGCGCCCTCATGGCGGTGGAGAGTTTTGACGGGACGGTCACGGTCCTCCACGGCCCCGGAGGATGCCGCAACTACCACACGTTCATTTCATCGCAGTGCTATTCAAGAAGGTCGCCCGAGAATTTCAAGAAGTATTCTCAGAAGTATTTCTACTGGAACTCCAGGATGCCCTGCACATACATGGATGAGAACGATTACATCAACGGTGCGGAGCCCAAGATCGAGGAGATACTGCCTATAGTGAAAGAGGTCGACGGAGGGGTCGCGGTGTTCATCCAATCTCCCGGTGCCTCGCTCATAGGGGACAACATATCGGACGTGATCGAACGCCTTGGATACTCCGGCACGGCGCTGGCGATCGAGGAGTCGCTCATATCCCAGCCGTT
>Ga0123354_10006646_pt1 | contig 17231 bp, 7 predicted proteins | sample TergutLab28metaG_2_FD_97872 | JGI IMG/M metagenome (GOLD analysis project Ga0123354, IMG submission 97872) | Labiotermes labralis P4 segment gut microbial communities from Petit-Saut dam, French Guiana - Lab288 P4 | ecosystem: Host-associated > Arthropoda: Insects > Digestive system > Gut ...
AGTGCTATGGTACATATGTAGCAGTGCTATGGTACATATGTAGCAGTGCTATGGTTCATATGTAGCAGTGCTATGGTACATATGTAGCAGTGCTATGGTACATATGTAGTAGTGCTATGGTACATATGTAGTAGTACTATGGTACATATGTAGTAGTGTTATGGTACATATGTAGCAGTGCTATGGTACATATGTAGTAGTTCTATGGTACATATGTAGCAGTGCTATGGTACATATGTAGTAGTTCTATGGTACATAAGTAGCAGTGCTATGGTACATATGTAGCAGTGCTATGGTACATATGTAGTAGTGCTATGGTACATATGTAGCAGTGCTATGGTACATATGTAGCCGGGCTATGGTACATGTGACTTTGTTTGAAGAACCGCTGTCATTTAGATGGACTTTGAGTTGGGAATATGGATATTACAGGCACATAGAAAATCGGAGTTTGTCACGACATGAGCAGATGAGTTAAGACAAAACCGTTTCAGTAATATCAGTTATGGTTTTTGCAGAGACATGTGAGGGATTAAACGGAATTTCCGGAGTACTGCATACCGCATACTGCATACTGCTTACCGCATACTGCATACTGCATACCGCATACTGCATACCGCATACCGGATACTGCATACCGCATAATACATACTGCATATTGCATACTGCTTACTGCACACCGCATACTGCATACTGCATATTGCATACCGCATACTGCGTACTGCATACTGTATACTGCATATTGCATACCGCATACCGCGTACTGCGTACTGCATATTGCATACTCGGTATCGAGAGAATGAAAATAAAAATTACCGTTGCTTACTTATTCCAAGCCCTGCGTTCGTGCGCGATGTCATTGCTGTTGGTCAGCAGTGTTTGGCTAGTGAATTTAAAACTTACAAATGGAATCCGTTTTATCGCGATCCTAATTGTGAAAGGAAGTTTTTGGTTTGTAGTCCTTTAAATGAAATCAAATTAAAATTGTAACTCTTTTTCCTAACGCGAAATATGGCGACAGACAAAGTAAATTTCATTTCGTGTCTCTTGGTTGGGAAGCTGTAGGCCTACTTCTTAATAAAATCCATGGTAATAGTTAATTTAGGCGAGATAAGCGACTCTCAGTGTATGTTAGACAGCCCTTCTGGTTCTTATTCAGGAGGTCACGTGTTAAAATCCCAACCTAAGGACAGGCTAAACTGACTGCTGGTTTAATGCTTTTTTATCAGCCCCTGTTACAAATGCTGGGATGTTACCTCACAATAGATCATTACCGCTTTCATCCGCATAATTTAAAATATATTATTAACTAATAATCCTATCGTCTGATGCTGTGTAGTGCCAGTTATCGATAGCGTCGATAAACAAATTGTAAATACATGTAAACAATTTGGAAGAGGCAAATGGAAATTATCCTTTAGAGGCCTAATGTCAACTATAGTTGACGTACCGCACCGCTAACCTCCAAAGTTTCATTTTATATATTTATTCAACAAAAATATGTACCGAACATTTTAAACATGGTGTATACTCTCCGTTTTTTTTCTCTCTTCAAAATGCAGTCTGTTTCACAATTCTAACATATTTGGTTCTTGTATTATTCACATTTTATATACAGAATGTGCAAAAATTAAAATTAATTCCGGCGCCAAAAGGTTAATTTATAGTTACTATTATCATTTTTATGGAAATGGAACTGTGTAACAACATTCATTTAACCGAAACAGTTAGCTATGCGACAAGGCAAATTACAGTGTACTTTTCGTTAATAATTCACGGTATTTGACCTTCAGCTCTGTCGTGGGTTTTTACCGTCTAATTACATTCGGCCCTTGATGGAATTCAGACATGTACCTAACCATATAGGACTGTGGCTTCTTCTCTTGCGGCTTTAAACTTTTCTCTTGCTCTTGTTCGAAATTTTATGAGCACGTCAGTACACCAAAAACCTAATCCAGCACATTGTTCTTTCATCACCAGTCCATTAACCTTTTGGCGCCGGAATTATTTTTTAAATTTTAGCACATCCTCTATATGAAATGTGAATAATACAGGAACCAAATACGTTAGAATTATGAAACAAACTGCATTTTGAAGAGGAAAAAACGGAGAGTATATACCATGTACAAAATATTCAGTACCTATATTTATTGAATAAATATATAAAATGAAATTTTAGAGGTTAGCGGTGCGGTACGACCACTATAGTTGACATTAGGCGTCAAAAGGTTAACTTATCCCATATCGGAGATCTTTTCCCCATATCATACATTTTTCCACACTTTTATATATTTCCACAAAATGGGTGGAATTACACGGTACAATTTCCTCGACTGCGAATTAACAAACTAATTTTTAGAAACTTAAGGCTGCTGACCATCCATGCCCTAAGACAGATAAATCTATTCCGCTCCCTCCCACTCCCTTTCCTTAAGATCCACTTTAACACTGCCCTCCCATCTACTTCTAAGTCTTCCAAGCAGTATCTTTACTCTAGTTTTTTTCCACCGAAACTCTATACGACTTTCTCATCTCTTCAGCGCAAATCACTTGCGCCACCTGTGTCATTATCCCTGATTTGTTTATCTTAATAATATCTGACGATAAACAAATATGATGAAGCTCCATACTGTGCCATTTTATGCAGTAACCTGTAATTTTCCCATAATTCCAAACGCTTTCTTCAACCCCCTCTTCTCCCAATCTGTCTTTTTATATAATTTAAGAGACCAAGTTTGCACTTTTACAGACAACAGCCATAATTATAATCTTATTTCTTTTAAATTTTTGAAGTTTGTTTCAGGCTGGAAGTTTCGGAATCTTCATAGCATTATCCCAAATACATATTCAGTGATCCTTCTTGTTCATAACAAGTGTAATTAATAGCAAGCAAGCTTGTTTTGAACGAAAATTTTGAAAAATATCTTTAAGTAAAGTACAGCCCTCATCCTCTACAAATATACGGTCAACCATTTGTAATATTTTCAGTTTTTCATTGTAAGTGAAGATACGGGCTTACGTTCATTTGTTTTTAGTATCATTTATATATTCAGTGACTCCTTCATCCGCAACGCGGCCATTTGTTCCAATATGACGTTATACGAAATGATAATTTACATTCGTAAGAGATATCAAATATCAGCACCAAACTCTTGAAAAATACAGTAAAATGATTGACTCATTTCTGGTGGTATAATTTTTACATGTTTTGTATCAACTACACCCAAACAATTAAGAAAATTCTATTTTATTTCAAATTTCTTTTATTGAGTACATCCATTCATTTTCGGTTTGGAAAACAGCAACAAAATGAAAACAGATTCTCTTATATTGCTGTATTTATCATTTATATGCCTTCAGTTTTAGTAATAACTGTTTTTTTAGTAGCGAGTGTATTTTCATAGTCACGAAAACGCCTATTATTTCAAACATGTGTGTCCGTCTGTCCGTCTGTCCGTCCGTCTTCCCGTATGTATCAACGCGGCTTCCACTGGGCGGATTAACATAAAATTCGGTATAGAGAACTTTATGAAAATCTATCGAGAAATTTCATGCTGGGTCGCTAATATCGGGCAAAATGTCGGCAACTTCACATGAAGACCCAAGTACCTGTTATTGTTGCCGGCGTCATGAAATAGCCACACAAGCGCTCTCTTCACGTTAAATTATGTCACGCTCTTAGGTTAGCCGTGGAGGTACAAAATTTGAGCGAACGCCCATGATGTCACATTAGACGCACATTGCCTCTTTCTTGCTATTCTACGTATTGTACAGACAAATGTCAATGGCTTTAACGTACTTCGAGATTTTCTTTTTTCAGCGTCTCATATTGCTGAATATATTTTAAGAATAATCACTTCGGAAGTATATTTAAAATATAACAATACATATTCACCTTATATTAATGTATCCCTGGCTTTAGTTTACCACAACTTCTTTATTTATCATGTATGAGCATGACATGAACACCAGTACTATGACATGAAGACCAATACTATGACATGAACACCAATACTATGACATGAACACCGGTACTATGACATGAACACCAATACTATGACATGAACACCAATACTATGACATGAACACCAATACTATGACATGAACACCAATACTATAATATGAACACCAATACTATGACATGAACACCAATACTATGTCATGAACACCAATACTATGATATGAACACCAATACTACAACACGAAGACCAATACTATGACATGAAGACCAATACTACGACATGAACACCAATACTATGACATGAACGCCAATACTGTGACATGAACACCAATACTATGACATGAACAACAATAGTATGACATGAACACCAATACTATGACATGAACACCAATACTATGACATGAACACCAATACTGTGACATTAACAACAATACTATGACATGAACACCAATACTATGACATCAACACCAATACTGTGACATGAACAACAATACTATGACATGAACAACAATACTATGACATGAACAACAATACTATGACATGAACACCAAAACCTTAGTAAATACTGGCTCTTAATAAAATTACCTATATTCAGTAATTTGTGTAGATAAATTAAATTTAAACTCATTATGAATATTCACTCATACACTGTCAAATGGAAAATTTAACCTGCGTTCATTTCATGTATCTCTGACAACATTCTGTCACCTACTGAACAAATTTGGTCCCGTAGAAGTTTAGTTTATGTTCCAGTTCACATATTTGAGTACTAGTTGATATGTTTCTCGCTTCAGGCAGCATTGCTTTGTTTTCACTTGTTACATATCCTGAAATTAAGCTTGCAGTTCATTTAAGAAAATTGTCTATAGAGTCTATATTTTAATTGTATATATTAATATGTGTACCTTTCTATTAGTCGTCGTAATTTTAACTATTATAATTACAAAAGTTTAATTCAATATCTGAGCAATAATTATCACACAGCATCTTCACATATACACCTAGTCATAAATCTGTGTATATTTTACATTGATTATCAATAATCGCAGACTTGATTAATTCACGTTTAATTCATTATTTTTAAATTTATTACAAGAATAAAATTGCTTTTTTTCTAACAGCATGAGATATGAAGTGGATTCCTTCTGGGGAAGCCTCCAGACATTTCGAGGATTTTCTAGAAGCAGTTGAGTCTTACACAGTGTACAAGAGAAATTATTTCATTTTTATGATGCTTTTTGGTTTTCTTTTATTTTGTCCAATTCAAACAGACCTCCAAATTTTTTCCATAGAAGTCTTTCAGTTTACCTTTATTTTACAAAGCAACTGCTTTCGTTCGTTTGCGTCACGCATATTAACCCTTATCCTGCTAATGTCGAGAATAGGGTGAGCTCCTAATAATTTCAGCAAATGGCATATGCGATTTAAAGCGGCATTTAATCTTTTGACGCCTAATGTCAACTATAGTGGTCATACCGCACCGCTAACCTCTAAAGTTGCATTTTGTATATTTATTCAACAAATATAGGTACTGAATATTTTAAACACGGTATATATTCTCCGTTTTTTTTTCTCTTCAAAATGCAGTTTGTTTCATAATTCTAACGTATTTGGTTCCTGTATTATTCAAATTTTATATACAGAATATGCTAAAATTAAAAAAATAATTCCGGCACCAAAAGGTTAAAGGGTTAATTGGTTTAGTATAGCCACTATGTCTACTACACAAAACTTGAATCGTAAAAAATTTAAATAATCTTACTTTATAATAAGTTTGATAATTTCTTGGTCGGCTGTGTAAACAGAATGATTTAACTCCAATGAAAGTTTAAACTGTGAAAGCATTTAACACTTTAGACCCTTAAATGGGTAATGATAATCATATATACCGCCTTTTGCGGCTTTAAATACTCGACGTTTCACACAGAGAAACTGCTAGTTCATTTAATTTGTTCTCAAAAGGAATAATGACAGCTTTTCTAAATGTCGTTACCTGGCTTAAATTCATTACAGGTGTGTGACTTTATTTTTGTGAAATAAGAATCAAACTTTTAATTTCTATTCAGAATATCCACGAACTTTTCATGGTTTAAGGTTCAGTGATTATTCTATGCGGCATTTATATACACTGATTTATATACACTGATTTATATACACTGATTTATATACACTGATTTATATACACTGATTTAATATTAAAGATAATATATAGATATAACCAAAAGTCAGTAAAAACGGTTAGTAAAATGTACGATAAAATACATCGGCAATTCCTTGAACATGTACCCAATTTTCAGAAATTTTTCGAATTGAAATCTTCCTTCTTCAATACGAGACTCACAATGTTGTGATGTCCCTTAATATATTAACTGCGCAACTTCCTCGGAATCTTTAGTTTTCTGTGACCGTTCATCGTGAGCAAATTGTGAAGTGGGAGAGAAAACCAACAAAATGCAACAGTTAGATGTTTATTTTTAACAATTTCTCAACGTGTTTCGGGCATCATTATGCCCATCTTCAGGAGAACAAAGACCGTGTGTTACTGCACGTGGTGTGCTGCGCTGGTTCTGCTGGATGTGGTTGGTAGCGGTTGTGAGGCGCTGCCTTGTGGGGTGCGAGTATACGTCTTGTTCTCCTGACGATGGGCATAATGATGCCCGAAACATGTTGAGAAATTGTTAAAAATAAACATCTAACTGTTGCATCTTGTTGGTTCTCTCTCTCACTTCACAATTTCCTCGGAATATTCCTGTTAATACTCCATATTTTGCCAACACATTGAATTTGTGAATGTCGTGTAATTCCCAGGACAAACAACGATTGGTCCTTTGGTAGATATAACAGACTGGTTTAAACAAAGTGTGACTTCTGGAAGCTTTGAGCTGAAATTTTAAATAGTATTTATATAAAGTTAAATTTTCAAACATTCAAGTCTAACTCATGTATAACAAGAATTCACTTTCCCGTAGCGATCTGCAACCTCCATTCTTGTTTTTTAGAGCCATTCCTCACAAAAACGTAATGAGAAAAACTCATGTTGTCCTTGTATAGAACTACATAACAATAGACGTCAGTATATATGGAATAGAATATTACATACACGTGATACCGTGAAACCATAAGATGTGGAGAGTATGGTAAATATGGTCGTGGTCGATTTTGTTTACCTCATCGCCTGGTACATCATTTGCAATTCTCCTAATAAAATTAGCAACTGATTGTTTCGAGAAAAATATGCTCAGGAAAGCTTTCGAACTGAGATGGGGAAAGTGGCAGTACACTGGAAAAAATTACATGTAGAAGAACTTTGTATTTTGTTTCCCTTTACCAGCTACCGTGAGTTATCTATAGAGCTTCAAGCTAAATTTACTTTATGGGTCGTTCCGTCTGAAAGCGAAGAGGACCCGACACTTCTGCTTCAGGACGAGCAAAAAGATGTCACCGAACTAAGAGTATTTTGCTGATGCCGTGAACGAGTACAAAGAGATGAATGTGCCGGGCCGTGAAGCCCATATGGCGAATCGGAGAAAAGCATACGAAGATTTGTTCGAAATCCTTGAAAGAAGGAACATAGTTCCGGGCAGGAATGGTTGTGGCATGTTAACTTGAATTATCAAAAATTATGGCTTGCGATATGAACTGCGTTTATATGGCCGGTTCTTACGCCTCTTTGGGTTAAAGAAAAGACAGGAATTTTTTGTCCATCTGGGCGACATCTATATCCTTGAGAGGGACATTCGTACGTCAGAAAAGACAACAAATTATTGCTTCAGTGAAGACACGATTGTTCAATCAGTGTAGTGCTTTGGCTACGCAGGTAAGATCAATGTCATGGTTCAATTTCCGGTAGTGGCAAAGATTAATCTCTTCTCCAAAGCGTGCAGAAGCGCACTGTGGCCCACCTGTACAGTGGGTACGAAGGTCAAAACAGGCAAGGTGCGAAAACGTTTACTAACATTTATGTAGTATCGAGCCTAGGAAAACTTGCTCTGCATCCACATGCCTCAATACATCTCTACGTCTAATTAATGAAGGTAATGTTGTCAACATAATTACCTTTTATTCTACAAAAAATACTTGCCTTGTAAGATGTCACTTGTTTTGAACACTTAATGCTAAATCTTTCGATAGCTGCTGCATTCTGTGAATGTACATATTGTTCAATATAAAATATGTTTTGACTGAAATTGTGTTTGTTATTATTTTGAGAAAAACACAAAGGGATGTCTTCTCCAAAGGGCGTGGTGTTTAATTAATTAATTACAGAGACAAATTTCTTGCAAATTTGTTATTACTTCAAGTGTCCCGGAATACCCTTCTCCTTCCAGGCATTACTGAAAACTAAGTAAGTTATATAAACTGATTATTAATTTTAATGCAAAATGGAAATTAAACACGTAACTTGAATTAAACGGGTTTGAACAGTAGGTAATTACAGATTTCTAACGAATTTGTTTCTTTGTAATGAAAGCGATTGAATATATGCCGAGGGATAAGTATATGGTACGTATTTTCTGAGCCTTAACGGTATTACGCAAATCTTGTGACTGATCACACACAAGCAGAAGAAACTGAGGTTGCATTCCATTTCAGACAGGATTTATTTTACTTACCATGAAATGGGAGCCGAGAGCTTATTTTGTTTGGCACTTAAACATTATTTGAGCTTGAGTCGCATTGCACTGAACCAATGACCGCTGTTCAATAGAGTTTTTAGAATTACCGCCAACTATGAATGTAGTTCGGGAGTGGCCGAGTCGCCATTAGAGTACCAGTCATCGATATTTGCTGCTAGTGGCTATCTTTCAGAGTGACGTAGCGTCTTCCGGATGCTGCATTTCCCTATACGTTTTCATTCTCGTAATATTATTTTGCGAATCTCACGTCTACACCGGTCGGCATCAATTTTCTCCCTGAAATAATTTTAATATATTTTCATTGGGACTTTAATTTGTGACTAAAATGTTTATATCACCCTCCCTTTGCGTGACACCAATTGATACCTCAGCTGAATGACCACAAACCGAAACCAGGCGCTGGGCGGAAGTTTTTTATGCTGTTCATTTATTTTCACTTATTTAAGTTACTTAAATCCCTATAATAATATTGTCTGGAGCTGCAGATCAAAATTTAAAGGCTTCCTTCCAGCTACTTAGCGTCTCTTCAATTGGCAGAGTGATAATTTTGACACTGCAAACTACGGGAGACTAAACAACTCGACATTTTTTCACAACGACAAAAACAAAGGCTTACCTACTTGGATCATGACATAAGCAGTGGAATCTTCTTGAGAAAGCTGCTATTGTATCGTTTTTTAGGAAGAGGTAGTCAGATATATAAACGTATTACTCAATTGATGGTGTTCTGGTGTACTGGAATAACATCAAAGGATTAATGAAATAATGGGAACTTTAACACGCCTCTGGACTATGGACGCTTTCCATTGATTCAACTAAGGTCAGTTCGAAGTCAGTGTTACTGCACAATGGAAATAAGTTCCCTTCTATCCCACTTGTTCATGCAGCTCACATGACAGAAAATCCCAACAATTCAGCTATTGCTGCTAACAGTACGCTATGAAGAACACCTGTGGAATACTGTGCTGACCCAACAATTGTAGCAATGCTGACTGTGCTGCAAGGCGCATACACTAAACTCTGCTGCTTTTAATGCGGAAGTGACAGACGAGCGAGGGAATGCCACTACAGAATTAAAAAAATGGCCACTCCTTTCAGAGACATCTCCAGGTTAGTTGAATGTGGCACATCTTGGTTTAGGGAATAAGTAAAAAATCTATTTGCCTCCATCACGCATCAAACTGGCTTTGATAACAAAAAATATCTCTGAAAGCGGTGGATGAAGAAAGCGAAGAGTTTGCCCATTTCAGGCAAATATTTCCCAAAATAAGTGAGGCCAAGGTGAAAGGAAGAATATTCTTTTGTGCACAAATTACACACCATTCGAAGACCGAGACTTTAATATTAAATTAAATTCTACAGAAAGAAGAGCCCGGAAGGAATTTGAAAACAATTGCAGGAGCTTTACAGGCACTGGAAGAGAGGAAAGTTACAATGAAATTTTGCAGCAGCTAATTTTATCATACAGTGCTGTAGGGTGTAACATGTCATTGAAACTTCATTGCCTGCATTCGTATTCGGATTTTTTCATGAAAACGTGGGAGGAACATGGTAAAAGATTCCACAGGGATATATCCCAAATTGCAAAGAGTTACAGTGGAAAAGGAGTCCAAATATGTTGGCTGAGTACTGCTGGAGTTTTGTAAGGGAGACACCAACCGGCGAAAATAAGAGGCAAAGAAAGACCAAGTCAGTGTTTAATGATGTTTTTCTAGTTAGGATACTGCATATAGAGAGACAGTGTTTTTATTTGGCACTATATATTGTAATTAAAAACTAATATATTACTTTGTAATTACAAACGTAGTTTTTTTTTAAATTTAATCCCTTCTCCTTAACATTGGTGTGTGTTAGTGCAATTTGACTGATGTATTGGGATTCAGCAATGTCAAAACTATAAGAATCACCTTGAATTTTACGGGGGAGCAAATTTTTTTTGGCCGACCATTGCTTTTTTGATCATCCTGTATTTAGAGGCCAATGCGGAAATATATACACTTTTTGATATTTTGTAATATTAAATAAGACTGTATACCGACCCACCCGAAGGGTCCATTTACACAGGACACGATAAACAGAACAAACGCATATTTACTTTGATTCCTTGCTGGAGAATCTCCCCACGATCCTAGAATTAGAGCGGTATAGGACAAAACACGCTTTAAAAAAATCCAGCGTGACTGGAGATGTGTCTGCAGTTGGCTTATTGCTAGACTAAGGTCAAAATCCTCGAAATTTGCGTTTAGTTTTATTTATTTGTATAAGGTTTATTTTGGATGGGGGAGGGGCATGAGCTGCCTCTCCCCATCAGTTAGTTTAGTAACTAATTTACCGGCCGCTAGATCAAGGAGTCCAGATTTATTTCTCAGCAGGGCAGGACATTTTTCTTCTCCCAGACGTCCGGATCGGCTCTGGGGTTCACAAACTTCCTACATAATGGGTTCAATGGTTTCTTTCCCCACAATTAAAGTTTCCAGGTTATGAAGGTGAACATTCACCTCCAAATAATGCTGAGGTTGAGAATGCGTGCAGTTGTGTGTGGGATTTACTGTTCTTGTAATGGTGTCGGGATTACAGTGTTCTTGAATATGATGATATGCAGTGTGATTGATCATATACCGACATTGCGGAAGAATATTCTGCTGCCATCTTCAATGTAGAAGTGTATTTTAGGTTAACTTTTAGATATGATTCTCTGAAACGTCGGTACAATTGTACTAAACTATGCTTCCGAGCATCTAAAAGTCTGTAAATTTAAAAATGAAATTGTTCTTGTACAAAACATGACGGCATATAATGTGAATGGATCCGCAGCTTCACTTATCTTTAACTTGTCTCTAGAAGGAAGTAAGAAACGTGCAATTTTACGTATATGCATAAATATACAAAAATGTAAAACTGCTGTACGTTTTCATAGTTAAGGGCAGAAGCTAAACGATTCTGTTCCCATAGAAATTCAATTACATTTACGCTTTCAGATAAGAAAAGCCAGCACCGTCGATGTCTGTCATTTAGATCTCATTGTGCCAGGAACAGGCGTGTATTGAAGTAATATGGGTTAGATGTATAGAGTCGGCTGTTTGACCTACATCTGAACTCATTCTGGGGCTCCAAAAACCCAGAGAAGCGTAAAGATGTTGCATGCGACAGCGAAGGGAACGAATCAGCTCACAATTTTATCACTTGCACTCCCCAGCAGCAGGTCATGAATTGGGCCACGAACTTGACTCTAACCCATATAAAAGCTCACAGTCTACTTTCTTAATCGGGCACCTTGTCGCATATACAACTTCAAATGGTACACGATGGTGTGTTTTGGAGTGAAACAGAATATACATAACACAAAAATAAAAATGTTTCATCTTATAAAGATATATTTACCAGCCAGCTCAACCTTAAAATATTGTTCATTTTGAATGTAGACCTATATTTGTTTTTCTATTTCTTGTCACAGAATCTAACTGCGAGTAATAAATTCCATTGAGTTGAGTCCTTGAGAAGCTGATAGTTGTTCAGCTACTCACGAAATTCCACTCATTTTATCGGACCCTAGCATTTATCACGTGTGCACAAGAATCTATCATTTGTCCCTACTCCTAGCCAGTTGAATTAAGCGCACGATCTCACGTATTTTCCCTGAGGATTCATTTTAATACGTTTAATATAAACGAATCTGTATGTAGGTCTTCCGTTTTGTCTATTTCCTTCAGAGATTTCAACCAAAACCCATCAAGCATTTACCTTCTCACCCATATATGCTACGTGCCTTGTCGATCTCATCATCTCGGTGTGATTATTCAAACAATATTTGGTGAGGAGAAGAAATCCTGATCGGACAGAAGTAAGTTTATTCTTTATGTAACAGCTGTTTAACTCGAAGTGAGTGGGAAGGACTTCACCTGATTGCTCCGTTGATTATCAGCATTTCTGTTTTCTGGCTTGCGACGCCGTTTAGTTAGGTGGGTACTAAGCTCCTCGTGTGTGGGAATAATGCATGGATTTCATTATTACAGCCGGGGGTGCACGTAGTAACTTGGAAGGATTAAGACTGTAAATGACCTTGGAATCGAGAACTGCGCTGTTGTGGGTTATTAGGCAGCGAACATCGCTAATTTCTTACAGTAGTTTAGACAAAACCTATCGGTCCAATCCTCGGCGTTCAAGAATCCAAAAGAAAGCTTGTAACCCAAATAAGCCTGTAGCCCCAATATACTCCATGTTGGGACATTTTCAAAATGAGCGAGGGCTGTCGCAGTTCAAGGTCATGCCCTTCGGGCTGTGCAACGCTCCAGCAACATTCGAGCGACTCATGGAGTCTGTCCTGACAGACCTGACTTTCGGTGGCTGCCTAGCACACCTGGATGACACTACTGTCATTGGCCACACACTTGAAGAACAACTCAACAATCTGCGGAGGGTGTGCCAAAGGTTTCGAGAGGCCAAACAGAAATTGAACCCTGAGAGGTTCCAGCTGTTCCGAATGTTCGTGTCGCCGTATGGAGTAACCACGGACAGCATTAAGCTGGAAGCTGTGAAAAGCTGGCCAAGATCGACTGACAAACACCAGCTGAGGAGTTTTCTGGGACTGTGTTCGTATTACAGGATGTTCACCGACAGCTCCGCTGGTATAGCTAAGCACCTGACAGGACTAACCGAAGAAAAATAGACATTCGGTTGGTAACCGGAATTAGAAACAGCTTTCCAAACACTAAAAGAGGCTGTGTGTGTGGCACTTGTCCTGGGCTACCCGTGAACAGGAGAGAAGTTCATTGTCGACACCGACGCTGTCAGCGTGAGATTTGGTGGAGCACTGTCACAAGTAAAATATGGAAGCGAACTGGTTGTAGCTTACTTAAGCAACACTCTGTCCAAGAGCGAGAGGAACTACTGTTTGATCGTCGAGAGTTGCTGTCAACTATGAAGACCCTTGAACACTTCCACAAGTACTTGAATGGACATGAGATCCACCCACGTACCGAAAACTCCGCCTTTAGCTTGCTGCTGAACTTTAGGATTCTGGTGAGGCAGACGGCTCGACGGGTTCAGCGTCTGCAGGAGTACAACTTCCCATCTGAACACCACCAAGGCCTGAAACACACCAACGTATAAGCTGTTTCTAGACAACAATGCTCAGACGAGTGATCCCCCTGCCGAAAGATCAAACAAGGGGCAGACGGCCAAAGGTGAGTAGTTGCTGCCGCTGCAAATAGCTGGGAAAGACAAGCCCTGAGGAGGGAGCAGTTAGCAGATGACGACTTTGGGCCTCTACTGCAAGATATGGAAGCCGTATAACGCCCAGAGTGAAGGGCTATCAGTGACCGGAGCCCCATCTACACGAGCTATTGGGTCCACTAGAAATCCCTCTCATTGAGAGAATGAGTGCTAGAAAGTCACTGGAAGTCAACCGACGGAAAATATAAGGCGGCCCAGGAAGTCATCCCCGCAACAAGGTAAAAGAAATACTGGCGGAGATGAACGGACGCATGTTTGGAAGGTATCGTGGAGCTAACAAGACACATCAATAAGGTCCGGCAGCGTTTTTATCGGCTGCATTTAAGGGGCGAAGACGAGAGGTGGTGTCAACGTTGTGACACCTTTCCCACCAACCGAGGTCCCAGAACCATACTTAGGTCTTAATGCACCAATACGACTTCGAGGCACCCTTTGACATGATCACATTTGACATCGCTGTACATTACCTGTAGAGCGACCGGGGAATCAGATATCTCCTGATCACCATGGAATTCTTCGCCAAGTGGCCAGAGGTTTACGCCATCTCCAACCAAGAGGCATCGTCAGTGGCAGACGCCATACTGACCAACTTCTGCCGCTTCGGCGTCTCGCTGGAGCTGTATAGCGACCAGATCCGGAACTTCGAATCCAGGCTAATGCAGGTGGTCCTGGAGCAACTGTCGAACGGCTATACGACATCCACCACTTCGCCCACCAGCACATGAAAGTTGCCAGTGACCATATGAAGGCACACTACGACCAGCTGGACAACTCGGCTGGTTTTCAAGTAGGCAACCTGGCTGTAACGCTAACCCCGGAGAAGAGGAAAATCACCCAAGCTGCAGACGTGCTGGGAAGGCCCGTTCATCACCCGGTTAAACGACGTCATATACCGAATTCAGGGGAATCCCGTGGCAAATATGATGGTCGTCCACCTGGACAGCCTGGCAACCATGTCTGGGGTTTACTCGGGATCAGTAGCCTTGAGAAGAGAGCATTATAACAGAGGACAACAGCGCCTTGTAGTGTTGCGACCCGCGAAGCCTCTTACGTCAAGGCTGTCGTTACGCCAGGCAATTCCCTTATAAGAAAGTGAGAGAAACTTCTAGTAACAGGTATCCAGCGTTCACTGGAAGACAGTAGAGGATTCTAGAAATGCAATGAGTAGCATATGAGGTCAGCGAACAGCAAGAGATGGACAGTCGTGTCACGGCGAGTCAGTGTGTTGCATAGCGGAGAGCTTCTGTCAACGGCGCAGTGTGACGGGAGATTGTAACTGCGGAACTGCATAGTGTAGAGCGAGTTGAGGAGTGCGTCTGTGGAGTACAGTGTTCTAGACCGGTGTCAGTGCTGTAAATATCAGTAGAGAACAGGACTGAGAAAAAAGTGTAGATAGGGGCTATGAGCCCGAAATACTGAATGTGCGAGTGCAGGATAATCTCCTGTGAGTGATTCTTGAAATCCTTGTGAGTGTTCTGTTTCAATTACTGGCTGTTTTAATTTGTGTTAATTGTAGTGACAATAAACGCTGTTATTTGTTATACCCACGGGCCTGTCTGTTACAACATTAAATAACCAATTAAGTACAATTTAACATTTTATTGTTTTCGTTTAACTTGTATCCACTAGATACGTACGAGGGTTACTCTTTTCGCGGTCAAGAATATTTATATTTTAGTTTTCCGAGTTAGCCACCATGAAGTCTGTTAAGTGATTAATAACGTTTCAGAGGTACACATTGCTTTCATCTTCTGATTATAGAGTGTAGAGACGTATTGGCCCTACTATTCACAAATCTTTCCACTGACTTGAAGGGCTGTGAATGATTTTCCTGTTAGTTACGCTTCACAACTGGCACTTATTTAGCTTTGCTATGTGACGCGAACACCATAAACCAGGTTGTAAACCCCCCATTTTTTTTTGCTAACACTTTGAAGCATATTTGCCATACAAGTTTAGTGCAGGGTACTCGTAATCACAGATGTTCTCATTACTTGAAATAGGCTTCCTTACGGCTGCAGGCGAGTCCGAACCAGCAGATACCCATGAGTACTGTGGCAAATGTTTTTGACGCTGAAACCGTCTAACCTACTTACGTGAAGTCGTAACCTGTGCTGTCCTACCGCTCATCATGAGGGGAAAATGAGTCTAATGCTAGACTGGAGCCCTGGCTTTATTTCTGCAATCCTTTTCCAAAGTAACAATTTACTTAACTGTGCCATGTTTGGTGGGTCGAGATTGCATAGTCTGTAAAGCGATTCGCTACGTCCCGGACTGTACGGGGCTCGAATTCCATTGACGGGGGAAATTTTCCGCACCCGTCTAGACCGGTCATCGTGCCCACCCTTCCTCCTGTACATTGGGTACCGGGTCTCTTTCTTGGCCATTCAGCGACCAGGGCGTGACGTTAACCACCCACACGCAACCAGTTCCGAGGTTTAAGAAAGAGTAGAGCTATATCTCTATCCCCCTCTGGGCCCTTATGGTCTGTTGAAGGGCTTACTTACCTTTACATTGATGCCATATTTCATGTTCTCACCACGGTGCTGGTGAAGATCAAAGTATTCTGGGATGAGAAGCCATGTCATTCAGTAAATTGTTACCGAGGTTTTGTGAGAGGGTGCTGTTTCCATCGTCACGGTCTAGCAGTACAAGAAGGGTAGTCGCTAATTTTCTTTGTATTTATTACTTACACTCAGGCTTTGCATGGTTCTGGTGAGGTAAACATATGTCTGGTTGGAACTGGGGATCGGATGGTCCCTTAAATCGTCCCTAGATAATAGATAAATAGAGCATTGTTGAAATTACGGGGAAAGACACAAGTGGCAAAGAGAAACATGCCCCATTGCCAATTAAGACGAAAGACACAAGTGGCAAGAGAAACATGCCCCATTGCCAATTAAGACGAAAGACACGAGTGGCAAGAGAAACATGCCCCATTGCCAATTAAGACGAAAGACACAAGTGGCAAGAGAAACATGCCCCATTGCCAATTAAGACGAAAGAAACAAGTGGCAAGAGAAACATGCCCCATTGCCAATTAAGAAGAAAGACACAAGTGGCAAGAGAAACATGCCCCATTGCCAATTAAGACGAAAGAAACAAGTGGCAAGAGAAACATGCCCCATTGCCAATTAAGACGAAAGAAACAAGTGGCAAGAGAAACATGCCCCATTGCCAATTGAGACGAAAGACACAAGTGGCAAGAGAAACGTGCCCCATTGCCAGTTAAGACGAAAGAAACAAGTGGCAAGAGAAACATGCCCCATTGCCAATTGAGACGAAAGACACAAGTGGCAAGAGAAACATGCCCCATTGCCAATTAAGACGAAAGACACAAGTGGCAAGAGAAACATGCCCCATTGCCAATTAAGACGAAAGACACAAGTGGCAAGAGAAAC
>Ga0123354_10006647_pt1 | contig 17230 bp, 13 predicted proteins | sample TergutLab28metaG_2_FD_97872 | JGI IMG/M metagenome (GOLD analysis project Ga0123354, IMG submission 97872) | Labiotermes labralis P4 segment gut microbial communities from Petit-Saut dam, French Guiana - Lab288 P4 | ecosystem: Host-associated > Arthropoda: Insects > Digestive system > Gut ...
ATAATAATAATAATAATAATAATAATAATAATACTTACTCCATGGTGCAGAGTCCTTCTTGAGAAGCTAACTGGTAATAATAATTAGATAAATAAATATACAATTGTTTGTATATTATTGTACCTAATTATAGTGCAGTAGTTGGAATACACATGGTGACACTGTCACTATGTTTTATAATATAAATGTGATATTGCTACATTCCCATGAGTGGTCATGCAAATCAACATTATCATGCCAACCTTTCCTGCTCCTTTGGTTTCACTGTAAAAACTTTAATTCAGAAAAACACAAAACAGTTCATTTCAATACCATCCACTGCAGACATTTCTGAATCCTAAACAAAATCACATTAACCTGGAATCTACATACTTGAACAACATTGTTATAATGTATGGATTGAGAGACAAGAAATAAAGTACTTATTTTGTACTTCACAGGGATCCTGAAATGATCAGTATTACATCTGCCCCAGAGGCACCCCCACCACGCATTCGTATTGTTGACAGCCGAGGACGTGAGGTTGAAACGGTGCGCATTGGAGACAAGCTTACTTTCCGTATTGAAATACCCGAAGACAGTAAGTACAGCTTGGTATTGCAGGCCCTCTTATGATCACTGGAAATGAGCTTGCTTCTGTATTGAAATCCATGACAAGTAATACTGTATTTTCTGGAACATAAGACTCACTTTTTTCCTGGGAAAAACTATATCAGATTTTCCTGCATTTTTTGATCTGAAGGTGAGGAATATATTTTTGTCACAAAATTTACCTTCTAGAGTCTTGGTGCATGCTATGGTCTGGATTGTGTGGGACTATCGTGGCAGTGCATACGGAATGTGATACCGTGCAGTCTGGTACACAATCCCAGTGTTTTGTGGAAACTGGCTGCCTACATCTGCAAGTTCAAAAAGTGATCCAGAACCTTTCCAGGACTATTGGTTCCCCATGGATTCCTGCACAGCGTCAGTCCTGCTCCTTCCTGTCCTATATCATGTACCATTCTTTCCCTCCCAGCTATCCTGAACATGGAGGCAGCCAGTTCCTTCAAAATGTTCAAAATGTAGAGATCTTTCAACACAGCAGAACTGCATCATGTCCCTGAAGGCTGTATTTGTAGTGCAAATTTTGTTGAGTTGTGTAAATACTGACAGTACTGTACCTTGATCTATGTATTATCGCATATTTCCAATACATATACTGACAGTACTGTACTGTGATCTGTGTACTATCATATATTTCTAATACATATACTGACAGTACTATACTGTGATCTGTGTACTATCACATATTTCCAATACATATACTGAAAGTACTGTATTGTGATCTATGTACTATTGCATATTTCCAATACGTATACTGACAGTACTGTACCGTGATCTGTGGGTACTGTACCGTGATCTGTGTAATATCACATATTTACAATACATATACTGACAGTACTGTGCCATGATCTGTGTACTATTGCACATTTCCAATACATATACTCACATAATCACACAAACAATTTTTATGTTTTCAGCTCCATATGGCATTTTTGCACGAAGCTGTGTAGCAATGGCTAAAGACTCAAAGAGCACGTTCCAGATTATTGATGATGAAGGGTAAGCAATAGACAGTGTGGAAACAAATCAAAGCTGTTAAATATACATTCTAACTGCGTAACAACATGCAAACTTGCACTTAAACATAACAAATAAAACACAAATTTAAGACATCTGGACAAAATGCAGTACAAAGAAGGAAAGGGTGCAAGCACCAACACAGCTGCCATACTTCTTGGTCACATACAAAAGCACTTAACAAAAAGGTCCTGTAAAATATAAGACAGAGTATTAGAACACAAGCTAAAGCAAACAGTGAGAAAAACAACCAAGTTCACCAAAACAAATTTTAGTGTTTAGTGCATGGATACAATCAACTACCAACATGAGTATTTAAGTGCTGCAGAAGTTGTAATAAAACTGGTTTTATACAACTGTAGAGTATTATTTCATATTGTACATACACTCTTAATATTTCATGGTTATATTGCACATGTGTGTGATAATATGGGATCCCAGCATTACAAAATTGTCACAGTAACAATGTACTGCCTTCATGTGTAATTTTACTATCTGCCTGAAGGTGGCAGTTTACGATTGATACATGACGCAGGAATATTGAAATAAAAAGATGTACAGTTGTGGCAACTGAACATGTGTTTATACTTGTAACACAAAATCAAAATATTTCTTTTCATTACAGGTGCCCTGTAGATCCAAGCATCTTCCCCAGTTTTACTCCTGATGGAAATGCGCTACAGTCAATCTATGAAGCTTTCCGCTTTACTGAATCTTATGGAGTAATCTTCCAGTGCAATGTCAAGTACTGTCTGGGACCGTGCGAACCGGTAAATATTCTTGTAAATCAGACGGACTTAACCTCCATTGTTGTGTTTCTACTGCTGTAATGATTCACAACTGCAGTCCAACTTGCCCAGCATCTATTTCTATTGCCAGCCATGCAGAACCACTGAATTTAAGTTTATGTATTCTCTGATAATCAAGTTAAAGGCATTTGAGGGTGCGGTTCTTCTGGGATGTGATGCTGTGTTACTGGTAAGTAACTGTGGAAGTTTTGAAGGTGCTAAATGCTGCAAAATGCCAGGAACCACTCATCAGATGACAGAGCATCACTTACCAGAAGAACGAAATACTCAACAACACTGCTATGATAACTGCAGATCTCAATCAAAGACATTTATTTGATCATGATCTAGTTCATTAAAATGGGCTCCAAACTGTCAACCAGACTTGTGACTGGCTACAGTACTATAGCTGGAAGGTTACTGACCACCCTCCGAATTGTGCATCCAGTGATTTCCACCTCTTTGGACTCCTTAAGAAGCACCTGGTTAGCAAGAAACTGGACACACATGCTGATGTGAAACAACTTGCCACTTGACACAAATTTTTTCTCTGCTGTGATGGAAGCCTTGGTGCCACAGTGGACCAAATGCTTAGAGGTCAATAGTGACTACATGGAAGTCTGATATATACCATGTGCTACACATGGTGGTTTTATGTGTACCATGTGCAACACATGGCAGTCTGATGTGTACCATGTGCAACACATGGTAGTCTGATGTGTACCATGTGCTACACATGGCAGTCTGATGTGTACCAGGTGCAACACATGGCAGTCTGGTGTGTACCACGTGCAACACATGACAGTCTGATGTGTACCATGTGCAACACATGGCAGTCTGATGTGTACCATGTACAACACATGGCGGTCTGATGTGTACCATGTGCTACACTTGGTGATATGATGTCTACCATGTGCGACACATGGCAGTCTGATGTGTACCATGTGCTACACATGGCAGTCTGATGTGTACCATGTGCAACACATGGTCTGATATGTACCATATGCAACACATGGTGGTCTGATGTGTACCATGTGCAACACATGGCAGTCTGACGTGTACATTGTGCAACACATGGTGGTCTGATTTGTACCATGTGCAACACATGGCAGTCTGATGTGTACCATGTGCTACACATGGCAGTCTGATGTGTACCATGTGCAACACACGCACTACGCATATATCAGAATCAGAATAAAGTTCTTGGCATCACAGTGATGTCACCTTAGCTTTTCAACCTCCTTGTGCTTCAGAAATATTCTGTATTCATTAACACAGACAGCTGATTCAGCACCCTTCTCTGATTATGAAGTTTGGAAACCACTGGCAGAGTGAAAATGATTTCTTTCTCTTCATAAAGTATTAATAGCATTTTACTTGGGTTCATCAGACAAAACATCTCCCATATCAGCTATTTCCTCTCTTCCTCCAGTTTTACACTACCTGGTAGCATCATTTATTATAATTTTATTATTGTATGTACTGTGCATGATGTAAAATTCAATTTATCAAACCAACATTAAATTCACTGAAATGTGAACCCAACAGATACACATTATCAGGGACATCCTGATGATTGCATTCAAGAAGTGCCAAACAAAAGGAGATTGTGTGTCTATTGTGTTCATATTTTCTAAGTCATACCAAAGTCTCTTTCCCTTAAACTTTTGCTTTAATGCCTTCTTGATATCCTCACTGCATCCTTCATTTTCACACAATCAAACCGTCTATCAACAAATGCTGCATACAAAATTTCTTGCCTAAAAACTCCCTCCTTGTTTCCCCTCAGTTTTTCTAATAATTATGTCTATTGTTTTTTTTCTTGTTCCTTTCCCCTATTATCCAGACTACTGTAAATTCAATACACACTATTGCAGGCCGTGTGTGAATGGGGACACGAGTCTGTTGAATCTTGGGGCCGAAGAAAGAGATCCATGGCTTCAAACCACACAGCAAATGAATCTGAGGATGACATGACTCTGAGTCAGGAGATTTTAGTGCTGGACTTCGGTGATGAGAAGAACAGTGAGTTCCTGAGGAGTGAGGCTTCATCGTCTGAATTCAGCAAAGGTGAATAATTGAGTTGGGTCATTCTTTATATCATGTCACAAGTCCAAATCACTGTTCCCAGTATTAAGCCATTTGGCCTGTTACAAATGTTGCACAAACAGATATTTTCACAATTGTAGAGAACTTCAAGCATCTTCAGCACATTTTACCATCTGCAGAACTAAATCTTAAACCCAGTTCTTTTTGCATAGTTAGTGAAATTCCATCCACTGCTTGCAGGACTACAAATGGACAGCTAGTAGCAGGTACAGGCTGTGTCCAAAATAATATGTGAGAATGACCAACAAGATGCACACTTTTTCTCATTTAATTATTCCAACTGTACTATCCTCTACATGTTTCGAACTAACAAGTTCATCAACAGGAGGTAACTTCTGTACACGCAGCATATAGTATTTTATCATGTATATATTTGATATCTTGTCGCCAACACATGCATGTATGTGATGTCTCGTCACTAACAGATTATTGTTAGAACTAACCAACCATAATGTGTTAGCGATGAGACATCACATACATGCATGACAACACAACATGCTGCGTTTACAGAGTTACCTCCTGTTGATGAACTTAAGAGTTCATAACATATAGAGGATAGTACAATTGAAATAAATTAATGAGAAAGAGTGTCCAAAATGTTTCATCAACCAACTCCAGTAGCAACCTTCCTGAGAACCTAACAGTTCCTCAGCCAGCCAGCAGGCGTGCCCGATTTTCCACAACTCGAAGGTTCATCGCCACATTTCCAACAACTCCCCCCTTGTCCCTATGCTAAGCCAGATTGATCCAGTCCACACACTACCATACTATGTCTGTAAAGATACATTTTAATATTATCCCTCATCTACACCTAGATTTTCTATTCAGTCTCTTTCCATCAGGTTTCCCAGCCAAAATGCTGTCTGCATTTCTCTTCTACCCCATACATCACATGCCCTGCCTATCTCATCCTCCTGAATTTGATCGTCCAAATAAAACCTGGCAACAAGTACAGATGTACTGCCTGTAATACCTCATAGCACTGAGATACAATTTTAAACACCAAGTGGACACATAAACACATCAAAGGCATTTTTCCTGCTGCTCATGACCTGTCTACTGTTAATGGTCACACACACATTTACCGTTATGTCAACTATGCAGACAATTCATAACAATTGTTTCTCCACTTCACAGACAAGACTGTTACAATAGTGGAACCCTGCCCAACGAAGACATCAGTTTTGGCTCTAGGTGTGACATGTGCCCTTCTTGTCCTTGTGTACATCAGCACTGTCTTCTGCTATTACATGAAGAAATGGCTGTCACCAAAGAAGACTCTTGCCTGAACATCATAACCCAAAGGAAACAGACAAGCAACATGTGTGCTACAGTTCAAGTGTCTCAACATGACAAACTAAACCAGCTGTGGCTCTTTATGTAGTGACAGCTGAGATGTCAACTCATGTATGACAGACATCTGCTGCTGCAACAGCTGTAATGTCAGGTGACACATTTCTGGAATTCCCGGTGCTCAGGCTTGACCAACAGTGCTTGTGTTTCTTACCGGTGTTCATGGCATTAGACAACCAATCAGCATGAATTCAGGCACAATTTAACTTCAGTTAAGTTGATCATCATGCCAAACTAAACACTGTCATCCAATCAGCATAAAATTGGTGGCTGTTTGCACCATTATTCGTTAAGAAACCTAAAAGCTAACAGAATTTAATGCTGTAGTTACTACTGTATTAGTTTATGTTTAATCCTCATTAGCAACTAACTACTTGATTAATGCAACGAGTCTTGGTGCATATAGCATTAAATTCTCACCAAGGGTGAACACAGTGAAAAATTTTATTTTTCACTGTTAATATTGTGGGTTTAGGTGAGACGTCAAGGATAGTAAGTTCTTCATCACACTTGAGACAATGAGTGGCATTTCATGTAGTCCAAGACAAGCCCTTCTGTTTAACAGATCTACAAAGAAACAAGCAACTGTCAGATTTATGAAACTGTACAACATATGATTTTGAAACAGGATGTGTTAAAATGTGACAGGAATGCTATGAATGAGACTACAGTCAAAATATGAGATTTGGGGCTCCCATGCTGTTGAGTTGCAAGACTGTAACTTTCAGTATGTGACATCATGCACTTTGACAGCAAGATACCAACATTTCAGACCAACCTTAACCTGATGATGAGGGCAGCAGGTTCCTCTGAAATGTTACGCACCTCTCTACACAACACTGTCACAGTCCGACAGGCTGTAACTGTAACACAATTACAGTGTTGTGGAACTGAAGGCTTGTGTCTTAAACAGAAAAATCAGACATGAATGCCACATTTCTTTCTAGGACAATTATGTGTATAGATCCTTAAACATGTCTACCTGCAGAGGCAGGACAATGACACACTGCTACTTTAAGGAGACATACAGGGGATGTTTGGCACTGGGATCCGGTGGATGGAGAATCAGAAAAATCATTCAAGTAATGACACTTTCCATTATTTATCAATCTGTTGTATATAGACTCTGTACTTCTATATGTCAAATATTTATACAAACTTTTTTCATTAATAAATACTAAAAACTGAAATGACTTGCATTTGTTTTGGAGGAAGACATTTTTAGCTTCTGCTGGCAGCATGTTACATGCATCAGTGCATCACACTGTTGTGACATGAACATGTGCAGTCCAGCTGTTGTGGCAGTATGTCCTATTAAATACAGCTGCCAGCACTTTGATAGCAGGGGACTAAAATCCCCAGATTTCGGACTTTAATGAGAAGAGCTACAGTGAAAACTGCTAATCCGTGAGACCTGAGGTTCCCACAACAGTGTTACTGAGGGTTTATATCTTCAGGGATGGAACTAACTAACTATGCTCCATGGAGTAGAGTCCTTCCTGAGAAGCTAACAGTTCCTCAGCTAGTCAAGAAACTAACCACACTTTACAGAACCCAAAGGTTCATTATCACACTCATAACAGCCCATCACTTGTCCCTAACCTGAGCCACATCAATCCAGTCTATGCCTCCCCGTCCCATTTCTTAAAGATCAATTTCAATATTATCCCCCATCTATGCTTAGATCTTCCAAGTGGTCTCTGTCCCTTAGGTCTTCCCTGTATGAACCTCTCCTGTTTCCCATACGTGTCACATCAGCATATCCTGACATTTCAAAGCAACAAAGTTCTTTCATCTCCAAGGGCACAGTACAGTTCATCACCCATGGATATAGAGGCACATCCCAGAAGACAAACCCTCAACTGCTCTTTGAAATTACTAGGTTTTTGTAATTCTGTCCGCCATCTCCTATTGAAAAAGAAACACGAGGCTGCTGTAACTGTATCTGCTCTCATCCTTGTGTAAAACAGTGAGCAAGAACCTACTGAGTAGGAGGCGATGAACAGCAAGCCTCACTTGCTGGACATTCCATGCTAGTTGGACCGTCTCCAAACTAGGGCCAAGTTCTGTTAACAGTATATAACAGAAAATACTCACCTACTTGTGTACTTCACCATGGAGCAGAGTCCTTCTTGGGAAGGTAACCAGCTCTCAGCTAGTCAACATTTTTCCCACATTTAACGGAACCTGAAGGTTCATTACTGCATTTACAAGTGCCCACCACCTGCCTCTATCCTGAGCCAGTACAATCCATTCCACCCATCCCACTTCCTGAAGATCCATCCATGCCTGGGTCTTCCAAGTGAACTCTTTCCCTCAGGTTTCCCCACCAAAACCCTGTATACACCTCTCCCCATACGTGCTACATGCCCCAACCATCTCATTCTTCTTCATATAGAAGAAAATATGTAACAAAAACTGTGAGAATAATCAGTAAGCCCAAAAGGGCAGTCAAAATTAATACCATCAAACAAAGCAATAGCTGAACTCATAAAAGAATGATTTGGAAGAAAAAATGGAAATTAATACAACAGAGGCATTTGTAAAAATAAGGCATCAAATATTCTAATGCTGCCAATTTTATCCAGTTTCAACACACAGATGACACGTGGGTAGCAGCCAGTACACATCAGACCTCCAGCTAGTCACCACTGACATTTATACTTTAGTCCTTCTTGCATCCTGGTGCAGAAGAAATTGCTGTCAAGTGTCTGTAGTCAGGAGGTGAAAGCTTGCTTCATGTCAGCATCTACTGCAAATTGCTTGACAGGCAGGTATTTCTTAAGGTAAGACATAGACATTGCTGGGCATTAAGACTGGGACTGTACGAAGGGTAGCACCATAACCAGTCACAAGTCTGGGTGGCAGGATGGGGCTCAGTAATTTCCAGCTCTTTGAATCCCTTAAACTGCACATGTCTGGTTAGTCCCTTGGCAACCAATACCAACATGAAGCAACTTGTCACCTACTTGCTACAAACACTTGACTCCAGTTTCCTCTACATCAGGATACAAGTCTTGGTGTCATGAAGGGACAAATGCCGAAATGTCAATGGTGTGTACCACCTGCTACACATGTGCCATGTGTACAGAGGAGTCACAGTTAAGTCCTCAGCATCAGTGTTTGTTACCTCATTTTTTTTAAAATTCCCCATATATATTACTTGCCTACAGCTAATGTCTTCCAAGATTAACTGAAGATACAAACAAAATTATGTTTGATAAGCATAAAGATCCCACCAGTTAACTGGCTTTCCCTAATACATGGTAAGCTAACAACTGACCAGGTGACTAAATGGGTGAAATTGCCAAAATGGAGTGGCTTTCTGGATTTGTCAAAAATGCCAGATGCAACAGTTCCCTGTATTCACTCTATGTACTGCCAGTTTCAAGCAGAGAATACTGACTGGCCTGACCTCTACATGCAGCAACACAGACATCACACTATTAAGATCTCAACCAGACATGAAACCGCAGCATATGATTAGTTCAAACTCGATACCAAGAGATTTATTGGGTTTGAACACCCCACACAAGACAGGACACACATTATCAAGTGATCATCCAAGCAGTCTACAGCCACAGCAATCCCACTCAGTTCGCACACACATAAACTCTGCAGCAGTATGTAAGTTCCTTTTTTTAAATATTTATTTGACAATGCTGCTAACTGCACATGCAATATAGCAACATTCATAAATGAATGAATGTATGAATATTGAAACAGTCCCAATGCTAACTTTTACGGCACCTACAAATGCTCAACAGCATTTTGTGCAGATCTCTATACCAAATTTCACCCATGTGGACAATAAATGTGGAAAGTACAGATATAAATTTATTTATGCCCTAAATTAAGAATGGCTTTCACAGAGACAATTTTCACAAAATTCAAAGTCACTCAAAATAATTTGTGAATATGTCCAGTGCCAAATTGCATTCAAATTGGACAAAAAATGCAGAAACCAAAGGCAAAATTTCATTTATGCTCCTAAATGCAGTATACTTTGTATTGCACCAATTTTCACAAAACTCACAATTGCTCAGCACAACCAAATGGAGATCTTCTGTACTGAACCTAACCCAACAGACTGACAAATGTGGAAGGTGAAGCCACATATCCAGGTAAGTCCTTCAGTAATTACTGCAAAGCTCCTGCTTGTTTGACAACTTTTGTAAATAACTGCTACACTAAATTTCATGAAAATACAATAAACTGTTCAGTTGCTGATATCAGATCACATACAGACAGATGTGATCTCCACATACGGCATTTTTTTACATATCAAAGAATGCCTGAAAGGGAGAGGAAACAGTACACAGCACCACACACACACACACACTCTCTCTCTCTATGTCTCTCTCAGACACAACAACATTCCAACAGTCAGTTGCTGCCTAATTCTCGACTGTACTGCCTTGGAGCACCAACAAACATACATCTGGGGGAATGTCAACAGAGATGCTTACAGCCAAATACATATTAGCAGAGCTACAAGCATCTGAACCCAATGCCATAGAGGTTGAGATGCTAACAATACACAACTCACCAGGTAATGATCAAATTCCAGCAGAAATTATTAAAGCAGGAGGCAGGAAAATTCATTCTGAGACTCACACACTTATTGGAATAAGGAGGAATTGCCTGAGCACTGCAAGCAGTCAGTTATTGTACCTATTTATAAGAAGGGTGATAAAACAGATGTAGTAGCATTCGAGTAACATCACTTTCTATCAACTACATACAATATTTTATCCACACACCTTACCAACAATTTAATAACTAACAAAGTGAAATGGTTTGTGCTCATTTCAGAATGAACTGAGATAGAATGCAAAATAAAGTTCTGAACAGAAACATTAAATAAAAACAGCAGGAGAAAGACTAAGAGCAAGATGAGAACAGCAGCAGGTGGGGAGCAGATGTGATGAAGAACATGGAAGGGAGATGGAGACAAGACAGAGAACATGGGAGGGAGATGGAGACAAGACAGAGAACATGGAAGGGAGATGGAGACAAGACAGAGAACATGGAAGGGAGATGGAGACAAGACAGAGAATATGGAAGGGAGATGGAGACAAGACAGAGAACATGGGAGGGAGATGGAGACAAGACAGAGAACATGGAAGGGAGATGGAGACAAGACAGAGAACATGGGAGGGAGATGGAGACAAGACAGAGAACATGGGAGGGAGATGGAGACAAGACAGAGAACATGGGAGGGAGATGGAGACAAGACAGAGAACATGGGAGGGAGATGGAGCAAGACAGAGAACTTTGGTAAGAGAGAGAGAGACAGATGGAGACACATGTTTGGTGCACAGCTCACAGGAAGTGGGAATGTCAAAGAAAGAAGAATAAGAAATGCAAAATTTCAGGTTCTCGTAGCATCGTTTGTAAGAAGTGAGGTCCCATGGGGGTAAGACGTTCTGTCGTTCGGTTAGTGATTCCTGGCATTTCAAACAAACATCCTGTCTGCATCATCAAACGATGAGTGGTCATGTGACTCTTGATAATGAAGGCACTACCCTCTTTCAGGATGTTAGGAACCACTCACCCAATAACAAAGCACTGTACCCCAGAATATGTTAATCGCAAGAAGAAGAGATTATTCTCTCTGTTGTGTATGATTCCTTGGTATACTAAATTATTTACAGGTTTAATCAAAACTTCCCTCTCTTAAATTATCTGCAACTTGAAATTTATTTTAATATAATAATATGCATATGAATGGCAAAAACAAGCATTCCATTATTATTTATGAGATACTAAACTCCAAAGCACCTGAGCAGTAGCCCAGTGTACCAGCTGACAGCTGCTGTACTAAGTTACACTAACACTGGTACTCTATACAGCTCTTCAGGGTGCACCAAATTTTGGGAGGCAACACTTTTTTACATGACTCACAACACCCAATACTACTGACTGATGCACACATGTCTACTGTATTGTCATAATTATAATCACAGTATCAAACATTTAAATTATTGTGTTCTGCACTGCTGACTGTAATTTCTCAAATAATGGCCAATTTTAGATGTTAGAAATCTTCAATCAGAACACATTAACACAGTTTGTGTATACAATATTTTCATAACATATAACTAAAGTTCTTTTCCTTTATCCATTAAAATACATACCTTAAAATATTAATTACAGTTTAACATCAACAACAGGAATAAAAATATACATTTCGAAAAAAGCAAATCCTAAACTGTGCTGTACTTCAGATTGCAGCTGGGTTTTGTTGGATTTCTGTCATTACAGCATCAGTTCTGTATTTTGTTTCTGACAAGCAATGATCTGTACACGTTCAACAGTTTTTCTTCACTTACAAGTCCGTAAAAGAGACACGCATTATTTTCACAATACAACATAATTCACGCACAGGGCCGGTCTAAGGAATGGACCAGCTGGGCAGGTGCCCAGGGTGCTAATTTAGAAGCGGTACTAAGATGTCACTGAAATAATAAAAATGAAATATGGTGCTGGTAAGCTCAGGTTTTACACATGCAAAAGAACTCTGAGAATTACCTGCAATTTGGATATGCATCCTCAAAAATGTTTGCCAGCCATGTGCTAGGTTGAAAAAATTAAAAGAATATCAGTTTTAAGGGGCACCAAATTAATGGCCTGCATGGGGCACCCAAAGGTCTCAGACTGGCCCTGTTCACACAAGGATGCCATTCTTTCTGTTCATTATTCTTCATGCAAAGAATTTTGTCAGATAACTTTCATGACTACTGGCAATCTGTAAACACTACATCAATGAACATGTAATAAAGTTAGCATATTTTTAATTTCTTACCGTTTCTGTCAAAGATTTGCAAACAACAGTTTATGAATTACTCGTCCACAAAAGAGTTCTTCAAGTCTGCAGCTAAGCACTGCACAGCAAACAGCATCTTCAGTCACTATGCCACAATGCTACTAACAGCGGGTTTTTTGATTCTCTGAGCAGGTTCTGCTGTAAGCTGTATACTCTGCACTAGACTTCAATGGCAGAGTAAAAGAGAGCACAAGAGAAATATTGTTAAAACATAAAATGTGGGGGACCTGTTCAAAAAGTTTTCAGATTGATTAAATAAAACATATGTAACAACAAAAAAGTTAGGCCCCCCCCCCCTACATTAATACAATCCTAGTGACACTTCTATTGTCTGTAATGGGACCAGGTAAAATTGTCAATTCACTGCTCGACCTCTAAGAAAGAACTCATAATGCACTGAACCTCAGCATTCATAGGACACACTGAGTACAGTCTTTAATTTCAATGGGCTCTCTCACTTTTTTCGGTCTTGGGGACGACCTTCACTTTGACTGTGACAGTTGCAACTCATGGGCACACATCTGATCACCTGCAATAATTAATTTCATTATGTTTTTGTCTGCTTCAGCTCTCTGCGAAGTCTGTGCAAATGTCCCATTTACACTGTCTCTGCTCAACAGTAAGCAGTCATGGACTGTAGGTGTAGAGACATGCTGCAAACTCAAAATCACAGTCAAAATTGTGAAAGACATCCTACAGATATTCATACGCCTTCTGTCATTCCCAGTACTGTCAGTTGTCAATATTTATGCATCATGGCATGACTGCACTGATATTTTCATCAGTGAAGAGGAATGACAGCCAGAATGATTGTCCTCTTCCTACAATTCTCAACCACCTCAAAATGTTTGTACCATTCAAATACTATTCACAGGTGTAATGCCTCATTGCCAAATGCCACTTTTAACAAACTGTATGTTTCCGGAGCAGCTGCCACAATTTTGTAACAGAATTTCACGTAAATGTGTTGTTCCATCAACATTTTTCAGAAACAGTAAACATCGTACTCTTGTTGAACCAAATAACTAACTCTCGTTAGTCCACAATACAATGCACTAAACCTGACAGGAGAACAGCAACATGATGCAGACAGTTCACTGAACCACACTATTCATCAAACGGCCCTCACTTGATTTAGAAGGAGGTTGTGCACATATTCTGATAACTTTCTGAACAGACATTGTACATACTGTGATGGTAATGTATATTTGGTCACAGCCAGTCACCAGGCATGGAATATACACTCACTGTTATGGTATCACGTGGAGAAATGTCCACTGTATGTAGGAGAGTCTTAATAAAATACAAGTATTACAATAAACACACAAACACACTCTTACTACAACACATAAACATCAGGATGTCTGACCCACAAGGCTCTTCTGATGGTGATTTGAATCTTCAAGACTACTGTCATCTGTGATGTGAATCATGCAGTTTAGCAAACAGATGCCAACTTACAAGCAAACTGATTAAATTTGGTGCACATTACTGCACAACAATGATATAAAGTTGTGAAACGGTACTTAATTTTTGTAATGTTTCTGAACTATTCATGTACAGTCTATAGTATGCTGAATCTATTATTATACTTCATATCTAAAAATAAATTTATACGTATTTTTTAAAACCCATGCATTCCAACATGACACTAAACACTGCATAGATCAAAACTGTGGACATCCAGAATGTACTAACATCTTAAACACAGAGGCATCAGTTCCTCCACAGTGCTGGTGACATCTACAAATAACATTACATTACATCTTAGACGAACAAAGTATTCATACTCAATGCTGCAAGACTAGCAAATTTCACACTGTGTCAATCTGTATGAGAAATGGAAAAATCAGAAAATCATACTTACATAAGCAATTTTCCTACCACTGAGAAAATCATTTTATTTTCTCCTTGCTGGATGTCCATTCCTTACTGTACTGCGGTTTAACGTTTCAACATAATATTTTTGCAAGTAATTTTAAATGCATATAAAATGCCTAAAAATCATACATAACATATAATTTTATATTCTATTTATGTATGGTTTTTGGTCATTTTATATGCCTTTGTTGATTACTGTAATAACTTGCAAGAAAAATACTTGGAATCTAAAATGTCAGATAAAGTTCTTTTTGTGGTAAATACAATTATTAAGTTGCAATAAATATGACACACTAAAGTTAAGTGCACTATACTCGTACAAAATTTATTCCAACACTGCAGCCACCTTTCAGGACTGTGGCAGCTGGCACCTGTATACCAGGCTACACAGCAGAATATCCCAGATGACAGCACAGAGAACCTCACAGCTCATAGCCAGAAAGAAGAAGCTGCATTCTCCACATATCTCAGCCACTCACACATGTCTATAACAGTACTGAACACAGACAATTGGTGCAAGTGTCCTCATTTCATTTATGTTCTGTTGCTAAACCATTCAGAGATGTCTCCATAACTGGATATCATATCTAATAACCACTTTGTACCAACGGCACACAACAAGAAACAACAACCAGCACCTCCACTTTACCTTGCCACTTCACTGCCCGACTCATACCGTCACCTGAACATTCTGTACCATGTTATTGTCATACCGTCACCTGAACATTCTGTACCATGTTACTCCATTCAACTTTTGACGGTACCAAATAAAAGGCAGGTGAGATTTTTGAGCCACACGGACACTGACAGCCTGAAAAAGAAATCATAATATTTTGACCTTCACAACCCTCACATGGAATCACAGTGTCTCTTTATATTTTCTGCTAATGTCATGCATGATAATTCGAATAGATTTTGGTAAATAATTTGTACTGGCTTGAAATGAAATTGTGTCATTACGTCTTGTCAACAGTATCCAAAAAGTAGGATGATGCTGGGAGCATAATATGGACTGCAAACAAGTGGTGTAAAGGAAGAATCAAGGTCAATAAGACAATACCTCCTCTTCTCCCCACCCAATACTACAAAGATGCATGCACACTTGTATATATTATTCTGGCCCATGTCTATCGCACAATGATTTGCCAAACTATTCCCATGCTTCTCCATGGCCTCTTATTGGTCACTTCTTTATTTCTACGGCAAATCAAGCTTTAATTTCATACATCAGAGTACTGTCATCTAGTTGTGCTAATTTGTATCATATGCTCAATGAAATATTTTTTCAGCCTCAGCTCGCACCTTGCTGGAACACAAACAATGTTCAACTGTGTCTTTGGTCTTAGTGTATACCTCACAGAAAACATGCCAACTCAGCAACCATGGCACTTCAAGTGTTATATACAGGGAGGTATGTGACGATCCTGTGGGCCAATTTTGATTATATTTTGCACAGCACATTTCAAAATTATTCGAAAACTACAAGCAAAATTTCAAACTTCTACCTCCACACCACCTCTACGGTAGGAGAATTTAAATATTATTTTCTTTAACAAAACCAAGTTTAAGTAACCAACAGAGTTATTCCAGAATGGTCTCAGTATAACTTGAAGGAAGTTAATAATGTCTTTCTCTGCCACAAATAACATTTTCTTAAAACTTGCACCATCTGAGCTTCTTGCTGCTCAGTGACTAAATTTAGTCTTTCCTAATTCCAGAATCATTACAACATTACATTCAGTTACATACACTGTGTATTCATGCCGCAGGATCCGAGGATCTAACAGTGGTGTCTAAAGATACAAGTCTCCCAGGACGTGTCACAGTCATTAAGCAAGCAGCACCCAATAATTTTAAGAAACACAGTGCCTTCAGAATGTCAGGATGTACTTGCCCAATGACTGCGCTTCACATTCCGAAACATATGACTTTTCTTAAAATTTGTCAACCACATGGACAACAAATTACCCATAATCCAGCTGAAGGATCCCAACTTAGACTTGCATTTTGGGCAATGTATTTTCCCTTGTAGTGACTGCGTGATGGATGGCATCCAAGCAAGTGGCTCAACAAAGTATATCTCAGAACACAATGTCATCGTATTTCTGTCTTGAGTTGACCACTTCTTATCTGTCCACACTGGCTTTTCTTTTGGTACATGAGGCAACAAGTTGGATGCAGATGCCATAATGCGCCTGAAAGCATACGTCACTTTCTTGCATTGATTTTCAACACAGCACAGTTTGCAATCATCAGTCATGAGCTACATGTAAGCAACAGAAAGAAGTCCAGTGGAATGACCATGTCCAACTCTCTCTCAAGCCATCATGCAGTACTGTCACACTTCCCTAGAAGCACAAAACAGTTTAATCTGCCAGCCATTCTGTAACCTTCAATTTGTGGTGGACCAAGTGGTACCAGGCCAGGTTTTCTCCAAACACTTCAAGTTTCTTCTGTCACTATCACTCAACCAATGATCCAAACTCATTCACTCATCTAACTCTGGTGCTATATTACCCCAGCAACTGTCAGCATTCCTAAATACAACCCCCCCCCCCCCCCCCCCCCCCCCCCCAAAAAAAAGTCAGGGGGGCACAAACCCACGGGGGGGGGGGGGAGGAGGAGGGGGGGAGAGGGGGGGGAGGGG
>Ga0123354_10006649_pt1 | contig 17229 bp, 9 predicted proteins | sample TergutLab28metaG_2_FD_97872 | JGI IMG/M metagenome (GOLD analysis project Ga0123354, IMG submission 97872) | Labiotermes labralis P4 segment gut microbial communities from Petit-Saut dam, French Guiana - Lab288 P4 | ecosystem: Host-associated > Arthropoda: Insects > Digestive system > Gut ...
ATATATTGCTCAACATGTTTCAGACGTTAATACGTCCATCTTCAGGAGCTAGCGAGTACTTGTTGTGTTGTGTAGGCTGACTTGAGGCGTGCTGGTGTTATGTGGCGGGATTGGCTGTTGGTGTTGTGGTATCCGAGTGTAGGCTGAACCATGTTGAGCAATATATAATAAAGCAAGTGTCATCTAGTTAGTGAACCTTTATTCAAATACCAAGATGATGCACGGTCCAATACGCATAAGATTTAGAGAGTGTATTTGCACATAGCAAAATGTAACACTTTCGACGTGCATACAAGACATTGTTTTTACGGTAGCCACGTGGTTTTCCTTGACACCTCACACCTTGTTAACGCTGTGACAGACACGAGCAAATTGCCTTGGCACAAGTACCTGAAGGGACAATAGTCCAAAAACAGCCATCCTTACCTCATTTCCTTCAGCTGTAGACTATATGAAAGTTGTAACAGAACTTATGGCAGGTATAGATAAAACACCACAAATAAAAAAAAAACAGAGCGTAGAAAGAGAACAAAAATTTCTGCCAAGAATTCTTAGAAAAAACAGAAATATTGACGAATAAATTCATATTGTTAAATCAGTTTGAAAGATAGTAAGTGAGGCTTGGGTACTGAAGAAAAGAGATATCTAAAGCATGGAAAATGCAAAAGTGGATTGTCTAGGATATTTACTACGTGTTAAATTTTATATCTGCAAAGAAATACGGACAATAAAAATCATAAACTGACAATAAAATTAAAAACACCCATACAGTATGAAAGTGGCCTATATAAAGACAATGTAATAAAAAAACAATAAAGCAGGCAATAAGACACAAAATTCTTGGACGAGGGTATCCAGGGCGACTGACTGGAAGAATGTGAGACCAAAGGCACGTCCAGGATATTGAAACATAAATTTGAACATAAGCCGGTACATTTTATCATCGCAATAGCGAAGATAGCATGTTGTTGTGCTTAGAAGGAAATCAGCTAGTCTAGCATTGCTTTAACCAAAAATTTATCTCGCTTTAATATCACATTTATTCAGATAAGCATCTTTTATCTTGAAACCACACCTGTTTCATGTTGCTTCTGCTTCATCTTTTTGTCCTACATCAGAACTTTTGTCATTTTGAGGGGATGCTTTTTATTTTACATTTCTGCAGTCTATGTGTTCTTCTCCTGCTTTCGGTCTTCTACTGACCAGAAGTACCGCAGACCGTTGACAGTAATTAGCATGCCCAAATAAATCTTTAGAATGGGTTTTTATTACCTGATCACGTTATCAGAGCTAGATTCGAAGGCTTCCTCTGTAGCAAGCATACTTAAGAACCTGAAGAATGTCCAAAGAAAAATAAGTCCTTTTCTTATGCTCTAAGAAAATATTTACAATTTTAAGAAATCGAGCTTTGCGTGATTTTAGACTTTCCACGTGGTGTACCAGCTATCGGTCCCAGCTACAAGAGTGAAGTAGTCCAAGCTCTTTTTGGACTGCTTGATCCTTGAAGATAAGGCCGACTGATTTTCCCGAAACCTCAGTAGCAAACTAGTATTCTACGCTGCGCAAAATTCCAGAAGAGCGCAGATCCAACTGGAACTCTCTTATGCATGAGATAACTGATTTACGAGCTGGAATAAGGCAGTCACTAAGTGATTATGCCATGGAATGGACGACCTACATATCATGGGTCGATTCTTTGTTGAAGCAAGAATTTGTCTCTACTTCAGAGGATCTAGACGAGCACTGAGTCAACCAGCAGCTTAATTAATCGGTGCCAGAGACCGTTTCGCCCTGTAGTAACGCACCTTTGAAGCGAAGATAACCATTCGTTTCCATCTGGTTCTAATTAAGAACGTGTAGAGCTAATACTCTATGCCCTCGTGTAAGATCATGACATGCACAGAGACACATTTACCTTTACATTCCGGAACTGAAATTCTTGGTAATTTTAAGAATAGAGTCCCTGTTGAATGACGGTTCGGAAACAGGATGTTAGAAGTCCCAGTTCTTGGAAAGAACGAACTTAGTCTATGAGGAAGGAAATCTTGCACGACCGAACTCGAATAGAGTTGTGGGCAGATGAAAGTGTTCCGAAGCCTTTCTGCTTAAATCGTCAACTCCACCTCTTCGTAAAATTTGCACAACCTGTCAAGAGAGAGAGGTTTCTTTCAAGTGCGCTAGTAGGTAGCCTTGCGAAGATATTTGAATATTTCACCCGACGAAGTTCAGATTCTGTTGTTAAGTAAACACTAATTAATGAATGTATGCCTCAGAGTGTTTGTTGTTAAGCTGAAAGTTTCTGTGTACATTATGAAACGTCCCTTCATTTTGTGGAAAACTTAAGATTCTCTGAACTGCTAAACAATTGTTAACATCTATTGAAAAATGCAACGATTTTATAAATCCAGAAAATTGTATGTAGTCAAACACAACTGTGTCACATGAGGTGTATTTAATGATTACATAATGTACAACTACATGTTTCGGCCTGTACTGGCCGTCTTCAGTTTGTCTTAGGGGAACTTAAGATCTTACTATAAGCATGCACGCGCACGTGGTGAAGATATCTCTACATACGGACCTTATTAGCAAAACAACAAAAACAGGAATCTAATAAAAACAACACAAAACAAAAACAGATAGAGAAAATTAAAGCTATTGTGGGGGTGTGCTCGGCATGTATGAAGTTGTGTAGACGTGCGGAGGTCTGTTCATCGTCCTTCTCCTCAGTTATGCTGCGTTGTGGGGGACTCGAGTGGCCTTGTGTGCGGGATTCCCTTGCCTATGCTCCGGGTGTTATTGTGTTCCCGTTTTTTCCAGTTTTATCCCCTGGTGGGTGTGAAACCGTGTGGGTCCATTATATAGTCATTAAATACACCTCATGTGACCCAGATGTGTTTGTCTACATATAATTTTCCAAGTTTCACAAACACAACGGGGATGACACACTTCCTAGATTTTATAAATCCAACTGTGTCAGTTTTCTACGCAAAAAATTAAAATTTTTGGCCTTTAATCTACTGTAATTTGGTGGAATTAATAGTGTCATTTAAACGGCGGTGTATTAATGTAGTGTATGCTTGAGTATGTGAGACTTCTAACTGAAACGAATATTTATTTAATTAGTATACCAACTGATGCACATATATAAAAGTTTCACATTAAAACACTAAAATTGCTCCGACATGTTTCGATCCTAAGATCATCCTCAGGGAGCTACACTTTCCTCGCTAAAGTCACAATTAAAAGTAGTCACTGGTTAACTTCGTTGTACTAATAGGGTGCTGTGGCAGCATGTCGTATTATGTGAGGGTATGTTGCTGAGAGTGCCCTACTACGGGTGTGCGTCCTGTGCTTCGCTGCGTGATGCTCATATTGAAAAATACGTAATATTGTAAGAAGAGAAAAATAAAATTGGAAAGACTAATTTAGGACAGAAATAATTAGTAAACAAACAAATAAATATCGTGGCAGAAAATGGTAAAAAGAAAAAATGAGAGAGAAAGAGAGGGAAATACAAGAAAGAATTTACTGTTCTGTTAGTGACATGATACTCTGAACTTAATTTGAGCAGCAAAGGGATTAGTTAAGATTTTTTTTTCTAACGTCTATTGAAAACAGACAAATATTATAACACATGAAGAAGGGCGTGTAAAATAAAAGAATGTTGGATCTAAAGGGGTTTTTATTTAAGCACTATTTTGTCCCGGCCATAGTGTACTGTGTAGAAAACTGCAAGTACAAATTACAGTGAGTAACTCAAATTTGAGGCCCCAAATTTTGGAAATACGCAACGGTAATGTGTGGGAAAATTCGCGGCGCGGACAGGTCTATATCACTGCTGAGCGAACGAGTGGACACAGGACGGTATAGTGTTTGCAAACATCTGTTGCGAGGGGCGATGTGAGAATACAGAGGCCCTCACCGCACTTGTCAGTGGTCAATATATGACTTTCTATTACTACCGTCGTGAAATATACCAGTTAGTAGAGGAAGCGCGCTTTTTAAATTAGTTTCTGAGACGCAAAACTCCGTCCTGAAATGTGGGGAGGATTGTTTCTTGTTGTGAAATGAAAAGAAACTTCGTGTAGTACACGGCAAAGAATTCTTAGAACTAGAAGCAAGGAAGGTAAGACAAAATGAGTCAAAGTGTCAGTGATTTTACTCGAGAGTGCTGAGAACTGCAACAAACACTGTAAAGTGTCTGCTGATTGAGGTTGGAATTTCGTAAGGAAAATAAAGTTTGCCCGAAGCTCCGGTTCCTTCAATTAAATGTCGGGTAACGGATACAAGGAAATTAATGTTGGATTTCCACACCAAAGTTTACCGTCTGTACTAAATGCAAAATGTTTATTACAGCTCTTTATTCTTGGTGTTTGTAGAGAAGTACATCAGAGGAGGAGACGGCTACAAAGTCATGTACCCTTTATATGCCTGCATAATTTAGCAAAATACTTCTTCCTTCTCGCCTTCTTCTCTCTCTCTCCCTCTCTCTTCGCATTTCAAGTATCTTTATATTAAGTAAGTGTTGCATGAGCATCCTGCTCGCACATCTCTATGCGCATGCACCTACAAATGATCTGGAGCTTCGAGGATTCTGTTTCGCTTGCGAACAAGTGAAACCACGGCACAACGGACAGTGGTCGCGGCGTCCTCTCGCGCTCATGTTGGTGTCAACAGACCGGCGCCGACGTCAGTCATGTGGTCTCCACCCTTCTGTTCTGGCAATGCTCTAGCTGACTGTCGCGTAATCTAGCGAAGTTAATATTACTGTTATCTGACGTTACCTGAAGTGATTTATTTTACTGTTATTTAAAACTGACAAAACACTTGGGAGGGACCATGAATTTGTCATACTCTGGTGGAACAGCACTCACAGTACTGCTCCTGACACGTGAGTACTTTTCACTTATTTTATAAGGTAAAAAAAAACAGATAAAAGGAAAATATAATCTTGATATCACGAAACACATAACAGTATTTAAGACTTTAAATTTCTGCTAACAGAACTCTTACACAGAAATTATAGTCACGGTAAAACGAGAAGAATAATTAATTCTGGGAATATTTGTCTAAGCGACGAAGCTCAGGATATATATAAGATAATTTTTAATGTTCGTCTGCGGATTTTACACGTGATTTCTTACACCAAAAAGGAGAATACTTTGTAACTCTTGGAACACATTTTTTTTAGAAAAATGTCTGATTCCAAGAACACTGATGTGGTTTAATTAACTTACGGTATAACATAACGGTGAACGTGGGTGTTTTATAATGGAATAAGGACGCAAAATGTAGGAAAATACTGGAGCAGGAAAAGAATATATACAAAATTTTGGTGTTGAAATGCCTTATAAAACGTCCAATTTGAATTGAAGGATAACATTAAGGTTAATATTTAAGGCAGCAGGCTGTGAGGATAAGAGGACAGGAATAGCTCCTGCTCTATGTAAATAGAAGACTGTGTTATTTTCAGTACTGAATCTTATTTTGTACTGCTACAATATTAAGAAACTCATATCTTTTCTCTCATCACATGTATGTAGAGTGTGTGTCGACAACGTTAGGTATTCACAGTGTAAGATATTTATTCCACAGACCATGCTGGAATTGACTCTAAAACTGTCTGCAGGTGATATTCAGTACAATGGCCTGGTCTGATTCATCCAATTTTCGATATTAATGGACTAAGACCCCGTCTAGTCATACGGACGAAGAATATTTCGCGCTGTGTCACCAGGTCTACATTAGTATAGAAAAGCGAGTACTTACAAAATATAAGTACTTATTTAATAGTGAATTAAATGCCCTAAAATTGAGGGTATTTTGAAGTTACGTGCATTTTTCATTTGCAAACATTTATGCAAAGTCAAAGCCAACTTCCATATTTCATGAAGTCACTTGAAATATTAAATACATTAGACATCAATACATATAAATATTGAACCTTTTCTTGATATTTCTGTGAGTGTTATGCATTTTATATCCAGTACGCTCTTTACAACCAAAATTCAGTACGTCTCAATTTAGAGTTTACGGAACTCGTGTTGTGCCTACATCTGTTACGACGTACAAAACATTCGACCTCTATAGTACATGTGTTTTTAATTTGCAGTGTAATATCAACACATTTTAACTGAAGAGACTTAGTTTTATGATATTTATTGACATATTGACATATTCTTAAGTGGAAATGAAGGGGTGAAATTCCTGGCACTTTCACTTTTCCAGACATTCCAGTTTGCACAGTAACAGAGCATTTAAAAAAAAAAAGTCGCTCCTCATCGTCTCAAGACCCCGCGATCAACGCTACACAAGTCAGTTTTACACAGTTAAGTGTTACATAACTTCTACAGTTTCAAAAGCAGCGACATTTGAATAATATATCAATACAATCTCGAGTTGCACGTACATAAGTATTTCTGCGTTAGTTTGACCGAGTGATACAGTGTAAATGGCAATATCTTGGGGCCTAATAGAAGAACAGATAAAATCACAACAGGAGACTGAGATGTAACTATTCAGCGAAAATGTATATTGGCCTCTCATTGAAGCTTCCAACTCTCTCTGTCTCCTGATGAAATTAAATATGGAATTTCATGTATGTTTGTCCGTGCATCGTCGTATAAGCGTAGAGAAGAAAACAAACAAGATGCAGCTGAATGGTTTATTGCACTTATAATCTGCTCATCATGTTTCGGGCACTTATATGCCCACCTTCAGAAGCTCGAGACTATACTTGTGTTATTACCGCATACGCTCGAGCAACTTCCCTCATCCCGGAAGCATAGCCTGCCGCCCTGCACCTGACCGCCGACCACCAGCAAACAAGGCATTACACACCATATGCGGTAATAACACAAGTATAGTCTCGAGCACCTGATGATGGGCATATAAGTTCCCGAAACATGTTGAGCAGATCATAAGTGCAATAAACCATTCAGTTGCGTCTAGTTGGTTTTCTTCTCTGCGCTTAAATATAGAATGTAAGGTCCAGGGTTCCGCTGCGATGTAAAATGACATCTCTGTTCTTCTGGAATTTGAAGCAACGTAAAATAGTAGTCACTTACCTACGTATCGGGACAATCTACCAGTACAATTTTTCCTTTGCATAATATCCCACCGGTCTCATCTTAAAGGCTCCAGCAGTCTTGGATCTATTGCGTGACATCACAGAAGAATGAACAACTCAGTTCCATATTCATTGAAAATAAACATACTTTAAAAGAATTTTTTCTTTCCTTATGATCCCCTCAAATAATACAATAAATATTGTATCTTGATTTTTTGTAAGATATGAATATATTATTTTAGTGTAATTTATTAATAGCATGAAGACGAAAGTATGTGCTAGAGGGTTGTTTGACCGTGCATCTTCCTCATGAAATAATGTGAAATGCCAACTTGATGCAACAAGGTAATTTTATTGATGTATTCTTAGCTCTACATGTTTCGGGTACATACGCCCATCATCAGGAGCATTAGATGTTGAGTTGCAGCATATAGTTTTCTGCACCGAGTTTTTGGATGGGTGGTGGTCTTGAGAGTTGCTGCGTAGGTCGTGTGTATGGTGCGGATGGTACAGCACCGTACACATGACCTAAGCAGCGGCTCTCAAGACAACCATCCATCCACAAATTCGGTGCAGAAAACCATATGCTGCAACTCAACATCTAAAGCTCCTGATGATGACAGTATGTACCCGAAACATGTAGAGGTAAGAATACATCAATAAAATTACCTTGTTGCATCAAGTTGGCATTTCACATTTTTTCAGAAGGTATGTGCGTTTAGGATTTGGTGCGGAAAACTATAGAAAAGAGACCATATAGATAAATAATGTGTAGCTAGGACAGTAATATTGAAATGGCCCTTAAATTGGAGTGTATAGACTGGGTTCATCTGGCCCACGGTAGGGACAATTGAGGAAAAACAAAATAATGAATATCCCATTGCAAAATGAGAGAATTTTCTTGATTATATAAGGAACGATCAGCTTCTCAAGAGGGACACTTCTCCTTGTAGTTGGTCAGTCATTGGAGTACGTGGGACTGGAAGTGACTTTTTAAGATAAGTAAATCGCTGATAAATTAAAAGTACGAATTCTTTCTAAGCAGGAATAAGGCACTGTGATGTACGACATTAAATTCAGAAAATAAGTGATAATTTATCGCGCATAGTAAATTCCTTATCTAGTCTTTGGATTTAAGTCAGGGTTTTCGAAGAAGTGCCTGAAATATGGAGTTTTTAATAAAATGCACAAAGTACTGCTCCTTTTTTATGTGTTGTCGCAGACACTAGCTCATAAAACAACTCCAGCGTAATTTTTCATCCAGAGAACGTTTAAGTTGAACAGAGCAAACACTTGAGTTGACATTCTGAAGACAGGAGCAACAAAAAATATCAGAAAGTAGGTGAAAGCTAAAATTAGGATTACAGAGAGAAATGTTTATTTTTGAAAGGGGAGGAGACATAAATTGTCTAGACGTTTCTAGGTCTTGGCCACTTTGTGGTTTTATAGGAGAAGCTGATTAAAATATAACATAATACTTCAGTTCCAAACCCAGAGAGAATAGAGTCGATGTCCATCACAAAATCGACTCAATAATATTGTGTGGAAAAAGAATCAGGAATTTTCTGTAAGGATGTTTACATTTACGCAAAGAATATACTGCTATAAGAAATATTTTTCCGTTGTACTAAGTGTGCCTGCATAAATGCTACATTTTCACAAGAAGGGGTTTGAAGACACATTTCATATATTTTATTTCTATTTGCGTAAAGTGAATTACTACATATCATGCTCCGTTTTGTTAGTTTTAAAGCGTATTGTTGCCAGTTATTTTTTCTGCATTGTTAAAATTTGATAACTTAGAAGTCATTTTATTTATGATTTTCAAAATGTGATTAGCGCAAGATACGAAATAAACTTTTGAGCTTTGATATAACACATGTCACTGTATGCCATGGTGCTTAGAGGAAGTGGTAAGAGCGTCTCTACATCAGGAGTTTCCAAACCTAAATATTTTTATACTGAAAGGTTTTCTTTGTTTTCCATTTATATAAATATTAATACCAGATCCAGCGCCTCTTTATGTCATTCAATATGATCGACAATTTATGACAAAAACTTTGGTCAGGTTAATTCAAAATCCCTTTTCTTTATAAAATTTAAATATGGTAAATTTAAATTTATCGATGAGAGATAAATTTATCACCTGATTTACGTCTAACAGCCGGTAGCAGGCAGAAAAATGTTCCTCACAATTTTTGCATTTCAAATGAAATACAACGTATTTTCAAGTTTCAATTGTTATAGCACTTCCGCGAAATTGATCAACATACACGAACAATGACGAGTGATATGATATTAGTGATCATTTTGTTGCAGTTTTCAAATTCTCCTTTACTTGGTTTTTGAGACATTATAGCACATTTTTTTCGTCTAAGTTTAAACTTAACATCAGTTTCACAGCCTTGCAATAGTAGGCTGTTGTAATAAAACTGCTTTCACGTCTTTCACCAAATACTGTTTTAGTTCTGTTACTGCTGTTTTAGAAGCGCTCCAGCTTGCAAGGATATAAACGAACTCGCCTACAGAACTATGCTGTCGCAAGTTACTCTGTGCTCCCATCTGACAAATTGTATTTTCTTCCCCTTAACCTAGCTTATATCTTGCAATGTTTTCGACATCCGTAAATCAGAACATGCCTTATCTTAAAAACTTATTTGATTCCAATATAAATTCAGAACATCAATGTAAGTCTCGAAAATTATTCGTGGTAAGAAATTTTATCCCTTTCTTCATTTGCAAGGTCCGAAAACCGTAAACCAGTCCACGCCGAGAATTTGGGAATGCGTGTCACTAAGATTTTATGAAGAAAGTCAGATAGGCCTGTAAACAAATTTGCCCGCTGTACAGTTCAAATAACATTAATATACACAGTTATGAGGGTTGTTTTAATTTTAATTATAAGTAGAGCAATATTTAATAAACGTGCATACAATAAGCAATATTTCATTCCGACATTACTGGGTACTTAAGAAATAAAAATATTCAGAACCTCCTCTAAGAATATCTCAGATATTTATAATAAACTCACAAATACACGTCAGCACAGCAAATATTTATTGGAGCAATAGGCTACATGTTTCGACCTGTTAACAGGTTATCATCAGGCCTGCAGCAGAATGAGTCTAAGGTGCTGTTAAGAAATTGGGATCCCAAAGTTTTTTGTAGTTGTAAACGAATATAAAACCTGGTGCTGGATAAAATATGATACATAGAATAACCATTTAAAATAGTTAATACATGAATAGGTATCTGACACCTAGTACAGTGTTTGTCATCATTAAATTCTGGACTGTGGATGCTACTGTATTCACACTCGGTGTGGTACTGGCTCTCGGGGCTTTCCGTGTAGCCCAGTGTATATCAAAATAACAGTCACAACTGGCTAGTTGTTATTCTTTGTATTTCCAGCTGGGTAAGTTGTATGAGTCCACCTTGTGTTAGGATTGGTGAAACGCTGGGAAGGTATCCGTCGTGTGTAGGGTCCGTTGTATGTTTTCACTTGAGATGTAAACTGTCCTTCCTTTAGAGCTGTATTCACTGTGTGTAAAAATGATGTGGCTGTCCTGTGTGTGGCGTCAGGTTGGATCTCCCCGGTGAACTGTCAGATATTTAGCTACAATTTCGTACGGATTGACATTTCTTATTACTGTAATTCCGATTAGTCTTTTTATATGACTCTTTATTAAGGTCGTTTAAATACCGAACATAATTTTTATTCATGATAGGCAAAGACAAATCGCAGTGTCGATAAAAATTTCTAAGGCAAAATATCGGAGGCGTTTATGCAAAGATTAATTTATTGTGACTCCTGCAACTGCACTCTTCGTTAGAACCTTCAGGGCTAGCAAGCTTTCATCGAGTAAAAGTCATCCACATCCAGCAATCTTGAAAAAAAGAAAAAAGATTAAAAGCCTTTTTTACTATTTCTATTGATTTTCTAATAATTTCAGGAAAAGAAATTTTTAACCGTCTTGAAGCATTTATTGGTACTTCTGTTACGAAATAAACTACTCCAACGAAATTTCGATATATGTAAGAGTAAGTTACTAATTTATTCGCGTCGCTGGAGACCTGCATGATGTAGTGTAGACTGTTCGATTATATATTGCACCTAAAAGTTCATTGCCGTATTCAAATTTGCCCAACAGTGAACCATCTTCAGGCAGAATAATCTCTTAAATAATGAGCATCTTAGTCATCTTTCTGACTCGTATTACTAATGTGCTGGTTTCGAATCTCGTCAGAATACCGACTAGCTTACCTTGAAGAATCATACTTTGTTTTTTTCTAGTCTCTTCGGAATAATTGCGAGAAAGTAAGAGTGTCACATAAAGCTACAATTTGTTTTAACTAAATTCCATCAAAAACGTTGTTTCAATATTGTTTTACATTAATTATTTAATTAGCAGGACAGTACTTTATAGATAACTGGCGAATTGCAGTGAGCCAATTACTGTAACACGTCTGTGAAAATTAAATTATGGTAATTTTTCTGTAAAATTCATCTTCGTGTACTATTGGAAAAACACAAGTATTTGTGTATTAATAAAATACTTTTATTTTCTTGAAATAAATTTCTGTTTTTACAGCATAAAATATTCTTGACAGGTTTCTCTTTCTTCCCAAACAAATTAAAGGTTAAACTGAATTGTTACAAACTAAATTTCATTCTCCATATAATTTTCACTGTAGAACCTAAGTACAAATTCTATTCGAAAGCCTCTCTTTATTTTCCGAAACAAAAAGCGCCGAGGGCCCGTCTAATACGACTTTCATCTTCTATTATTTTTCACTAAATGCCTTGCACAAGTGCGTCCTGTGCTTTGCTGCGTGATCACGCAGCAAAGCACAGGACGCACACCCGCAGTCGGGCACTCTTAGCAACATGCCCTTACACAACAAGACATGCTGCCACAGAACCAGGATTATATAAAGAAAGCAATCAGTGACTAGTTTTTAACAGTGACTTTAGCAAGGAAATTGTAGCTCCCTGAGGATGATCCTTGGATCGAAACATGTCGGAGCAATTTTAGTGTTTTAATGTGAAAAAGTTTTATGTATGTGCATCGGTTGGTATACTAATTAAATAATTGTTACATCTCCTTGTCTGAAGTTTCCTTCCTAAATAAGTCAAGCAACAGATACAAAAAATTCCATAAGATATTTGCATACATCTTTAAAGTGGAAGTATTACACAAAGTGGCAGGTGTCAGACTTCTTAAACAGATATTCATCTCACTTATTTTGGAAAAAAATGGAGGGGAAAGAAGTTTTGGATTTATGGTTAGTTATAATCTGACATGCTTCTGCGACAAAATGTAGTAGGGAGGCCACCAGAATTTATGAGGGGCCCTGCCATTCTTTTGGCAGAGAATAGTGCATCACATTCTTGCCAACGTTCTCGGTATTGCCGGCACATAACCTGTGTCACAGCAAGGAAATTAGGCCTACTGACATAGTTCTATATCCCGTTTTTACTTTTATGAACCTCAAGTACATGCCGGCCATTATAAAGAAAGTTACCAGTACGGTGACAATCACAGAAGATTAACAAATGATTTTGTATAAGGCAGATAGGCTTCTTCTCAGTTATTTCGTGTAACTTTTATTATGGGTTAACAGAAGTATCTGTTCTTCGCGCGGAATACATTTCCTTGCTTTGTCAGTATTACAAAATATAAGCAGGATTATGAGCAATTCCCTGGCGGTTTTGATGTTTGTTGGACCGTGCATCATTGTGATGAATAAAAACCACCTAGATGCCACTTAATATTTTATTGTACTTCTTATAGACTCAACATGTTTCAGGCACTACTATGCCCATTATCAGGAGCTCGCGACTATAATGTTGATTACCACATTAGTCGTTTCGTTCTTGGTTTGCTGTAGGTTGCTGCAGGCTGCAGCCCGGACACTACTCTAGCCTAACCGTACCTAACCTCCACCGCAAACCAAGAAGGAAACGACCAGTGTGATAATCAACATTATAGTCGCGAGCTCCTGATGATGGGCGTAGTAGTGCCCGAAACATGTTGCGCCTATAAGAAGTACAATAAAATAATAAATGGCATCTATTTGTTTTTTATTCTTCAGTTATCTCTGGCGGTGTTATCTACCAGCTCCTGTAATGATTACAGGGAATTGTTTGCTGACGGTCAGTAACACAACACATATTGAACCATCTCCGGCACTATTCTAGGAAATTACTGAACAACAAAGTCACCAGCCAAGCAATGAAACTAACAAATTTTTTGTATAATGATAGATTATTTAACAGTAGAAATGTTTATATTCTATAACAGATTACTAATTTATTATTTGTAAAAAACAATGCTTTTGAAACCTCATAGATGTAACAACCTACTCTCGCATCCAGCGCCATAGACACAATGCTAATTAGTATAAATTCACACCCTGGTGCTGAATGCTGTCCTGTTCAGTCTCATGGCTAACTACACACAACAGGGGACGTGAACGGGATTATTTGCGTAAGGACATGTCGGAAAGGTCACATTACAATTTGCCTAAATTAACGGAGAACCGTCATATCGTGACAAGTCAAAAAGGGTCAGTAACATTTTAAAATGAACATATCACTTAGCAAGTGCTATCATTTTGTTTTAGTCATATCTAGAACTTTCAAATGCGCGCACAATGTAGGTAGTGCTAAAGGGAGACTTAAAATTGGACTTGTTAAGAGAAATATAATTATTTAAAAGCACGCTCTTAAAATTATAGTTACGGAAATTTATGTATTGAGCACATTCTCCCACCTGCTAGATTGCTTACATAAATGCACGAAAAAACATACAATTCAAAACTGCATGTACAAATGTTCTTCTTGTTCATGAACACATGACGTTCGAAACATGTAGAAAACACGAAGAACAGAATTAACATTTATCCTGCTAACGTGGAGAATATGGTGAGCTCCTAATAATGCTAGCAAATGACAGATGGGATTTAACTCTGTGCTTAAAGGGTTAAAACATTAAATTAAAAGTGTGAATTTTGTTGGTTCACATTACATAATTATAGTTACAGACTCAACCAAGAAAAAGGTAACAATACTCCTTCCGCTTTAAAAAACACCACAATTTTCAAATCACGTAAAATAATCGAATATTTATAAACGTCTCCAAATACAGTGACTAATTTTAAATGCATAGATATTCTACAGTATAATGCTAAAGTGCAAGTACATGAAACAGCTCTTGTCAGTGATATAATATAATGCTGTCCAAATATACGGAGTTTTTATGCATAAATAATTTACATTATTCCTCTTAAAATTATATTAGTTTGTAACAGCTGTAATAAATGAACTGTGATTCACAGTAATTTTATCATATCTTAATCTGTATACGGGGGACTGCACTGATTACTAGACGAATTCTTGTTCTTGACCCTAGATGGAGTTGTTGCTGGGACTGACAACATTGTCCCTTTAATACCTGATGTTGTACCGTCGGTGCATATTTCATATGATGCTGGATGTTACAAAGAACACTCTCTCTGTTTGCAGGAGGTGCAAAAAAATTAGCCGCTGACAGGACTCTAGATGCCTGTTTCAGCGTACGTAATAATAAGAAAGAGGAATTTACCCACTTCTCGCATAAGCTCAAATGAATAGTGTAGGAATTCCACGCATGTTGCTGTTTCATTCCACTGCATTCCCGAAAACCCGAAACGTTATATAATTATTTTACTATATTTTATATTTCTGTGCTCGTAACAAATGTGCCCTGTTTTATCGTTCATGTTGCCACTCATTGGTCAACAGTAATACGTGTTAAGCACGGGTCAAGGTAATTTGAAAATGTTGGACAAACAGTCTTAAATTGCGAAGTAAAGGCAATATCTGTGTTAAAACCGCATTGAAGCACAGCGGACAGACTTTGCTAAACTAAAACTAACAGAACTTTGTGCGCATGCCAAGCCCAGATTAAATTCTACTCGCTGTTAGTATGGGTAAACTTGTTATAAGCTTCAATAAGAAGGTAGCGGAATTTATAAATACCGAAATATACTAGACATTTTACGTGGTTATTAAAAAGGATTACGAGTATATAATGTAGAGAAAAAAAGTCTCCTTTTTAATAAAAAAAACCCGTGATTGTAAGAATATTGAGATCATAGAGACCTACGGCCATATTGGCATATTGTCAACACTGAGAGGAATAGAATATCTTGCTTCGTACTGCAGTAAAAGAAATGAGTTTGATAGAAAAAAACTACAGATTAAAAGGGTTATGTTTCTTCTTATTACAAGGAAATAACTTTGCTGAATCACTGTTTTTGTAGGCGAAGAAATTGAATGCATGTCTTTAAAATAACACATCATAATATATGTGCATTATAAGATACAAAGTAAAGTGTGGAAATTATATTATTATAACTGATGGGGTACAGTAAGGCTACTATTACATCTATTCCAGTGAATTACAGCGAATAAATCATGAATAATTTGGAGATAACTTTCATGCGGTACATAATACAGGTAACTCCATGAGTGTAGATGGTCCACCTGCAGGAATCGAAAATACCATGAAAAGTTCCACGTAATCTACATTTATATCAAGCTCAGAATGTGTCGTTATGCAGACAATGGATGTTGTAGCAAATCTCTGATTATTCAAATTATTCTTTCTTTTCCTTCCGGAACACAAAATGGAAGCCTGAGCAAAGATTAAGTGTATTTATAAAAATGTAAGTTTCCAATTCTGTCAAATATATATAGAAACAGTTTTAACAGTAAAATTTGTGATTTTTTTCAGGGCAGGATATTTAAGTGTCTGATATGATTATCACTAAAAAGACTGACTATTTCCCAACACAACATCGTTGTTTGTTATTTCCAATCGAAGCAAACTGCGTGTTCTGTGTGTAAGAAACTTAATCTTTTACATAAAGTAGATTTATTTTATTCCTTAAAAGAAGTAATTCAGTTTCTTCATTATCTCCAGTATAATTTTTTGAAGCAATTATACTTAATGCTGCTTAGTAAAGATAAGAAATATAAGCGTAAAGATATGTGATATACGTGTTCTTTATGGGAAATTAGAAAACCAGAAACCGAATGCTTACAGTTTTACTTAGTTGGAAATTTTTAGACTTCTGAACAGAAAGACAACAAAAATGCACAAGAAGCAGCCAAAAGGAATAATTTTCCTTCAGTCATTCACAAAGAATAACATGAAAATACATCGCGTTCTTCTTTATTAGTTTGACGTATTCGAGACTTATCCCATAAACCACATAAAATTACTGGAACACTCTCCATTTTGTCTGATTTCCATTGCCTTGAAATATATCTTAGCAATATCTAAAACTTTTGCTGTTCAGTGACAGTGACATAAGGCTGTAACGTTATGTCCTTTTTATAAAGGAGAGAAATATTATGTTTATTGGACCGTGCATCATCTTGATAGTTGAATAAAGACAGACCAACTTGATGTCACTTGCTTTATTATTTCACTATTTAATGCTCAACATGTTTCGGATGTTAATACATCCATCCTGAGGAGCTTGCGACTTATTTGTTGAGTTATTTCATGGGTTGTATTGCTCTGGTTCGATGCGTGTTGGTGTTACGGTGTGGTTTGGCGGGGTGGTGTTGCTCCGGAGCAACACAACCCATGAAATAACTCTACAAATAAGTCGCAAACTCCTGAGGATGGATGTATTAACATCGGAAACATGTTGAGCATTAAATAATGAAATAAAAAAGCAAGTGACGAGAGAAATATGTTGAAACTAATTTTTAGTCATTGTTTCGGAATTTATCTGTTTGAAATTCATAAGTGTTTTCCCCAGAAAAGAGGGCAAAACTGATACCACAGTTCCGCAGTAATTTACATAATCCTGAGTGGTTTACAAAGCAGATAGTTTTTTAATTGATATTTAATACTAATTACTTGTAAGGAGCGAATATCACAACCACATTCACGCTTAGAAAGCGTGCAAAGTGATTATATTTTTCATAATCTTTAAGTTTGCTGCTGAACTTAAGATGTAGAACCTTCCCCAGGCTAGTCCGTGCACATTAGTATAAATAATACTTACTTACTTACTCCATGGTGCAGAGTCCTTCTTGAGAAGCTAACTGGTTTGCAGCTAGTCAAGAAATTCCCCGCATTTCACGGAACCCGAAG
>Ga0123354_10006650_pt1 | contig 17226 bp, 18 predicted proteins | sample TergutLab28metaG_2_FD_97872 | JGI IMG/M metagenome (GOLD analysis project Ga0123354, IMG submission 97872) | Labiotermes labralis P4 segment gut microbial communities from Petit-Saut dam, French Guiana - Lab288 P4 | ecosystem: Host-associated > Arthropoda: Insects > Digestive system > Gut ...
ATATTTCTATTATATAAAAAAATGCGGTTAAATTCGGGGGGGGGGGTATGTTAATATATAAATATATGAATGATCCTGCATTGCCGCCAAATATGCCGCAATTTATCCCACCAGAAAAACAAATGCGTTTGCGCCATCTAGGATTTATTTTGATGTTTGCCCCTATACTGGTTTTTCTTATCACTTCTTTATTGGTGTTTGTCCTACTAGATAATACTAATCCGCTCAATCATATCCTGGCGTGGATTGTACTTATATCATTAGTCTCAGTACTACCTTGTATGGTGATTGGTTGGATAATGATATCAAGGTCGAGCTGGGGCTACAAAAAATGAATACTGAATTTGCACGGCAAACACTTTTGGCCCAGGGTTGGGTTACGCCAACCGACCCGGTATTAGTAGCTTATATTGTGCCTGGTTTCGCTAAAGAGATGTTGTTTGGTTTTGCGGCTATAGGCGAGTTTAGCCGGTATATTCTAGCATTGACTGGTAATGGTTTGATTGTGATGCCAGTATCAGTGATCGGAAAAGAAGTTAAGCTCCAACAAGCTTCTACGATAGCTATCAATCAAATAACCACTGTTCAAATTTCCTATGGTAACCCAAATTATTACCGACTAACTTTTTGGTTCGGTAACCAGGTACTGGCAGACTTTCAAGTGTCTATGCTCGAACTTTCTAAGAGTAAAAATATGTTGGATAATCTTAGGACACTAGTAAACGCCTTCCCAAATCAAGGTGTCGAGCTACTCGCTAACAAAGAAATAGGTAGGTTCAATATTAAAATGACCCTGTTAGTGGTGTTCTTAATAGTTAGTGCTATTGGTCTAATAGTGTTTGGTGTATTGACAAGTTCTGCCCAAGCCTACGCCACAGCGGTAGGATGCGTAGTGTTGAGTATTGGGTTACTAATTTACTTTGCTTGGCTCAAACGTCGCTAGTTTGATTTAGCTAAGATATTCTTTATAATATACCTATGCTGCTTATTAGCTTGTTTTCTTGGTGGTATACCGGTGGGCTCAAAGTAAGGGCTAGGGGGCTCTTGGCTGCGCTGACTCGCACGCTCGATTTATTTTCAATTGGGTTGTTATTAAAAACGTTATTTGCACCATTTCGCCAAATTTCAGCCGCTCAATCGGCAACCGCACCAATTGATGTTAAATTTAGAATGTTTTTTGACAGAACTTTTAGCCGCTTAATTGGGGCGGTAATGCGGATGATCGTTATCGTTGCCGGGCTGCTAACCATTTTAGTCCAAACTATTATTAGTATATTTATGATTGTGCTGCATTTAGTGCTACCGCTGCTACCAGTGGTAGGTATTGTCATGTTAATTTTTGGGTGGGTACCAAAATGGCCAATCTAGAATTTAATTATCACAACCCCAGAGCCGAAAAAGCTAGGCTGTCTGCCCAGTTAAATAAGTGGTGGCGCTTAAGCTTAAAGTTACTGCTGGTATTGTTAATTTTAGCTGGGCTGTTATTACTTTTTGTCGGTAGCGCTTTTGGCTGGGTGTTGTTGGGGCTAATAGCCGTGCCCGTCATAATTTTATATTGGTATAAAAATGATTTAAGCCGTTTGCCAATAGTAAACATGGATTCACATGATATGGCTGATATAATTTCGCACACGGCGCTAGGTTTTTTGCCAGCTGACCCGACACCGGTCGATGTTGCCACTGCTGTGGGGCAAACATCTAGCGGGCACTTTTTGGCATTACGGTTTGGTTTAGGGCCCAAGTTTTTGCAAGAAATTGCCACTAGCATACCGGCGGATGTCGGCCTTATTTGGCAAAATGCGCTAGAAATTCGCCAACAACTTGGGGCTCAAGAAATATCTGGCGGCGTGTTGGCACTCAGTTTAATCAAGGCTTTTCCAGAGTACGAAAATGTGTTAGCTCGACTACAATTTGACTACGATGACTTGCTGGACGGCGTAAACTGGCACAATCACCTGCAGCAACTAGTCGAACAAGAAAAACAACCAATGAAAACTGGCGGTATAGCCCGGGACTGGTCATTTGGTTGGACGCCGCAACTGCAGCGCTATGCGCGTAACATCTCACAAGAAATTAGCGTGCAAGGTGGACGTACGATGTCGCTCAATAGTGCAACGCACCAAGAAGTCGTTAGCCAAATGATTGATGTTTTTGCGGGTGGTGGCAAGCAAAATGTAGCAATTGTTGGGCCCGATGGCGCCGGTAAAACATCGGTCGTTCATGATTTTGCCGAAAAATTACTAGATGCATCTAGTAAAATTCCAGCCAACCTAAAATTTCGCCAGGTATTTTTGCTAAGTTCGGCGGATTTAATTTCGGCCGCACCGGGTAAAGGTGAATTAGAAAACTTAATTAACGAACTATTGATAGAAGCTTACAGCGCCAAAAACGTCATAATTTGCCTAGATGATGCCCAAATGTTCTTCGAAGAAGGTACGGGTTCGGTCGATCTAACCAACTTGCTGCTGCCAATTTTAGAAGGCGGGGCAATACGGATTATTTTGACTATTAACGAACAAAGCTTGCTCAGAATTGGCCAAAAGAAACCGGCGCTCACCAATGCGTTGAACCGCATTAACATTGCGCCCAGTAATTATAAAGATACCATGGCGGCCATGGAAGATCGCGCGATTCAATTTGAATACCACAAGCGAGTGATTTACATGTATCAGGCGCTTAAAACTGCCTATAATTTGGCTAAGCGCTATGTTTACGACCTCGCTATGCCAGGACAAGCTTTAAAACTGCTCGAAACAGCTGCCAATTACGCTGAAGGTCAGTTCGTCACCGCCGCCAGTGTGGAACAGGCGATCGAAAAAACTCTAGGGGTAAAAGTTGGCGTAGCCAGTGTGGATACCGAAAAAGAAACTTTGCTGAATTTAGAAGATAAAATCCACGAACGTATGATTGACCAAACCAGGGCAGTGCAAGTAGTCAGCGATGCCCTGCGCCGAGCACGAACCGGGGTGCGCAACCAAGATCGCCCGATTGGCACATTCTTGTTCTTAGGCCCCACTGGCGTAGGCAAAACCGAACTAGCCAAAGCCCTAAGCGAAGTTTATTTTAACGGTGAAGACCACATGGTGCGGATCGATTTAAATCAGTACGTAACTAATGAAGATGTCGCTAACCTAACCGCCGATGGCGCTGACAACCCCAACAGCTTAACCGCCCAGGTGATGAAACAACCGTTTAGTGTGGTGTTACTAGATGAAATTGAAAAAGCCCACCCCAACGTGCTAACGGCGTTGTTGCAGGTGCTAGATGAGGGTATCCTGCGCGACGCCAAAGGCCGCGAAGTTAGCTTTAAAGACGCTATTGTAATTGCCACCAGTAACGCTGGGGCAGAGCGCATTCGTGAATATATCGAGCGTGGTTACAATATAAACCAATTTGAAGATCAATTTATTGACGAGCTGATTAGTTCCAAACAGTTTAGGCCAGAATTCCTGAATCGTTTCGACGAAATAGTGCTATTTAAGCCACTTGGCAAGCCAGAGCTAGCCCAGATTGCTGATTTAATCATCGCGGGCGTAAATAAAACTATGGCTAGTCAAAAAGTAACAGTAAAAGTCGAACCGGCCGCCAAAGACATGTTGGTCGAAGCTGGTTACGACCCGCGCTTGGGTGCTAGGCCGATGCGTCGCGTAGTACAGCGGGTAGTGGAAAACCAAGTGGCCAAAGAAATGCTGTCTGGCCAGGCTGGTAGCGGTAGCACTGTAGTAATTTCACCAGATGACGTTCAAAAAGCACTAGAAGATAAATAGCCAAGGTTTTAGAACAGCTAGCCAGCACGTGGTCGGGGTGAGAGGACTTGAACCTCCGACCTCACGGTCCCAAACCGCGCGCGCTAGCCAACTGCGCCACACCCCGGCGTGACCACACGCTGGCTAGCAATTCTTGTAATATTTTAACATAAATAATTAAACACCGGTAATAATCAAATCATTTGGTGGTGCAGGCCAGGCAGAGTTTTTGCCCCGCGCAGAGCTATATAATGCATAAACATAAACGGTTGCTTAAACGTTCGTCTATAATGTACGAGCTCTTCCATCTACAACTTAAAGTTTGCTGTCGATGTTCGGGTCTGCACCAGTCGGCAATCATTAAAGATCGCTGCCGCTACTATATACTAGACTGGTGCGATAGTAAATAAGGAACACCTTTACAACATTTGCAATTAATATTGGACAAAGATGTTTATGTATGTATAATAGTATGTATGAGGTTTGAATGGGATAGCACCAAAAATGATATCAACGTTGCAAAACATGGCATATCATTCGAGGAAGCAAAGTTGGCCTTTTGTGATAATAAGCGCTTACTCGAGCAAGATATTACTCATTCAACTTCTACAGGAAAACGATATTTTTTGTATGGCAATACAGGCCGAGGTATTGTCACGGTAAGGTTTACAGTTAGAAACGACAATATCCGGATCATCGGTGCCGGTTATTGGCGACAAGGAAGGAGAAAATATGACAAACGTTAGGTATACTGATGCGCCGGCTGAAATAGCCAGAGCTATTGATGCTGCGGTATCAGTTAATGATTTTTTACCATCACCAGAGTCATTTGCCGATAAAATTATTAAAGAGAAAATAACTCTTAATGTTGATCGTGGTTCGCTTAATCTGTTTCGTGAATATGCAAAGAAGCATGGCCTAAAATACCAATCTTTGATGAATCAGGTACTAGCTAGTTACGCCGAAAAGCAGCTTCAAACCAAGTAGAATTGTCTGAGCTTTTTCAAGGAATGGCCTTGAAATGTGGGGTTTTCATTGACAAGACGCTCGCAGTATGATACCATTTAGGCATAGACATAGGCGGGTTTTTTAGGAGGTTTATTAAAAATGCCAGAAAATGGAATAGACGGGCTTTATCCCGATGTTAAAGTTACAACAAAAAGCCCAGAGCAGTTAAGGCAACGGCAAGTTACCAGGCGCGAAGCCCTGGAAATAATGGGCGTCGCTGGCTTAACTTTAGTTTTAACTGGTTGTAAGGGTAGCGAAATAACTGCCCCTCCAGCAAAAACAGCCCAAACAACCCCCGAAAAACCCAAACAACAGCTTGAGGATTGGGAAAAACCGTATCCAGATGATGCTGCTGGTGGAAATGAAGCACAGCTGGGCATTATTGATAGAGACTTGCTTAACGATAGAGAGAAAGAACTTTTAAACCTTGACCCAATGTCGATGACTAACGAACAAAGTGCAGCTTATTTAAGCACCATGATGGGTATCTACCGCCACTGGAGTAACTTTGAAAGCAAGCATGTCTCGACAGCTAACCCACCATTGCCCTATGTTTATTTAGATAAACTTGATGAATCCACTACTCCGGATAGTATAAATGCTAACCTGGATTTAATCGGCGATGGGTTATACGAGCTATGCTATACACCAGATAACACGCCGGATGTTACACAGATACAAAGAGTGCTCATCGCTAGTTCTTTTTGCCAAGATAACAGGGGCGAACTAGCTAGATCGCAACTAGCAAATGAAGCGCAAGTCTTTACTGACATAACTCATCGCATCCACGTTGTTTTAAGCAAAACGACAATTAGCGACTATCGCTATGATCCAACAACGGCAAGAGCAACATTTAAACTACGTGCAGAAAGAGCTAGTGTTAGCGGCCTCAAAGGTCAAGTAAGTGACTCTGAGCTAGAAGCCTATACGCAAACATTTATTGATCCAAAAACTGACAAGCCGGCAAGTATTGTGCTTTATAACATGCTGTCTAAGATAAACTATTCTTTGTAGGATCTTCTTTGCAATTTGATCACGCTCGTGCTTAAATTGATACATGAAAAGTACCCCTAGGGGTACTCCGCATCAAAATAAAGTATTGATGCGGAGTAATACTCCTTATTGTTCTAATAATATACAGGCCAAGTGTAAAAGCACTATGAATGGTAAGAAGCTTAGTGCTCTAAAGCGTGCTTTGCTTATTCTGGTAATCCCAGTGCTATTATTTTCTGGCATAGTAACTGTTTTGTCACCTAACACCGCAGTAGCAGATTATACTGGTGGGTTAGAGCCCAATCCAGACAGTTCTGCGGCAGTGGCGTCGTTCTTTGCAAATTCGAAGTCTAGATACCAAATGGAAACGCTTGTTTTGCTCGATGCTCTGCTGGCGTGTGCAAATCGAGGTTCAGCTAGCTGGAATGATACCAGAACTGACGGCATGGTTACGAGTGGCAAGTGGTTTAATAATAGTGACGGTGGCGCTATATATGGTGTGTTATTAGAAAAACTCGTCGCAGGTAAAGTCAAAGATGGTCGGATAACTTGCGGTGAAAATGATAATAATTTAGTAAAAATTGCTTTCCAGCATTTTGGCATTAGCCTTACCGATAAGAATTTTATATGTGATGGCATTAATGGCAGATTCCTGTCGGTCGATAGTGATCATGATTGCGATACGAATAAGACTACTGATTTCCATCTTATTAAAAACGGGAGTGCCGGTGGCGGAACAGCTGCGCGATTAAAAGCTGCTATTATTGACCAGGCTTTTGGTGGTGTTGATATTCAGTCGTTGTGGTCTACAAAACTAGCGTGGCAGTATTATTTTTGGTTTGATACTTTTACCGCTGGCTGTACCGGATCTGCCACTAATTTTGTTCCTCCTGGAACTGTCACTCATGTGCCCACATTTGCAAAGAATACGTTCATTAACGAAAGTAATGGCACGAAAGAAGACAGGGTCTATAAATTAGGAATACCAGAGGCGACTGGTTTTAATTCTACTGATAAGGCTAACCTGGGTTTCCAATGGTATGTTGGCCAACCAACAAACGGTGCGACATCAACCGTACAGCGGGCTTGTACTGCAATTTTATCTATGATTACTACTGACCGTGTGGATGCCGCTGTTGCTGTATTTGATAGCGAAAAAAACGCGACTAATACAGGTGGCGAGTATAATCAAACCACCACTGGTAACGGTAGCACCAAAGATGACTGCACTATTGCTAAGCCTTTGGGGTGGATTATCTGTCCGGTTGTTAACTTCATGACCGATACTGTGGCACTATTTTATAAATATATAGAAGGTGCAATGGTGATACCGAGCAGTTTCTTTAGGGATAGTAGCGGTTCATTCACTAACACCGCACCATACAAATCTTGGGACAATTTCCGTAATATTGCTAATATATTATTTGTTATTTTTTTCTTAGTAGTAATTTTTTCGCAACTTACTGGTATCGGCATTAATAACTATGGTATAAAAAAGATTTTACCACGGTTAGTCATAACGGCACTGCTAATCAACTTGTCGTATTTTATTTGTGTTATAGCAGTTGATTTATCAAATATTATTGGTTCACAGATAAACAACTTTATCGCAGCACAAGCATCAAATGCAGCTACTGCAGATGAAGCAGTTGGCGGTTTTAAGGCCGTTATGGGTGGTATCATGGGCGGAACAGGTGTAACGCTCGGGGCTGGTGCTGCTGGTGCCGCAATGGTTGGTGGTATGGCGGTGCAAGTTGCGGGTGCTAGTGCTGGCGCTATAACCGGCGGTCCAGCTATATTAATTGCTGTCATTATTCTTTTAGTAGTTGCTGTTATTGCCTGCCTGATATTCTTTGCTATTTTATGGATTCGCAAAATGGCATTGATTTTGTTGGTAGTATTTGCGCCTTTGGCATTTATCACTTTTCTATTGCCCAATACTAAAAAATTATTTGATAAATGGGGTAAAATGTTCTGGACATTGTTGATGCTATACCCAATATGCGGATTAGTAATGGGTGCGTCCAAACTAGCTGAGAAAATTATTGGTGGCACACTATCTCAGTCGGCAGATAGCAGTGGTACAAGTTTGCTTGCGGTACTTATATTAGCCATATTACCGTTGTTGCCTGTATTCATTATCCCCTCACTAACTAAAGGTATATTGAAGTTATTTGGCGAAATGGGTGCCAAGCTAAGCAATTTCAACCCACGCCAAGCTGTGCAAAATCAAGCTAGAACAGCATCGAAAGCTTTTGGTAAAAGTGCAACTGGCCAGTATCAACGTGAAAAGAATCTTAAGAATATCAATGCGGCTAGAGCTGGTAGTTACACTGGCAAGTCACCGTTTATGAGGGCACGCTCTAACTATAATGCCGCTAGGATGCGTTCTGGCAAGGCTGTCTCTCAAGATGACGCCGAGACTTTTCTTAAGAATCTTAAGGTCGCTAAAATGGATAAAAACGGTAATGTTATCGGCGTTGGTAAAGTAGAAGCCCAAGATAGGGCGCTGATTGGGACAGGTCATGACTATAACTATAAAGACCCTATTAGCGGTAAATGGCGTACTGTCCAAGCTACTCCAGAGATGAGGAAAGGCGCGATATCGTCATTATCAGCAGATGATTTAAAGAAAACGTCTAACTATGGAGGGGGCGCGACGATTCTTGATGAGGTTAGTGCCTATCGGACCTTCACGAAAGCCAGGGCTGAGGGTAGTAGAGTCACTGAGGCTCAAGCTAGCGCTAATGCAAAATTGAAAGAAGCTGGTGCTAGGTTTGCGTTTACACCGGGCGTCAGAGCATCCGAAGAGACTAGGGGTGTTGGGCTTAGTAATCGTGCAGAAAGAGATGCGCAAATTCAACAGGGCGAAGAGGCCGGTAACATTAAAGGGGTTAAAAAGGAAGCTGAACTTGACAAGTGGAAAAGGGCGGTTAGCGCTGATAATGACCTTAGCGTTCCTCATTCTGATGCACCATCACCTTCTGCTCCTAGTGGAGGACCAAGTGATGGTGGGGCAGATAGTGGTTCTCCAGGCAACTAATTTACAAAAAACTCTTGCAACAAAAAAGTTTTTATGCTTAACTTAATCTAAGAGTGTGAGTTAGTGGTATTTGAGCCCCTGGTATTAGGGTGGTTTTAGACCACTAGCTCTTGGTATTGGCTATTTTACTTACAAAATATAAGTAAAGGTCAAGCAGCAAACATGCAAACAGACGGTGTAGGCGTACCCCAGGTTACTTCCGGGTTGAGGTTAACGGGCGTACGGCTCAATATTCGAAAAATTGCCTTATTTGGTGGTATGGGTTTTGGCATCCTGGCGGTGGCTTTTGGAGTTTTCTTGGGGCTGACTATCCCGCACCAAGATAAAGCTTTGCAGGGCACAACCCTAGCCGGTACAGATGTTAGCAATATGAGTCGCGACGAAATCACTCAGGTGGTGCGTAATTTTGCGGCGGGTATTAAGCTTAGTGCTACTTATGACGGCCAAACTGTAGATGTCCCGCTAAAAGACATCGGCGCCGAACTTAATGTTGATCAAACCGTACAAGATGTTTTGAGCCTAAACGGCAAACGGACTAATTTTTCGCTAGCCGATCTTTGGATAAACCGCCAGATCCATTTAGCCACTAGTTACCAATCTAGCGATATCCAGGCCTGGCTAAACAAAGCTTTCCCGGCTGCATCTAAAACCGTTAAAGATGCTGCGATCGCTTACAACGGTTCACAGTTTGTAGTTACGCCGAGCGAAACTGGTCAACAGCCCAAAGCAGCCGATTTGATAGCCGGTCTAAATGACGTGTTGGCCAAGCCAGGGGAATTAAACGTAAAATTAAATTCCACGGTTCTACAGCCAGCAGTTAGTGACAAAGCCGCTAAACTAGCTGCCGATTACGTCAACGCTCGGCTAGGGTTAAAGCTCAATTTAGGCCTAAACGGTAAACTAGCTTTTTATGCTGAACCTCAAGATATCGCAGCTTGGGTTACGACTCAAACCAATGCCAAGGGCGAGCTAGAAGTTGTATTAGATAAAAATAAAGTTGAACAATTCTTGAACGACCAAGCAGCACAATTTTTGCCATCACGCGCTGTCAATAAAATAGTTTTTGTGACCCCAGGTGGTCAAGATGTAACTCTACAAGATGGCCAGGATGGTTACGCGTTAGTTAACATATCGCCAGTGGCCGATGCACTAATTACGGCCGTTAACAATAACCAAAACTTAGACCAAGCACTGCAAGCGGCCGAATCTGGTTTTACAACCGAAACCATCAAACCCGAAGGCGAAAGTTGGATTGATGTTAATTTAAGCACCCAAACGACCTCGTTATATACTGGTAATCGGCTGCTAGTTAGCTATCTGATTTCATCTGGTACGTCGGTTACGCCAACTTACCCCGGCACATTTAAGATTACGCGCAAAGTCCAGCACGAGTTTATGAAAGATGCGCCGGGCAATCACATTGTGGATTGGGTCAGTTATTTTGATGCGGCCGGCCGAGCTTTCCACGCTACCTGGTGGCATCACAACTTTGGCCACCCTATGAGCCATGGCTGTATAAATATGACTTACGCAGCCGCTACGGCAGTGTATTACTTTGCGCCGGTTGGCACCAAAGTAGTGATACACTACTAGGACTATGAGGGCAACCATATGATTCCCCTCATCGCGCAGGGCACTGGCAAAGCCAGCTGCTCTGGCTGCTCTCCTCCTTAGTGTTATAATAGTAGGTAACGGGGCTTGGCGCAGCTTGGTAGCGCGCACCGTTCGGGACGGTGAGGTCGCTGGTTCAAATCCAGTAGCCCCGACCACGGGATGTGGCGCAGTTGGTAGCGCGCACGGCTGGGGGCCGTGAGGCCGCAAGTTCAAGTCTTGTCATCCCGACCACGCTTATTTTGCGCCATCTGGCGCGCGGTAGCGGATTATCAACGCCACCGACCCAAAGGCCGTGAGGCCGTTTTTAAGTCTTGTCATCCCGACCACATATTGACAAAATCCACCTGGTGTGCTATACTGGTTGTATATACCGTTAAATCAATACAAAAAATGACCAAAATAACCTACCATCACAAACTATTCTGGATCTCACTGATCGTCACCGTAGTAGCTCTCACACTTAATGTTTTTACCTTAGTGGTGCTAAAACAGTATTACACCAAGATTAACGTAGAACACGAACCGGTTAAAACCGCGACCAAAGTTGACGATCGGCCTACAGAACCACCGGTCGAAAAACAAACTGACCCACCAACTACCAATGACCAATCAACCACAACTAACACTAACACTGGCGCAAACCAACAACCACCAGCCCCAGCGCCTGTTCAGCCACCTGCTACTGGTGGGCGGTTGTATGCCTATTGTGTGTTTAGCCACGGTAATGTTGGCTCGTTGGATGATTTTCGAGCTATCGCTGCTGCAACTTTAAGTAATCCCCAGGGGTGGATACGAGCTGGCGTGACTTTTAAAGAAGTCACTAGCGGCTGTAATTTCAAACTAATTTTAAGCGAAGCCCAGTACGTGCCAGGTTATGCACCGGGCGTCTGCGACACGCCAGGCTGGCAACAACGTCGTGATTAACCTTGATCGCTGGAATGGCATGTCGGATAGTTGGATTGCCGCTGGTGGCGATTTGCTCAGTTACCGCCAAATGGTCATTAACCACGAAGTTGGGCATCGCTTGGGTCACCGCGACAACGAAACAGTTTGTTCTGCCCCTGGTGCACCCGCGCCAATTATGCAACAACAATCGATTGATCTACGCGGCTGTGCCATGAACCCCTGGCCGCTAAGCAGTGAGTTGTGGTTTAAGTAGCTATTACAGACGTTGTCTTAGGTAGCATAGCGTTATATACTAGTATCATGAAATATGCTTTTGTGTCGGTGAGCATTGTATTTATTTGGATTGCAACTATTATGTTAGTCTATTTCTTGCGTACAGATGACATATTATTGCCTGTTACGGCATTATTAATGACTGTCGCACTGTTTTTTATAGGTTTTGCGAAAAAATGAATAAAATCCCGCAAATATCCAAATTAGGTAGCAAATTGCTAGCTATTAAGTTAAGTGATACTACTAATAAAACCAGTGAATATAAACGCGCTATTTTTTATAGCTTAAGTGAAATGGGTGGTGTTTATATTAAATTTCTGCAAATCATGGCGACCAACAGTAACTTTATGAAAGGCTGGTCGGGGCCGAGAGAATTATCAGTATTTGAAAACGTTAAAATTGAACCACTAAACATATATGATTACGTTGACGCTAGCGCTTTTAGCTATCTAGAATCTACAGCATTTGCGTCTGGGTCATTTGCTCAAGTCTATAAAGGCCAACTTAAAACTGGTGAAGTCGTCGCAATTAAGGTCTTACGACCTAGTGCTACCCAGAACTTAAACAATGACTTAAAAACTATTAAGAACTTAGCAAGGGTAATCCCCCGATTCTTACCCAGCACGATTATAGATTTTAAGAGTTTAGCAGCTGAGTTTGTCAAAACTACTAAGGCTGAAATTGATTACAACCGCGAAATCGCAAATATTGAATATTTTTATAATTATTATCAACATAACCCAAACATTGTTATCCCCAAGGTTTATAAAAACCTTTCAAACTCACATGCGATCGTACAGGATTTTATTGCCGGCCCAACTTTAGCTGAAGTTATGGTTGGCAGTAGTGACAAAAACCCAATTGATATCACTAAGGAATTAGTCGGCTCAGACTTACAAACACAACTTACCATTTTTGGTACCGAATTGCTAAATCTAGCCTTTTTTGCGGATTACTTTTTTGGTGATCCACACCCTGGTAATATCAAACTTTTACCAAACAACAAAGTCGGAATCATTGATTTTGGTATTGTGGTCGATCCGCCTTCATCGCGCCGAGCCCTATATGATTATATGTATGAATATTTGCGGGTATTAAACGGCTATAGTCATATTGATCGAGTGATAAAATCTGCTTTTTATTTTTGTTGCCCTGATTTAGCACTTGTATTGCAGAATCACTCACTCGACACTAACTCGTTGCTAGAACAAGTCGCGGTGGCAGTAGACAGCAAACTAGTTGCAATGCGGGCTGAAGCCACAGTAAAAGATGTGTTTGCAAAAGGGCAATTGTTTAAATTGTTTTATCAAATCTTGGATAAAAATGGTGCTTTAACTTTTCAAATTAGTGAAACCGAACTAATGATGCTCAAATCAATGCAAGTGTTTCTATCATCTATGAATAGGCTAGGTGACAGTATCGATGCCAGTTTTTATTTCTACGCGCTTCGGGATGGTATCGCTGGTGCTGTAAAAGCAGTCAATGATAGGGGTGGGTTGAGTGCTGATTATCCTTTGTCATCTCGTTATAGTGAAGCCGAAGGCTATACTGTTATCGCTGATATTCTGGCATCGCTAGCCAATAAAGATCAGTTTATTTTTAATGCCATAAGTAGTAGCATATAAACATGGCTAATAATTTCGTCCGTAACCTATTGATTCACATTAAATATCCATATACAGCTTTAGTGATTTCAGCTATGTGGATTAGCATGGCATTTATTATTGGGCTGCAAGAACATCCCCAAACAGAGCTATTGGTGGTGTTGACAGCTATTTGTAGTTTGATTGTAGCAGTTGTTGGATTCAGCTCACCTAAACGCTCTTGACCTTTACATATATCTATGCTATACTCCTAACAATGCCCTATGCGAGCAGTTATTTTGGCTGCTCGAGCTCTAGTAGGGCTTGTTTTGTTGGTAGCCCAAATGCAAACCCACCTAGGCCGTGGCTGGCTACCACGCGGTGGCAGGGTACAATGATCGGCCATTTGTTCTTACCACAGGCCGCACCAACCGCCCGGCAAGCTTTTGGGTGGCCAATTTGGGCGGCAATTTGCTGGTAAGTTCTGGTTTGCCCGTATGGGATTGTCATCAACGCCTGCCAAACCTTTATTTGAAAATCTGTACCAACTAAAGGCATTGTTACGCTAAATCCGGTGCGTCTGCCAGCCAAATATTCTTGGATCTGCTTTAGCGTCTCGCCGTCATAAAGTTGCAAAATATCATCAAACATATTTCTAGTGTAGCACGTTGATGTGATGTGCTACATCTGGTATCATCACTTGGTGGCACAAACTATTTTTATTGCTCGGCACGGACAAGACGAAGATAATTCGCATGGAATTTTGAATGGGCAGCGTGATACCCCATTAACTGATATTGGTCGTGAACAGGCTAATGTATTGGCTGAGCAGATTTCTAAACGTGGCCTTTCGTTTGACCACATTTTGAGTTCACCGCTGAAGCGGGCTTATGAAACAGCACAAATCATCACTAACAAAATAAATTTTACCAAACCCATTCAAGTTCTGCCAGATTTAATCGAACGTGATTTTGGGATTCTAACTGGTAAGCCGGTGACTGATATTGCAAGGGTATGTGGTGACAACGTAATTAAAACAGATAGAATAACCTACTTTCTAAGTCCAAAGGGGGCAGAGACCTTTCCGCAGCTTATCCAGCGTGGCCGCAAAGTGCTTAGTGAAATTGATCAACAAAATCTGGTGGGCAATATTCTACTAGTATGCCACGGTGATATTGGCCAAATGATTTATGCAGCCGCTACAGGCAAACCGTGGCGCGAGGTATTAACCGAATTTCGTTTTGGTAACGGCGATTTAATTGAGCCTAATAGTGATAACCCACACGTATTAACGCAAACGCAGCATAATCTATAACTCTAATTAGGTGAATTTGTTATTATAGTATTATGATTGCTTTAATAACTGGTAGAGTTGTTGAAAAAACTGAGGCTTCGGTGATTGTTGATGTGCACGGTGTCGGTTACGAAATTATGTTAAGTGCGCCTGAATTAGATAAAATTACGCTAAATGACGATGTTAAGTTGCACACTTACCACCACATTCGCGAGCAAAGCCAGGAATTATTTGGTTTTTCGAGCTTGGCTGCCAAAAAATTGTTCGAGCTGTTAATTAGCGTACAGGGTGTAGGGCCAAAAGCTGCTATGGCAATTTTGAGTGTTGGCGAAAGCGAAGCGGTGCGTAGCGCGATTGCCAATAGTGATGTGGTTTACATTGCTCGTGCAGCTGGCGTAGGCAAAAAATCGGCCGAACGGGTAATTGTGGATTTGAAAGATAAAGTTGGCGTAGCCTCTAATTTAGTAACCGGTAATAGTGTACAACCGCAGGCCGACGAAGCCCTAGAAGCCCTAATGGCGCTGGGTTACAATTTAAATGATGCCGCCAAAGCGCTGGAAAATATTGATAAAGCTTTGCAGACGGGCGAACGAGTAAAAGCGGCGCTACAGCAAAAATAATCAGATATTGCTATAATATATACATGAAAGAAATGCCAAAATGGAATGAGCTCTTCTTGCTAGCGTTAAAGGTCTATGGCGATGGTAAACCGCATAATAATCGAGAAGCAGCAGTTTTAGTTGCAGATTCCCTAGGCTTACCAGATGAGCTACGTCGCGAAAAAAACTCCAAAGCTGGTAATAATAAAATTGAGAATCGTGTGGGCTGGGCAATTTCTGCGTTAAAAATTGCTGGTATATTAGAGCAGCATCAGCGTGGCGAAAATATTATTACTAAGGTTGGTAAAGACCTTTTACGCATACGTGGTAACGAAAACTTTAATCAACGCTTCTTGCACGATAACTACCCACTATATCGTAAGAACACACAAAGAAACCAATTAAATTATAAGAATCGTGACGAACATCGGAAAACAATAACATCGGAAAACTCCACACCAGAAGAATTAATTGAAAATGCAATGGAAAAATTAGATGGCGAACTACAAAATCGATTAATCCATGAGCTGCGTAAGATGAATCCATACCAATTCGAACAGGTGATAGCAGACCTTCTTAGAGCTATGGGTTATGGTGAATCTTTTACGACCAAGAAATCTGGTGATGGCGGTGTCGACGCGATTGTTAACGAGGATACTCTGGGCTTGGGTAAAATATATGCACAGGCTAAACGCTACGCTGATAATAATATTGTCCAAGAAAAAGCTATACGTGATTTCTTGGGTAGCTTAGCTGCAAATAATATTATGAAAGGTGTTTTTATCACCACTTCCAGTTTTTCTGATTCAGCCCAAAAATTAGCTGAGAATAAGTCAATAATCTTGATAGATGGGGATAAAGTAACCGAACTGATGATTGAACATAATGTTGGTGTTGCTATAGCGCATAACTATCAGGTCAAGAAAATGGATCTAGACTACTTTGTGGAGTCGTAAAATCGCAATTGAGCGAATTGTAGACGCGAAAGCGCAAAATGACACTGAGCAAAAAGATGAGGCGACTTTGCGGCCGCAAAATTTTGCGGAATATATTGGCCAACAGCGACTGAAAGATAATTTAAAACTGGCAATTACGGCGGCTAAAAAGCGCAATGAGCCAATTGATCACGTGCTGCTATATGGTCCGCCAGGTTTGGGCAAAACCACACTGGCTAATGTTATTGCCCACGAAATGGACACTAATTTACGTGTTACGGCCGGGCCAGCTATAGAACGGGCGGGCGATTTAGCTAGCATTTTAACCAACCTACAAGATAACGATGTATTATTTATCGACGAAATCCACCGTTTAAACCGCACGGTCGAAGAAGTTTTATATGCCGCTATGGAAGATTACAAACTAGACATTGTAATTGGTAAAGGCCCAGCGGCGCGTAGCATCCGCCTGGATTTGCCCAAATTCACGGTAATTGGCGCCACTACTCGCACTGGTAGTTTGGCTGCGCCGCTGCGTGATCGGTTTGGTCATTTATATCGGCTAGAATTTTATAGCCCGGACGAAATCGGTCAGATTATTAATCGTTCAGCCAAGATTTTAGGTAGTACTATTAAGCCCGAAGCTACCAAACTGTTATCGCAGCGGTCGCGTTTGACACCTCGAATCGCCAACCGGCTACTTAAACGAGTTCGTGATTACGCCGATGTTAATGGTGACGGAATCATCGATGTTCAAACTACTACTAGTGCCCTAAAGCTACTAGATATCGACGAACTTGGCCTAGACACTGCCGATCGAAATTTATTAACCAGTATTTTAGACAATTACGGCCAAAAAGCCGTGGGCTTAAATACTATGGCGGCTCTGACTGGCGACGAAACTAGCACGATTGAGGATTTTTATGAGCCATATTTAATGCAGCTAGGATTAATCGAACGCACGCCACGCGGTCGACGGGTGACACCCAAAGCCTTAAAACATTTAGGTAGAGAAAACCAGGCTAGTCTGTTAGTATAAGTGTATGAGTGAAGACAAGGATACAGATCAAATCCCAGATGCCTACGACGCCGATGGCCGACCGTTGTTCTACCATCCACCGCAAGAACAAGCCGTAGCGCCAGAAGTTAGTACACCACCAACAGACAATGAGGTAGCTGTTACTGATCAACCAAACGCATCAGTCATAAAAATGAAACATGACCGTTCGGTG
>Ga0123354_10006651_pt1 | contig 17226 bp, 12 predicted proteins | sample TergutLab28metaG_2_FD_97872 | JGI IMG/M metagenome (GOLD analysis project Ga0123354, IMG submission 97872) | Labiotermes labralis P4 segment gut microbial communities from Petit-Saut dam, French Guiana - Lab288 P4 | ecosystem: Host-associated > Arthropoda: Insects > Digestive system > Gut ...
TAAAATTGTGATATATTAAAAGTAGAAACGCACAAAGTGTCTCTACCACAACAATACACATGAATTAGTAGTTTTTTTAATAATTTTGTTGAAAAGGGCGTCCTAACAAGGATGCCTTTTTCTCGTTACTCTTTAAACCTTGAAATTCGAACCGATAACCCTGCTCTTATTTTTCGTGAGGAATGCTTCCCACCCTGAAAATTTTTGCCCACCGGCAGTGATTTTATTTTGAAGGTGATGACAAACTGCAACCGCGAGTGCATCAGTAGCATCGAAAGGGTGTTTGTTTTCTTCGATGAGGTTCATATTTTTCAACATGGCAGCAACCTGCTCTTTGGAAGCATTTCCGTTACCGGTAATAGACTGTTTTATTTTGCGTGGGGAGTATTCAAAAACTTCGAGTCCTTTGTACATGGCAGCGGCAATCACTACCCCTTGCGCACGCCCCAACTTCAGCATAGATTGCGGGTTTTTTCCGTAAAACGGCGCCTCAATAGCCAATATCTGAGGCTGGTGAAGTTCTATAAGTTGCAATGCTTTTTCAAAAATCGCCTTCAACTTATCCGCATGCTCTTTAATTTTGTTTAATCGAAATATACCGATATCCAACAACGCTCCTTGCGAAGAATCTGCATTGAGAAGTGCAAAACCTAAAACGGTAGTACCGGGGTCAATTCCAAGTATGATTTTCATGCGGCAAAGATAGGGTTTTTTAGGTGCGAGGTATGAGGTGCGAGGTACGAGGTGCGTGGTACGAGGTAGAAGGTGGTGTAATATTTGAGAAGTTGTTTCGTTTGTTTAGAACTATTGAAAAACCAAAAACACCATTATATCCCTCACACCTCTCACCTCACACCTCATACCTCGTACCTCACACCTCACACCTCGCACCTCGTACCTCATACCTCACACCTCGCACCTCGTACCTCATACCTCATACCTCGTACCTCGCACCTCGCACCTCGTACCTCATACCTCACACCTCGCACCTCGTACCTCATACCTCACACCTCGCACCTCGTACCTCATACCTCACACCTCGCACCTCACACCTCGCACCTCATACCTCGTACCTCGTACCTCACACCTCACACCTCACACCTCATACCTCGTACCTCGTACCTCACACCTCACACCTCACACCTCTAACCTCGCACCCCCATGAACCCCAAAAAATACCTCATCGTTGGACTTGGCAATGCAGAACAAAAATATGCCGGAACAAGGCATAATATCGGTTTTGAGGTGGTAAGTACGTTGGCAAAAAAATTGGAAGTTACTTTTACTTCAGAACGTTACGCCTATAAAGCGGAAGCCAAATATAAGGGCAGAACCTTGGTTTTGATTATGCCCACTACCTACATGAATTTGAGCGGCAACGCCGTGCGCTACTGGATGGAAAAAGAGGAGATAGAAGCTCAAAATATGTTGGTAATCTCCGATGATATTGATTTGCCCGTTGCCACGTTGCGCATGCGCCCAAAAGGCGGCGGCGGTTCGCACAACGGCATCAATCATATTATTGAAATATTACAACATTCCAACTTCCCACGCTTGCGCTTCGGCATCGGAAAAAACTACCCGCAAGGCCATCAAATAGATTATGTACTCGGCAAATTTTTCCCCGAAGAGTTAGAACAGGTAAACGCTGCTATTGAAAATGCGGCAAGCGCTTGCCTCTCCTTCTGCACCGCGGGATTGCAACGTACAATGTGCGAAGTGAATGGAGGTGCGAGGTGCGAGGTATGAGGTGCGAGGTGCGAGGTATGAGGTGCGAGGTATGAGGTGCGAGGTATGAGGTGCGAGGTGTGAGGTATGAGGTGCGAGGTGTGTAATATTTGGAGGATTGTTTCGTTTGGTTGTAACTATTGAATAACTAAACATACTATGATTATGGCTACAGCAACTTGTTTTGAAGATTTAGAAGTTTGGAAATTATCAATGAACATAGCAGTTGAAATTTATGGTTTACTTAAAGAGTGTAAAGATTTTGGATTTAAAGATCAAATACAACGCGCTTGTGTTTCCATTCCATCAAATATTGCCGAAGGATTTGATAGAAAATCAAATAAAGAATTTTGCTACTTTCTATACATTGCACGAGGTTCTTGTGCAGAAGTAAGGACATTATTATATTTAGCAAAACAATTAACATTTATTGAAAAGGAGGTTGTTGCAAAACTTATAAAAAATACAGACCATATTTCTAGAATGTTATACAACATTATCAAATACCGCTCCTCTCTCTAACCTCGCACCTCGTACCTCCAACCTCGTACCTCCAACCTCGCACCTCGCACCTCATACCTCGTACCTCCAACCTCGTACCTCCAACCTCGTACCTCCAACCTCATCCCATGCGAATCATCCAAGGCAAAAACAAAGGCAGACAAATTCAGGCACCGGCTTCACTACCGGTAAGACCCACTACCGATCTGGGTAAAGAGAGTCTTTTCAATATTTTAAACAACTATTTCTTTTTCGACAGAATTACCGTTCTCGATCTGTTTGCAGGCACCGGAAATATCTCGTATGAGTTTGCCTCGCGGGGTGCCGTTTCGGTTACCGCTGTGGATAACTATCAGGGATGTACCGACTTTATTCGGAAAACATCTGAAAAACTGCAATATGACCAAATAACGGTAATTCGCGGAGATGCCTTCTCTTTTGTGGAAAGAGCGCGACAACAATTTGACATTATTTTTTCCGACCCTCCCTACGAATTACAAGGATTAGAAAAAATTGTAGCGCATGTTTTTGCAAATCAACTGCTAAAACCCAGCGGGTGGCTCGTTTTAGAGCATCCCCGCGAGTATGACTTTACCCAACACCCCAATTTCTTCGAACATAGAAAATATGGAAAATTGAACTTTACCTTTTTGGTAAACTTTGAATAACCTCCGATTCATTTATTTTTTATTTCTTTGCATCCAAATTTTTAAATCATTATTTTATGAAAAAACTTCTTTGCACCTTGTTATTTGTTTTCGGCGGATTTTTTCTTTTCGCACAAAATGCTAATGCCATTGTTGGTACTTATGCAAATCCGAATGGACAATCCCATTTGGAATATTTCAAATCGGGCGACACCTATTCCGCAAAAATTGTTTGGTTAAGTGAACCTAACGATGCGAATGGAAAGCCGAGAAAGGATGTTAAAAACCCCGACAAATCGTTGCGCGACCGACCTGTAATGGGATTAGTATCCGTTACCGGACTAAAATTTGAAGGTAAAGACACCTATACCGACGGCAAGGCTTACCGCGTTGCCGAAGGCGATGAGGTTAAGATGAAGATAAAAGTAAACAGCGACGGCTCGCTCAGTGTTACCGGTTCCAAAGGTCCTTTCTCAAAAACACAAATCTGGAAGAAGCTGTAGCTACAAAATAGCAATAAAAATGAAGTATAACGTCTTCACTTCTTCAGTTAAAACAATATGGATACTGCTTCTTTTGCAGGGATGGTTTTATAGTTCATTCCTGCATGCCCAATCCGGCGGCAACTCCGCTACTGCAGGAAAAGAGTTTTATATTACATTCGGTAACCAGAATACGACGACTTCTACATTACAGTTAAAAGTAGTAGTAGAAGAAGCATGCTATATTACAGCCAAATACAACAATCAGACAAATACTTATTGGAATAATTGGAATAATACTTGGGTTACGCCGGGCATCTATACGCAGAATGTATCAAATGATGATGTAATCAACACGAATACAGGAATAACCCCCAAAACTATCACGCTTACTTCAACAGAAAATGTTTGTGTGTATGCCATCAATTACCGTGCCGTCACTTCGGATGCTACCTGTATTTTGCCTGTTTCAACCTGGGGGACAGCATATCGTTTGGCTACAGGACTTGGTTATCGCCCTTATTATGCTGTTGTAGCAAAGGAAGACAATACTGATGTAACCATACATGATAATACGATCCAAACATTGAATAAAAATGGCGTATATCATTATTATTTTCCATCTATTCTTAATGGACTTGATGATATGACAGGAGAAAAAATTACTTCTACAAAACCGGTTGCCCTTTTTAGTGGAGCTATGATGGGAATATCTGCAACGCTTCAGCATGGACTTTGTCCTGAAATGGGATTGATGGGTTCAGGAGACCATACGTATGAGCAACTGTGGAGTATTGATAAATGGGGAAAAGATTTTTTTGCATTTCCGATATCTACTCCTACGTATAGTTTGTGCGATTGGGGTGGACTGTTAGCCCTTGTAGCCGATGAAGATGAAACAACCATCACGCTTTCCGGCGGCATCAACGATAATTACACCCTCAATGCCGGAGAGAAACAGTATGTTTGTCATGTCATGTCTGGATTAACAAGAATCGTTTCCGATAAACCCATTATGGTGTTTTTAATGCTTCCCGATGCCACTGTAACGAATATTGTACCTGCCGCCCAACGAATAAAACGTGCTACGGTGGCTCCGTTTATTCTTACGGGGAATACAAATATCAATCAGCATGGTATTGATATGTTAGTACCGGCTGCCCAGTGGAATGAAACTGTGATTAAAGAAAACGGCGCCGTTGTCCCAAATACTACTTACACGGTAAGTAGCAGTGTTCATTTTCCTGACTGGTACCACATCCGTAAAAACTTGCCTAATGAAGATGTTACCATAGATATAACTTGTCATGGTGGTTTTTTGGCTTATATGAGTGGATGTGGTAGTGCAGAATCATACGCTTTTGTGGCAGGCACAGGGGCATACGACCTCCAAAACTATTTTACCATTCAGGAAAAAGCCACAGATATTGATACACACTATGAAAATACGACAACACTTACCCATACCTTCAATGCAGGCGATATTATTGTTGTAAAACGAACCATAGAAAAAAACTTTGACGCTGTTGAATGGTTAATCAATGGGATTTCCTATACGATCGAAGAAAACCTCAGTAGCATGAATACGCTGAATTTTCCAGCTTCGGCATTAGCATCGGGCGAAAACTCTCTGACTATGGCTGTTCGTTATGCAGGGGCAACGCAGGATTCGCTATATATGGGAAAGGTTTGGTTACTACAGAATGAATGTTTAGACCTCCAAATAACCGGCGTCTCTTCCGAAGGATGTTTAGAATTAGAGTGGAAATGGCACCCACCGGCACCCACCGGCACTTACGGTTTCACGCTTTACCAGTGGGGTGAAGCGATTGGAGAGTGGCAAACAGCATCCACAAACTACGACAAAACTATTAAAGTGCTGAATGTCTATCCTGATATAGCAGGTTCAAATACTTTACAAGGATGGATGAACAACCCTGCTATCGGGTTGGGAAAAATAATCGTTACTCCTGTATCAATAACAGGATTTAACAACAATCCCAATAGCTGTTTAAAAGAGGCAAGCGGCGAATATATTTACGATGCTATTATGTTTGGGTCGTGGGATTCCAATAATAGCAAAGACCTTTCGTCTGCCGGCGAGGTAGCAACAAGAGAATTTCTTAATTCGGGGCGAGGCGTGATTTTTGGGCATGATACACAGAGATACGGTTTTCCAAATTTTAATTCATTGACAGATAAAACAAATTTGGATGTTGATCCCGTTGACCCCAGAAACCATTTATGGAGAGGCAGTACAAACATAAAAGTTGTTAACGATGGTTTTCTGTTGAAATATCCCCATATTATTCCTTACGAAACTACTTTAACGATACCTTATACTCATACAACAGGGCAACTTGCCAAAGGAGTCATCTGGATGAATTTCCCTAATGTATCAGGATCATGGACAAATCCGGTACAAGAAATTAATGGCGGCACCAATGATTTCTATCTTACCACCTGGAACAACGCCGCTATGATTCAAACCGGACACTCCAATGGAACATCCACACTTGATGAAAGAAAGGTAATAGCCAATATATTATGGTATGTTGCCCAATTCACCACAGATACAACTGCCAAAATTTGCTCTGCCCTTGACCTTGCCCCACCCGATGTGCCTACTGTAAATCGTTACGATTGCACCAAAATTGACATACTTTCCAACGATAATGGCACCCCTTACATCTTTTATGTTAAGGCAACCAATACTACCAATTATGCAGATACCTGTACATCAAATATCCTTGATGCTGTAAACAAATCGGGATTAAAAGGTTTTTATATTTTGGAAGACAATGATCCTAATGGAATACCGGAGCCCTCAAACCTTACCACCCAATTTATAGCAGCTAAGGATAATCAGTGGGTTACCTATAAGCAAAGTTTTACAAATTATGTTCACATACGAGCAATAGACTCTGCCGGTAATCTCAGTAACATTGTTACTTTAGACCCACCGGATTGCGCAGAATTTTATGCCAATAGTATTCGTTCTGACACTTTACAGTATGTTTCTTTCTGTAACAGAAAAGTAGTTTTTCATGCCGAAATAAATGGAGAATTTGATAGTTTGAAATGGTATATTAAGAAAGTGGAAGATGAAGAGTATGAGGAATATAAACTTGCAGAAAATTCATTGGATTGGAGTGGAAATTTTGAAACCGGAGAATATAATATTAAAATGGAGGTATATTTTGAAACCGGAGAGCCGGCAACCTTAGTAGCAACATTAAGAATGGTGATTCAATGGATAAAAATCAAGAATGTTCGGTATTAAGAAACTATTATCGGTTTTTCTGTTATTTTTGTCGAAAATTTATAATATGAGAAAAATTTCACTAACCCTCTGTTTCTTATTAGTTTCGCTTATAACTTTTGCAGGTAAACTGGTGTTAATACCGGTTACGGATACTAATAATTTAGAATCTTTATTCAACAATAAAGAATTAAAAATTCACTATTATTGTGATGACTACGTGTTGGCAACCACAAGTGTTGTGTACGATAACAACGCGATTGTGCTGGATGAGAATGCTTTCGCCGATGTTTCTTCCTACGCCATTGTATATTGCTATGAAAACGACAAAGAAGAGTATATAGCAACTGTTTCCAAAAATAATAGCGTACTCTATTCCGGAAACAATTTTTTGGTCATGAAAATTTTGTCAAACGACTTTATGCCGGCGAAAAACGACGGTATGGTGGCTGTTAGAGATATCGAAGCTCGATTACCAAAACCAACAGCTGCATATCCCGTTGTTACTGAGCCGAATGAAGATGTTTTGAATTATCTTTCTCAGGTTTCGGTGGATACTTTGATGACCTACATTCAATCGCTGCAAGATTTTGAAACCAGGCGTTGCGATCATTCAAACTCTATCCTCGCTCAAGATTGGATAAAAGAGCAGTATGAGAATTTAGGATTAGATGTTTTTATACATGAAATTCCTACGGTTCATCCTTGGTGGGGCGGCACTGCCCAATCCGGAAATGTGATTGCTATTCAATATGGAACAGAATTTCCCGATGAATATATTGTTTGCGGTGCACATTATGATTCCTTTGCTTTTTCATCGCCGGATGGAGAACCCGGTGCCGACGATAACGCTTCCGGTATTGCCGGAATTATAGAAACAGCAAGAATATTAAGTCAATATGACTTCAAACGATCAATCATTTATTGTGCATTTACTGCCGAAGAATGCGGGCTTTACGGAAGCGGGTATTATGCAGAACAATGTGCAAACCAAGATATGAATATTGTGGGGTATTTTAATTTAGATATGATAGGATATTTAAAACCAAACAATGATATGCAGATTTCTCTCATTTATCCTAGCTATGCAACCCAATTAGGAGCGTATTTTACCAATGTAAGTGAGATCTATTTTCCCGAAGTGCCGATAAAGACCTATCTCTCTCTTTACGGAGGAGATAGCGATCATACTTCTTTTAATAATATGGGTTACAGAGGAGTATGGCCATTTGAAGATAATAATAATCATAGCCCATATATTCACACCCCTAATGATACTATAGGTTTAAGTGTTAATAATCCCGATCAGGTTGAGATGTTTACACAAGTTCATCTTGCATGTATTGCAACATTAGCCTTGTACGACCAACAGATGCCGCCTCTGCCTTTGGCGCCTCCTACGAATTGTTTGGCTGAAACTTATCAGGTTCGGTGGATTGTGGTTAATTGGGATGCTCCCACAGACAATACACCGACGAAGTATTATGTTTATAGAGATAATGTTAAACTTACTGAGGTGCCGACTACACAATTATCCTATATTTATAAGCCCCCTTTAGGCGATTATAGTGAACATTGTTATAAAATAACTGCAACTTATGGCTTTCGGGAAAGTGAGTTTAGTAACGAATCTTGCGCGAAACTAAATAGCATCAGTGAAATGAGTTCAAAGTTTAAGATCTATCCTAATCCAACGACCGGAGAATTATATGTGACAAGTGACGAGCGACAAGTAACAAATGTTGAAATATTTGATGTATATGGCAGACAAGTTTACTCATTACCTCATACCCCGTACCCCGCACCTAACACCCCGCACCTCTTACCTATTACCTCTATCAACCTTTCTCACCTGCCCGCCGGTATCTACTTCATTAAAATTGCCAACGAATTTGTTGGAAAGTTTATAAAAGAATAGGGGTACTCCTAAAAAAAGATGTGTAACGACTATTCTTTTGTTATTTTTGCCAAAAGTTTTTAATATGAAAAAGAATTTTATCCTTACCCTTTGTTTTTTATTAGTTTCCATTGTGGCTTTTGCAGGTAAATTTGTGTTAATACCTGTTACGGAGACTTATAATTTAGAATCTTTTTTCAACAATAAAGAATTAAAAATTCACTATTATTGTGATGACTACGTGTTGGCAACTGCAAATGTTGTACATTACCACAACGCGGTTGTGCTTGATGAAGATGCCTTTTCAGATGTTTCTCACTACGCGATTGTTTATTGCCATGAGAATTACAAAGAAGAATATCTGTCTTCAATTTTTAAAAACAATAATAATAATGTGGCAGAGACACAACATGTTGCGTCTCTGCTCTATTCGGGAAACAATTTCTTGGTAATGAAAATTTTGTCGAACGACTTTATGTCGGCGAAAAACGACGGGATGATAACAGTAAGGGATATTCAAGCACGATTACCAAAAACATCCATCACATATCCCGTTATTATTGAACCCGATAAAGATATTGTGAATTATCTTTCACAAGTTTCGATTAACAGAATGATGGCAGATATTCAAACGTTGCAAGATCTTGAGACAAGATTTTGCCAGCATCCCAATATTTTTATTGCAAGAGATTGGATTGAAAAAAAGCTTGATGCTTTAGGGTTAGAAGTTATTTTACATAATTTCCCCTACTTCGACAATGATAATGTTATTGCCGTACAATATGGAACAGAGTTTCCCAATGAATATGTGGTTTGTGGCGCGCATTACGATTCATATTCTAATCAAATACCCGATGTTGCTCCCGGTGCCGATGATAATGCATCGGGAACAGCCGGAATTTTAGAAATTGCCAAAATTCTAAGCCAATATGATTTTAAACGCTCAATAATTTACTGTGCATTTTCGGCTGAAGAACGCGGCCTTATTGGCAGCGGCTATTACGCAGAACAATGTGCAAACCAAAATTTGAATATTGTCGCTTATTTTAATATGGACATGATTGGATATTTAGCGACAGGAGAAAACATTAAAATCCATTTCAGTAACCCACTGTCTTCAAAAATTTTAGCAGAATATTGTGAAAATATATGCAATGTCTATTTTTCGGAAATACCTTTTGCCTACAATAACTATATGAGCAATAGCGACCACCGTTCTTTTATTAATTCCGGATATATGGGAATAACTTCAATTGAACACGACTTCACGTCGAATCTATATTATCATCAAGTTGATGACATTATTGGGCTTGGCGTGAATAGCCCTGAATTGGTTGAGATGATTGTAAGAGCAAATCTTGCAAGTATTGCAACTTTAGCTATGTACGACCAAGAAATGACATACCCTAATTTTGAATTTAATCCAAAGTTTAAGATCTATCCTAATCCAACGACCGGTGAATTATATGTGACAAGTGACGAGCGACAAGTAACAAATGTTGAAATATTTGATATTTACGGCAGAAAAGTCCATTCTTTACCTCCTACCTCGTACCCCGCACCTAACACCCCGCACCTCTTACCTATTACCTCTATCAACATTTCTCACCTGCCCGCCGGTATCTACTTCATTAAAATTGCCAACGAATTTGTTGGAAAGTTTATAAAAGAATAGTAATGAAGAAACCTACCTCTTTCTCCTTTTCTCTTTTCCTACTTATCATTCTCAATTCTCAATTCTCAATTCTCAATTCTTTTGCCCAGCAACTCAATCTCAACGACCTCATCTCAGGAAAATACCGCACAGAATCATTGCAAAATTTATGTTGGCGACCTAACACAAACCAATATTCATTCATCAAAAATGATACAATTTTTCTTGTAGATGCCAAAACAGCGAAAAAAGAGATTTACCTTACTTTTGATGAAATAAGAGCCGTAGCGCCGGAAAAAGAATTTGAAAATAACATCTCTTTTAGTTTTATAGATGAAAACACACTCTATTTTTCTTCTCAAAAAATGAAGTTGATGAACCCAATAACAACTCCGAAGGTTACTTTTTATGAGATAGAAAATATTATTGATCAATCGGTTAAGAATGAGTTGTTTGTAGTAAAAGAAGGAGGCGCGATTTATGCAAAAAGTGCAAAAAATAACTATCAACCCATTATTATATCGTTAGATACCGGAAAAAATATTGTTTTCGGCGAGCCGGTGCATCGCAACGAGTGGGAGATTAGCAAAGGACAATATATTTCTCCCAAAGGCAATTACATCGCTTTTTACCGCATGGATGAAAGTATGGTGGAAGATTACCCCATATTGAAGGGTTACGGAGATATTGCAACGGTTGAGATGCTCAAATACCCGATGGCAGGAAGAACAAGCCACGAGGTTACTGTGGGCATTTTTAATGTAAATAGTTCAACAAAAGAAAATAAACCTGTTTATCATGATATTAAAACAGATAAGAATGATGGAGAATTTTTAATTTCACTCACTTTTTCTCCGGATGAAGAATCGTTTTTTATTACCCACTTGAACCGAGCGCAAAATCATGCAAAACTTATTGAGTATGATGTTGCTACGGGGAATAAAATCGGAGTTTTGCTGGAAGAGCATGACCCGCGTTGGGTAGAGCCATCCACTCCGATCTTTTTCTTGAATAACGGAACTTTTATTTGGAAAAGCGACCGTAATGGTTTTTCACACTTATATTGCTATGACAAAACAGGAAAACTTGTAAAACAGATCACTACCGGAAATTTTGACGTGAATAAAATCTTAGGATTAGATGAAAAACAGGAAAATCTATTTTTCACAGCAGCATATCCAAACCCTACCGATAGAAACGTTTTTAGTGTTCATCTTAAAAAAGGAAACATCACTGCTTTAACGCCGGAATCCGGTATTCATAATCCTAATTTTTCCTCCAATTTCAATTATTTTATTGATGACTTTAATAATTTGACCATACCGCGAGAGATTACACTGCGCGACAATAAAGGAAAGATTTTAAACAGATTATTTAATTCTAAAAATCCTTACAGTGAAATTGATTTAGGAAAAGCATCTATTGGTAAACTGCAAAATGCAGAAGGTATTGATTTATATTATCGTATAACTTTGCCTCCCGATTTTAATCCGGACAAAAAGTATCCGGTGTTTTTGTATGTATATGGCGGGCCCCATTCGCAGATGGTTACCAATACGTTCATGTCGGGAGGAGGTTTTTTGTACTTCATGGCACAGCAAGGTTTTATAGTGTTTTCATTGGATAATCGTGGCACAGCAAACCGAGGACGTGAGTTTGAAAAAACAATACACCGGCGCTTGGGGGTCTGCGAAACAGAAGACCAAATGTGTGGTGTAAACTATTTAAAATCTTTACCTTATGTTGATGAAAACAAAATCTGTATAGATGGCTGGAGCTACGGCGCATTCATGGTACTGACGCTCATTACCGAGCATCCGGAGGTTTTTGCATCGGCTACTTTGGGCGGACCGGTAGTTGATTGGAAGTGGTACGAAATCTATTATGGCGAACGTTATATGGACACCCCCGAAGAGAATCCCGAAGGCTACGCCAAAGCATCAATTATGAATAAAGTGGATAAAATTATAGCCAATACGCTGATTTTTCACGGTGGTTTAGACGAAACCGTAGTACAGCAACACTCATTGGAACTTTTGGAGAAGGCAGTGAAAGAAGGCATATTGTTGAATTATTATGTATATCCATCTCATGGACACAACATTCGAGGAATAGATCGCGTGCATCTGTGGCGAATGATTGAAGAGCACCATAAAAAGGAATGAGAAATGAGAAATGTGAGGTGTTTATTAAATCTTAAATCTTAAATCTTAAATCTTAAATATCCACCGCCTCTTTCAGTCGCTCAGCATTTTCGGCAATTTGCAGCGCCTCTATCGTATCTTGAATGTCGCCATCCATAAAACCTGTTAAATTATACATCGTTAGGTTTATGCGGTGGTCGGTAACGCGGTTTTGCGGATAGTTGTAAGTTCTGATTTTTGCGGAGCGGTCGCCGGTAGAAACCATTGTTTTGCGTTTTGAAGCAACTTCATCCAACCATTTTTGATACTCGCGCTCAAAGAGTCTTGTGCGCAACACGCGCATCGCTTTATCCAAGTTTTTCAGTTGTGATTTTTCGTCTTGAATGGCTACCACAATACCTGAAGGGATGTGGGTAAGGCGAACTGCTGAGTAAGTAGTATTTACAGACTGCCCTCCGGGACCGGAAGAGCAGTAGGTATCTTTCCGTATGTCGCTCTGTTTCAGTTCTACGTCAAATTCGTCGGCTTCGGGGAGCACTACTACGGAAGCTGCAGAAGTATGCACGCGTCCTTGCGATTCGGTTTGCGGCACGCGCTGTACGCGATGCACACCGGATTCATATTTCATCAATCCGTAAACTCCATCGCCGGCAATTTCGAATACAATCTCTTTAAAGCCGCCCACCGTGCCTTCGGTCATGGAGAGGACTTCCAATTTCCAGCCCTTTTTGTCGCAGTAATGTTCGTACATGCGGAACAGATCGCCGGCAAAAATACTCGCTTCATCGCCACCGGTACCGGCGCGAATCTCCACTTGCGCATCTTTACTGTCTTGCGGGTCGGAAGGGAGTAGCAGCAGTCGAATATCCTCTTCCAATTCCTCGCGACGAATTACAAAAGAGTCGAGTTCAATTTTAGCCATTTCGCGAAACTCTTCATCTTTCTCATTTACCAAATGTTCTTTGGTGTTTTCAATGTTATCAAGAACATTTTTATACGCTTTATACGCCTCTATCACAGGGGTCAAATCTTTATAATCTTTATTCAACTTAATATAGCGCTTCATATCCGACATGGCATCGGGCTGCGCAATCTCTTCGCCAATGGAGACCCAACGTTGGTAAATAGCTTCTAATTTTTCTAAAAGATGGTTCATACTTTTTTCTTTATTCCGGCGCTATGCGCTCTACTTTTTCAATTTGGTCTATTTTACATAAAGTATCAATCAGTTCGTTCAACGCCTTCACATTTTGAATGTAAATCATTAACTTTCCGGTGAATGTGTTGCTTTTACTGGAAATATCAAACGACCTGATATTCAAGTCCATTTGGGAGCAAACTAAATCAATAATCTCTTTGATCATCCCTTTTCTATCAAAGCCGGAGATTCGAATGCCGGTAAGAAAAGCCACATTCGATTCTTTGCGCCACTTGGCTTTAATGATGCGGTTTCCAAATTTTGACATCTGCTCGATAGCAATCGTACATTTGGTTTGGTGTACTTCAATAATATCGTTTGTAATCTGAAATCCCATCACTTGGTCTCCGGGAATTGGATTACAGCAATCGGCAATAACATAGCGTATTACATCGGAAATCTCGTCCAATAGGAACACCTCCGGTTTTTTATCCAACTGCTCATCAATAAGTCTGTCAATCTCTTTGTCGTGTAAATGATCGGTAATCTTCTTCCTGAAATCATCGGTGGCATTTGTATGGGAGGTTTTTCTTCTAAAAATTTTACGGATACGATCTTTGGTAATCACACCTTCAGCAACGTGGTTCCAAAATTCGTAGGGCGATAAAATTCTGGCATCTGCTTGAACGCGACCAATATTAGAAGCATTGTTTTCAATTCTTAATGATTTAAAGATGTCAGCCAAAATCTTTTTTCCCACCTCTTCTTTCTTTTTATGTTCTTCGCGGAAAGCTTCTTTAAGTTTCTCGCGGGCGTGAGCTGTTTTAACATAATTGAACCATTCCGGTTTAGGAATCTGTTTTTTTGATGTAATGACTTGAAGTTGGTCGCCGTTTCGAAGCACATAGTCAATCGGAACAATGTTGTAATTTACTTTAGCGCCGATACATTTATTTCCGAGATTGGTGTGCAATTCGTAGGCAAAATCAAGCACGGTAGCGCCAGCAGGCAATACAATTCTCTCTCCTTTTGGTGTAAAAACAATCACCTCTTTCAAATTCAGATTCAACTTAACTTCGTTTAAAAACTCCAAGGCGGTGGTATCTTCACTTTGCAGCATCTCTCTAATTTTTGTAAGCCATTCCTCCACACGATTTTCATATTCTTGCGGACTTTTATTTTCCTCTTTGTACTTAAAATGTGCGGCAAGACCCTTTTCTGCAATTTCGTCCATACGTTTAGAACGGATTTGCACTTCCACCCATTTTCCGGTTTTACTCATTGCCGTAATATGTAGCGACTGATACCCGTTTGGTTTAGGATTAGTGATGAAGTTTCGTTCCCGTAAATGGTTGGTTTTATACAACTCTGTAATGATAGTATGAATGCGCCAGCAAATATTTTTTTCCTCTTCGGGAGGTGAATCAAACACAAAACGCACGGCAAAGATGTCGTATATATCATCAAAATTGATTTTTTTCCTTACCATTTTTTGATGGATAGAATAGATAGATTTTGTCCTATTAGTAACCTCTGCTTCAATACCTGTTTCTTTTAATTTTTCGATGAGAGGTTTTGTAAAATCTTCGATGAGTGTATTTCTTTTTCGGGCGGTAGTTTCAAGGGCATGTAGAATTTTATTATACTCAACCGGATCATTATACTTCATAGACAGATCTTCCAATTCGCTTTTAATGTTGTAAAGACCCAACCGGTGGGCAATAGGAACGAAGAAGAAAGAAGTTTCGGAAGAGATTTTCCATTGTTTCTCTTGCGGCATCGCGTTGAGGGTTCTCATATTATGCAACCTGTCTGCCAATTTTATCAATATCACGCGAACATCTTCTACCGTAGAAAGCAAAATCTTCTTAAAATTTTCTGCTTGCACCGATTGATCCGCATCCACTACAATATCTTCAATTTTAGTAAGTCCGTCAACAATTTTAGCAACATCATCGCCAAACAAACCCTTAATATCTTTCAAGGTAAAATCGGTATCCTCCACTACATCATGAAGGAGCGCGGCGATCATAGAAGTAACGCCGAGATTAATTTCCTGTGCTACAATTTGCGCTACGGCAATGGGATGATAAATATAGGGTTCTCCGCTTTTACGTCGCATATCTTTATGGGCATCTACTGCCAAAGAGAATGCTTTGTGAAACAGGTTTCGTTGTTGCTTGCCGGCTCGGTCTGGAAGCAAATGGCTGAGCTCCCTGTATTTTGCCAGTATAGTTTTCTTTTCTAAAGCAAGATTAGGTATGTAAATTTCCATTTAGTCTTTGATTTTAAGGTCTAATATTTGCAAAAACTCTTCAAACTCTTCGTTTTGCTCTTTAAAATTTTGCAACTTGTCTTTTACATCATAAATAATTTTTTTAGTTTCTAATAGTTCATTGGTTTCAACTACAATATCTTCAATCCTTTCGTCGTAGTGGGTGCGTAAAAACTCTAAAACTTCTCTTGTTTTTGCTTCAAAATGTTCTTTTTGAATAACATTTTTAACGACTACTTTAATGATGTTGTTTTCTATTTCGGGTAACGATTCTTTGAGTGAGAAATAGATAGTGGGCACAGAAGCAAACACTTGCTCGAACATGGAGCGCCATGAGGAAGAAAATTCCGGTAGCGGGGTACGAGGTACGGGGTGCGAGGTAGGAGGTGCGAGGTGCGAGGTGCGAGGTTCGAGGTTCGAGGTGCGAGGTTCGAGGTTCGAGGTCCCTCGTACCTCGTACCCCGCATCTCGCACCTCTATTATATCCGTAATATCCGGTGTTTTCTTTACCGGCACGGAGGCAGGTACCACAAACCCGCGCATGGATTGCTGCGGGGTAGTGGAAGGCACTAAATTGCCAATTCCAGCCGGAGAGGGTTCTGTGCTATTTCTCCCGTGATTGCCTGACGTTGGCAGTTAACTTATAGATATAGTTTCCGTTAATCTGCATCAAACAAATCTCTACCGAAAGACGCTTGTTTTGAGATAGTTTGTAGTTGAAATCACATTGATTTGCTAATTCTAACCCACGAAGCAACAACGATCTATCAGCCTTTTTTGCTTGTTCAAAAAAACGTTGTTTTACGGTGTCGGAAACCTCCATTAATTTTATGGTTGAAGGGTTTTGCGCCATTAACAGTTGGCGAAAATGGGCGGCTAAACCGGAAATAAAATGTTGACTGTCGAAACCATTATTCAAAATATCATCGAAAAGCAACAGTGCGGCGGAGGCATCTTCGCTGAATAGAAAATCGGTCATCTTGAAATAATTATCTACATCTAACACATTCAAATGTTGAATAGTAGTTTGATAGGTAATATTTTTTCCGGAGAAACTCACGAGTTGGTCAAAAATAGAGAGGGCATCACGGAGAGCGCCGTCGGCTTTCGAGGCAACCACGCGCAAGGCTTCCTCTTCTGCTTGCACAGTTTCGCTTTTCGCTACGAAAGCAAGATGTTTCATCATGTCACTATCTCCAATACGCTTAAAATCATATACTTGACAACGAGACAAGATGGTAGGGATAATTTTATGTTTTTCGGTAGTTGCCAAAATAAATTTAGCATACGGCGGAGGTTCTTCCAAAGTTTTTAAAAAAGCATTAAATGCCTGATTAGAAAGCATGTGCACCTCATCAATGATATACACTTTTAATTTGGCGCCCTGCGGACTAATGCGCACTTGCTCTACCAACGAGCGAATATCTTCTACGGAGTTATTGGAAGCTGCATCCAACTCATACACATTAAAAGAGGCTGAGGCGTTGAACGATTTGCA
>Ga0123354_10006652_pt1 | contig 17226 bp, 10 predicted proteins | sample TergutLab28metaG_2_FD_97872 | JGI IMG/M metagenome (GOLD analysis project Ga0123354, IMG submission 97872) | Labiotermes labralis P4 segment gut microbial communities from Petit-Saut dam, French Guiana - Lab288 P4 | ecosystem: Host-associated > Arthropoda: Insects > Digestive system > Gut ...
ATTCGTTATACTGAAAGTTCTAAATTCATTAAAATGAAATGTTTTAACACACATTAAATAGGGAAAAGGGAAGGGGCCTAAAAATAATTTCGCAATTCTGAACATTTCGTTATACTGGCGTTCGTTACAGCGACATTTTACTGTATGTTATACTTCCGTGTAACTGCTGTTTGTAGTTTAGCTGGTCAAAAATTAACTGTCTGCGAAAGGCAAATTTTCGTCACCCTGTTCAAAGAGCTCACCATGACACAATTTAGTCCAAGCATCATAACCTGCTTTTTCTGATATTGTTCTGTTCTACGTACTACACCACCATGACTTAGGTCTTTAGGTCGTGACCCATTCTCACTCCCAATCCGGCCATTTCCTCCACGTGTCCCGTACCTTACTCACTGAGGACTTTATTTCACTATATCAATACGTTAGCCTCCTGCCATTTAAACTCATGTCCTGCAACTGTGTACTTGCCTTCGGTTTGACCAAAATCGATCATAATTTTCCATCACACGTGCTACATACCCTGTCAAACTCATCCTCCTTGATTTGACGCCCATAATGTTACCTCGTGACTAGTTCAAATAATAAAGCCCTCTGATTATGTAACATTCGCGAGCCTTCCAGAAGAGGGACGAAGCTGATGGATAGGAGAAAGGCGATAAGGCCACAAGTGCTGGTAAGGATGTCACTTTCTTCGTGATTTAAGTGTTTAAAGCACGGTGGTATCGGGAAGCCGCTATAACATTTAAAGTCTCTACTTTATGCCCTCATAAAAAAAACACCGGTTATTGACCTACACAGCTCAAAACAGCTGGGCTTTGTAACTGAGAAACGGTCTATTTTAGACGGTGTATAAACTGCGTTTTTGTATATATTTATTATATATATTTTCAGAATTAAAATGGTTAGGGGTACAAGGAGGTAAACATTCACGCTTTGGTAACCTCAGCACAAATTAAACCTACGTGGAGGTACGCAGTCAGCTTCACGTTTTGGCTGCACTTACTCCCCAGAGAAAGAATCGCAATTTCCCAATGGGCAAGAGACTGGCTAGACCCCAAAGCCGGTCTGGAAGTGTTTGGTGAGAAACACATTCCCGTCTTTGCTGCAAATCGAACTCCGGTCATTCAACCGGTAGCCGGTCACATTGGTGGCTGAGCTATTGCACACTGTATACCGGAAGCGCAGTTCTGCCGGACCAAACACGTACTGTGTTATTACACTGCCACCGCTGCAGCTTGGATCTGAGGCAAACATGTAGGTGCCCAGCGAGGAGCGGTGGGGGGCCTTTTGCACAGGAGGAAATTAAAGAGGAAGAAATATGTTGTAGCTATGCAGATCAGATTTGTGAGCGCCGCACACTGGCCCGCGAAAATTTGTTGAAGGGCACGAGTGTTGCATAAAACGTTTTGTTTAATCACAAATGTCAATATGGCGCCGGTGCGGACTTTCAAACGTTCGAACCCTGAAAGCCATCTAAATACCATTCTCACCAAGACTGCAAATAGTGTACTCAGCGACGTCACACACGTAATATGGCAAGCCTTTCATTTCTTTCACACGGTTTCACGATACGCCCATACCTGTATTATCATGTACTGTTTGGAAAATTACTGCCTTTCTTGAGCTAATTTTCACAGAATTAAAAAATATTCGGTGTCATTATGTACAGTACATATCTCTTACACCGAATTTCTCCAAAATCGAAGAAAATGTGCAAAGTACTGATAGCAATTCATTTACGCTTTGTGGCTCTAAGTGCGCCCGTTTTAGGGATACCCATAAGAGTGAGGCTTTGCAGACCGCCCCTGTACCGAATTTTACTGAGATCGGTCAAAAATACGGACCATACAGCAAAATTTAATTTACACCTTTAGGTATAGTACGACTTCCACTCTACCGATTTTCACTGAATTCACAGTTTGTAAGTGGCATATCTGTGAAATATTCTGTACCGCTTTCCACCCAACTAAGTCAAGAAATATGGAAATGCGAGGAGATTTTCATTTACATACATGAGCAAAGTATGACTGCCACTAAGTCAATTTTCAGCGTTCAGGGTCAACTTAACAACAGCACGCAAAAAAATTACCCTTTGTATAGTTGAAGTAGCATTGACAACTGGTTTGTATTAATATTACGTTTTCGAGGGATGTGATGTCGTGTATTTTGGTAGCCAGGTATCAACGTTTTGGAGTAGACTGTCTTTATCTACCAAGGTACACGACGCCAGATCCAGGAATGACAGTAATTTTTGCACTCATCACAGTCAGAACCTCAAATCTCACAGGACTCTTTGTCATTCTGATTAGTCAAGAGTGGTCTTGGACTGCTATTTGTGAAAAACACGTCCAACAAGCAGATGTTTCTTCAGAAGTTGATAGGCGCCCAGCTGGTCACGACTTATCACCTTTCGTTGAACATGCAGGTTCATTACCGTGTTTGGAAGAGACCAACACTGTGACACTGTTACGCGCGATTTCATTACCACCATTTAAATATTATTTTTCCATGAACGTGTGTTTCATCGGTTATGCTGTTAAGGTTCCTGTACATGTCAGTTACATCGTCCTTGATCTGGTCATCCCAACAATGTAGAACTATATGCTGAAGATCGCAATGTTATATCCTCCACAACTAGCCCCTTTACCTAGCCTATTGTTCAGTTATGATCTGACGGAAGGATTCGAAGTAGCACAGCATTATCGCGTGCGTCACATGGACACTGAGGCTGTCAACCTCGAGGGGAGACAGAAATGCCCTCATGCAGCACTACAGAGATCCATGTCTTGGCCGCTGGAGGCAAATGCGCGTCGTGTTGGGTTTAGTGTTATTGTTGTCGTTATCTATCGAGCTGAGTAAGGCGTCATAGGATCTGCGTTGTGCCTTACATAAAGCGTACTAGGGGAACTTCAGAAAACAGGCCCGTCAGCGTTATAAGAAATGTGATGACAGTCTTAAGGCAGTTAGAGAGAAGTGGACAAAGAGTGAGGAAGTAGCCCGACAAGCAGAATGTGCCCAGCAATTACCGCCATGAAAGAGAGAGTTATTCTTGAGAAACAAAACGTCACTCAGTCACTACTGAAGTTCCGCTCTTTTATTGATAATGAAACGTCATTACCATTGTCACAAGACCCAGCCACTGGCATACACAATGCTGTATATCTTTAGGGCAAATGAATAGAGGCGGTTTCTACATGTACCACAGACAGAAGAGTGACAATTGAGACAGAAATTTTAATCGAAACCCTTAAAAGGAAGGAACAATTCTGAAGACCTAGATGTGATAGTAACATTACAATGCATCTTCAAGGAATGGTATGTGAGTACGTGTGTGTGTGTGGATTGTAAACCCCTAAAAGAAAGGAACTATTCTGAAGACCTAGATGTGATAGTAACATTACAACGCATCTTCAAGGAATGGTGTGTGTGTGTGTGTGTGTGGATTCTTTAATCTGGCTCAAATTCTAGTGAACACATTAACCCTTTAAACTCCGAGTTAAATCCCATCTGCCATTTGCTGGCATTATTAGGAGCTCACCTTATTCACCACGTTAGCAGGTTAAGGGTTAATAAACTTTTATCTTTCTTAAATGGTGAATAATGCCACGATTAACTGGTTGGCTGTATCGGCAGAATGTTAAGTTGATGCAAAGAATAAAATGAATAGCAAGGACAGCACAGAAATTTGACTAAAGGCCTTTAAGATAACAAGACTTATAACAAAGAGGTAAGCAACCGGATGAACACACGGTTGCTTATCCGCGAGCTGTAATAAGAATGACAAAGTAACTCCGCAGCACCTGTCTAAAATACTACATAGCAAGGGATTCTTTTACGCCAATTGAACTGCGGCAAGAAGAAAATTAGGCTGATTGAGAAAGCAATAGTAATGCATTTCACTCCCATTCAAGAACTGTCTTTGGCCATCACTGTACATATGAATCAGTGTAATGTGGCCACATATGGGGCATACTTTGAAGATTCAAGTCTTCTGTGATTTAAGATGAAGGCACTACTATCTGTAAAAACATTGGTAGTGAACTCAGCATGTCATTCCAGAAGACTTGAATCTTCAGCAGCACTGCTTTGAGAAATTTTGCAAGACACACTGATATTATTTTGTGTAGTCATGTGAAACTATATTTTTTAAACACAGTTTTTCCAAAATATCACAAAACATAGCAAGACCGTTTACAACGAGCAGCCTACGCTTTAAAAGGAACGTTATGAATAACTTGCCAATGTGCGAGGGCTTACAAGGCAACTGCCACGCAGGACGCTATTTCCCATATGATTTAATTGCGATGACGATAGGATACATAGCACATGGTACGGACCGCCAACACTGGCAACCATCCACCCTCGGACGATATGTACTGCTTCAGTATTCATGTGTCGTAAATTGTAACAGTAAAACATTTGAGTACCCATGCAAGTAAGCCTACAGTACGTCTTTAGATCAGTTACAATATATTCAGCAATAAATTACCGTATTAATTTAATATTTTCCCGATATTTTCTCACACTAGATCAACTGTGTTCTTTCTTGTACAACTACGAACTTTGCCGTCATTCAAGAGTGTCCCCCAACACGCTCCAAAAGTTTAACATTGGCTTCCACACTAATGTTTACGTAGGCTAAACCCCCTGATACTTCCGTCGTCTGTGGCACCCATCATAACATTATGCTATGTCAGTAATAGATGGACAGACGGATGAAAGTCCACTCCACAAAAGGAGTTCCTTTTTACTTACTAAAGAACTTTTAACGAGAATTCCTCTACGACGTCATAGAAAACGAGCTGGCAGGTGAATTATACATAACACCCACAAGATGCCACACGGAAAACACTTCAAACATCGGTTAAAGTTACCTTTTATTGACCAACACTTGCGCTCCGTCCTGTGACTACTAGGTAGCATATTAATTACAGCTCCATCACAAAAACATCTCCGCTCTTGTGTACGTCCATTAAAATAGTTAAAGTTTATGACAAATTTGTGTGGGTTGTGTGAAAATGAACTCTCCTTGCAGCGTGCGGTCATCGACAGCTTGTGGACATTTGATGTGTTGCAAAGGACATGCAGTTCAACGGGGCTCGCTAAACGTGGTGTCAGCGAACACCAAAACGCATTGGAGCTATAAGCAATACGTGATCTAGTCTGCGTATGATAGTGCGTAAGTGTTGGTCACTGGAAGGTGATATAAACATGATGCACGGTGTATACAACGATAGGATCGGTTTATGTTGTATGGGGTTTATGTTGTATGGGGAAATAACTGTTGTTTATTATAAGAATCATGAGAAAAGCATCAACAAGCTGTGCCAAAAGAGAAAGTTTTTAAATGTAAAATCACGCCTGGTACAGAACGTACATGAAATGCTTGGACGAACTTCAGGAGTGAGCTCCCCTTACCAATACAAGGAAAAATGTTCATATCAGTACGTGTATATGCCCGCAGACAGTTTTCGAGGTGCTGCCAAACATTGTGGTGATCACTTTCCCTTGGATTTTTATTTGTGGGGACACTTAAAAACACTGGGACCGCGTTAGCACAGTGGTGAAGGTGCTGTGCTACAAATCGGGAGATCGCTGGTTCGACCCCAACTAGTGTCAGTGGATTTTTTATTGACATAAAATCCTTCCGATCGCACTGTGGCCCTGGGGTCGACTCAGCCTCTAACAGAAATGAGTACCAGGAGTATTTCCTGGGGGTAAAGGCGGCCGGTGCGTAAGGCTGACAGCCTTACCATCATCCTATGCCGTTGTCATGAAATCTGGGAACCTTAACTTCCTGGAACCCCCTGGGCCACTCCAGGCCTGTAATGGGACTGATTTACTTAAGAACACTAGTGTAGCCAGCTCCAATTTAAAATGAAAAGACACGTCAGCAACGCATTTTTTATGTATGTCAAATCATTCGCCATCGCCCCAAGACCTTTGAAATGTTACAGCAGTCCAAAATCAGACGTGTCCCCGCGTGCATCGATTCAGGTGGAGGAATAAGATGTTAACTGTGACTTCCTAAACAATAATAACTCAATAATTATTAAATTGGAAACGTGTATTGTAAATGTATTAATGCTAATTGTAAGTAAAATATTACGTAGTTATGGTGTTTGTTGTCGAATGTGACCTTTCAAATAGACTCAAGAACCACTAATTTCCGGACATATGTATAGATAATATTTTTGCTCTGTTTTGCTTTTCTCGCTTCTCCAGACGAAAAGTGGGGCAGTTTGTCAGCTTGCCAATCAACCGCGAAAATCTCGGACGAGATTTGTATCTAGTTGCCGTTCATGCTCGTTATCCCTTCTTACTGCAAAAAATATATCTGCTGCACTTGAAATATCGTCGTTAAATAACTCAAGAATCAGTTATCTGATGGCACATTCAATGTGCCTACAAATACACATGCTGTGTTCTCATTATTCTGTAGGCAGTAAGAATTACCGGACAGTACATGATACTACCGAACGACCCAAAGTCGTCATGTAGTTGACCATCAGCGCCGGCAGTAATTTCTGTGGCGCGCAATACCTGTATGCAAAGTCAATTGGAGAGAAGCCGAAGCAAATTACATTTTTATTTTAACGGTAGAAAAAACGTAAGAAATACTTAAACTGTAAGAAATTTAGTTGGTTTTGTGTAGAATTTTTATTGTTTAATTTCATAAATTACGAGTATTGAATTTCAAAATGTCAGGGTGGATAGAGGAGAAAAGTAATTCGTAAAGAATTTGCTGTTGAAAGAGAATGATGAGCGACAACAAGGAATACCGAGAAAGAGCTGGGAGTTTAACATTATGATGGATACTACAGAAATACATTAAAAGGATGGGAAGCAGTGGCGTAGCGAATTTTTTTTGACGCCTGGGGCAAGTAACCACAATGGCCGTACCTAACAGACATTGTTAACTTCAAAAATAGAAAAGTTACAAAATGTATTTAATTTCCTTTCACTTGTGTCCATAATTTAAAATTTTTTGAGCGCAGAAAATCGTCCTTTGTTATGTAAAATATCTATTTTGTCGCCCATTTGTCGCCCCTTGGACTCTGCCGCCTGGAGCGCCCGCACATTCCCCCTCTCGTAGCTATGCCTCTGCTCCTGCCTAATACAAATTTTTTGCAACCAAAATTGTACATAAAATTCTTACATTCTCATTTACGTGCTACTTTTCAAGCCAACACTAAAATGTCTTATTAATTGCCTTACCAGTAGGTCTGTCACATGCAGAGTGCAACTTCTAATATTCGCGTGATACTATGTCCTTTTCATGTCCAAAATCTCCCGGAGCAGGTTTTGTTCGAACACTCTCAGTAGATTCACAATGTGGACTTCTGGGTTATGGCAGTGTGTGTTCTGGGGTCAAATTACAGACTTTCATAATGGATCTTGTGGCGCCACTGTACATGTAGAAGTGTGATGTTGGTGTTGCTCTTGACTCAGGGAGTCGATTTGAAGCAGTTTTATGCTGGAGATAACCTTTATGTCACTGTGTCAGTCTGCCAGCAAGTGCAAAATATTAATGTAGATGCGTCACATGCGCAGCCTGCCAGATAGTGACTCAGTCTGTCGGAAAGTAAAACGTAAAAAATTAAATACTTCATTGGGTCAGCCTGTCAGCAAGTGAGAAAGTTCCGTTTGCTATGTCGTATAGCCCAGAAGTTCCCAGCTTGCCAAGTAGAGGACCCTTCCTGAATTTAAAGAGTTTTGTGAACCCCCAACATCAACTACTGCATTACTATGCTCCATTAACTGATAAAGTACATAATGATTGAAACCCGTTATAATTTCAGAAACGTTGTAAATTAATTCACTTTGAATCTATAATAATAATACAAATGAAACACCAGTTGAAAGGGCAAGACTTGCTACGAAGCCATATGAATTCGCATGGCCTTCGAATAACTTCGCCCCCCCCCTCCCCCGGTGGTCCTGGCCTACAGTTTGGGAACCAGTGAATTAGTGTTTATTATTACGAATGTTTAATTATCATATGTTCACATTTCCTTGGTTTAGAGCTACCGTCTGCAGCCTTACACCTGCTGACACTAGTGGCACACGTGACCAAAATTTGTGCTATGGTAAAGGTAAAGGGAAGGTAAATCAATCCCTATACAGGCCTGGACAGGTCCTGAGGGTTCCAGGAGGCTGAGGCTCCAAGATTTCAAGACAATCGGCGCATTAAGGTTACAAGGTTGTCAGCCTTACGCATCGGCCGCTTTTACCCCCCCCCCCCAAGAAATATTCCTGGTTCTCATTTCTGAGTCGACTCCAGGGCCATAGGGCCAATGACACCGTCGGGAATCGAACCGGCGACCTTCCGGCTTGAAGCGCAACTGCGCCACCGCGTGCCTCACATTTCGTGGTACGGGTTCAAATATTGTCAGATAACTCCCCGGGCTGGGGTGTGAGCTGGCAAACAAACTGTTTTACTAAGACTAACGCGTCCGTACTTGCAGGAACATAGCGTAGATTTTATTTCGGAATTTGGAGCATTTGTGAAGAGCATTTGGCAAGCATGTTGGAAATCATAAATACGTGGAAAAGTTTGGTCTGACACACTGAAGTGAAGAGAATGTTTGGAAATTTCTGTGTAAATGGGAAGATAATACTTTAATTGATCTAAAATAATTTCACTGTGGCGACTTGTCAGAGTTGATCCGCTTTTGTGAACACGTTAATGACTAATGAAAGTCAGATACCTGAATGATTGTCGCTTTCTCAAAAATCGGTTTGCTCCGTGCAATTAGTGACTTCGATCACTTGAAAATGGATGAGTAAGAAGATGATCGTGAGCGTATTAGTGGCGTCCCTTTTTATGTGACTCTGATTCAACAGTTGTGCAGATTGCGATGACAGACACCGAGGCACTCAAGAAAGTAAACAGACAGAGCAAATACAAAGCAAAATGTGAAGCCGATAAAAGCTGCATGGCACTAACAAGATCGCAAATTAATGACGATCGTTAGGTCGTGCCCTGTTGTGTCCACATCGACCCCATGTTGCAGCACACGTCCCCTGTGTGCTCTACATTCTGCATACATAGATGAATGAAGTTATGACGTCATACATGTGAGGGTGAATGGGGAAGCAGGGAGTGACTGGCGCTGGTGCTGGGACAAAACAGCATTGCGTCGTGGCCTATTGGAACTGAATCAGCTTCTCTTTCAAATATGGGGAGGTCTGTCCCTTTTCCGGCTTTAGTCTGAAGCTTTGACCGTCTGATCACATCAGGATCTGAACTAAATGCTACCCTGGGTACTGTTATCTGGACTGATCTTTTTGTGTGTTCCTTTAGCACATTCAAACTGGCTAATACCCATTCGTCCCACATTCCTTCTAGCAAATCATTGACGATAATGTTTCTACCAGGCGCCGGATGTGCTATCTCATTTATTAGGAATAGCCCCTGTTATTCGCCCGGGACATGTTTGCTTTCCTTTTCAGTATCAGAACAGAGTGCAACTAAAACTTTAAAGACGAAATAGCACTCAAATTAAGACATTTAAGTTTACTGGTGTAACAAACAGAACATAGGTAGAGAATGAAGTTAAAATTAAGTCCGGGAACTCTACCAAGGCTACCGTACTTATTGGTTTGAAGAAAGTAGTTCGAAACAAAAAAATGACAGTAAACTATGCTTCTTTATATTACATTTATGGCTTATTTAACGATTTTATCACTAGCCCTGACCAGGGGTACACAAATTCCGGGCGCCAGGTTGAATTTTGTACTGTGGGGCCTAAGGGTGTCTCTGTGGGTCCTCGGTATGGAACTGACTTGTCACGCATCTGAAGCCCAGAGCTTTGAGGTAACTTCTAGATTTTTTAAAAATGTGACGAACCCTGGCTCAGAATATATATTGTTTAATGCTGGAATGATTGGTCCATAGCGCATTGCAAGGGTGTGTGTGACATGAAGCGATCGTGGGGATAACTAGGATTGCTATCCTGGCATCTCATTGCAGGAACTGATGACTGCTATGTAGACGTCGGTCAGCGTGAGGCGGTCTCCAGTCTGACATTTTAACGCTTTGCCTCCTGAAAACACGAAGGTACCGACAGTTGCTTGACAAACGTGCAAACTACGGAGATGACTGACGCACGAAATAGGCTTGTGACGTCTTACCGTCTTACATCTCTCCTTCTCACTGTGGCGCTGCACGCCTTTATACGGTGTTCACACACGCGCGTCTCCTTAAGATGTCTCTATATGAAGTTATTGGTACAGCATTTCTCCACGCTCGTTTTCTGGCGCTGCTGTTTAACGGTTGTTATGGGACGGCTGGGTCCATCCGTTCAAGTCTGAAATCGTCACGCAGTTTGTGCTCTTCGAGACAGGACAGTCGGAGTATTGGCTGCCAACAGAAATGAGTAGACCGAACATCGGCATTGTAACATTACGTGCAGAAAATCCGCGAGATGTCTGCGACACAGTCGCGCACACGGGGTGGGAGGGGAGCGGCGGGGAGGGGGGGGGGAGTGGAAGACTGCAGCCTGGCAGCCGGGCGCTGGGTCCGCTCTTGCTGTGACATAGCAGCTGGGACGCGTTAGTACGCAAAAGAATCTCGGTTCGAAACTTGGGCAGGTTACTACTAGCTTTGCTAGCTGACGTTTTAGATTTGTATGCTTATAATTTTTTGTTTATTTAACTACTCTCTCTGTGGCTCATGCTATGCCTATGCTTGTGTCCGAGCAGTGGCGTACCGAGGGGGTTGGTCAACCTTCCCCCCCCCCCGAAATTCCGAAGGCGCTCCAAAATCGTGCTAAACTCAACCCGATTGTGAAAACTGTTAAAAATTGCTGAATTTGGGACGCCAGCACCCCAAGATATTTGGAAAAAAGACAGTAAAATTCTAAAACTACCTAGGTTCGCAATTGTTTTACATTAGCAATGACAAATACATTGGTTGTCATCATAAATAGTCTTAAAGTACCAAAAATTAAGATCATTTTGCTATATGAAATGAAATTTCTTGTACGAAATTACAGCTGCCTCCAGAACCCCTGACTAGGGGGCTACCGCCCCCAGATTCCCTTCTCTTTGTCCTATGTCCTCAAGTGAATTTGTTGAACCGCCTCCCCCCCTCCTCGCGAACAAAACTCCTGGGTACGCCACTGTGTCCAAGGGCAGTATATTACACTGTTTGCATTTGGCGTGGCGATAAGGAGCTGATTCATGTGCTGAATTACACAGACGTTATAGAATTACTATTGCTTACATAAGAATGCAGGCAGAAACCATGAACTTATTATTGCCACATACAAATACACACGGACCCTACAATCCACTTCCTACATATGAATGCACAAAGACACCATAAAATTACTATTGCTTACATACAAATACAGACAGCTGTATGCGACCGGGATTGGAGCCAAGTACTTCAGCCCGGCTCCGCCCAGTCATCATGTCAGTGATGATGCAGCATCTGTAATAACTTCTGATTTGATAGTCCATACATAATCGAATTTGGCAGCGGGCAGATGATCAATGGGTTTTCTTGTCGCCATAAATCTCGACCCCGTAGCGGCGGTGGTGTGGGGATGTGAAGTGCTGACCGCGCGCACGAGGCTGACACGATTTTGTGTAGTGAATCGCTAGAACTGCAGTCATTCTTCTGGTTTGTAATTCACAGCGCAAAGTCATTACAGTACTTCGAGGGTAGACTTCTTTCAGAAAGATACCGCACTAAGCCTTTGTACATAGCCGACTGTGCGTTGTAGATTTGGTTACTTGGCTTGGCATTCGTAAACATGGCGACATACAACAAATTACGGGATGTTTTTGGTTACAAGTTGTTATGACAAAAACATTGTTGGGAGACTTGGAAGACAGCTATGGCATATTGCGACTCTTAGGAAACACTACTCTCATTGCACAGCGGGATAACGCAGGGCCCTTGGTTACCTGACAGTCCAAAAGTTCAACACACTGCCGATAAGCAACTATGCTTTTAAATAGGCGTCTGTAGAATTATGAACAACTGTTGTTCCCCGTACCGACTGGTCCAAACAACAGGGTCGTACACAAAGAGATTTTGATGTGTGTTGGACCGTGCATCATTGTGATAACTGAAGAATAAGAACCAACTAGATGCTACTTATTATTTTATTGTACTTCTTGTAGGCTCAACATGTTTCGGGCAATACTATGCCCATCATCAGGAGCTCACGCCTATAATGTTGATTACCACATTGGTCGTCTCGTTCTTGGGTAGCAGTAGGTTGGGAATTAGGTGCGGGTAGGCTGGAGTAGTGTCCGGGCTGCAGGCTGCAGGCCATAGCATCTAGTTGGTTCTTATTCTTCAGTTATACACAAAGAAGTTTTGGATGGGATGAAGGGGGTGTGTTAGTTGGGTGGCGTCATGGCGGGGTTTGATTTCGAGAAGTCTGCCATATATAAAATTCAGTCCATTAGTGGTAACAGGTATTTAATACATAAAATGAAGCAACTTATACAATAAATATAATGTGTATTCAGCATGAATTCCATGGGCTATTTAATAAAAAGTCTATTTATCTCCAAATTACTCTTCGTTGTTTACAGCTGAAGCAACACAAAAACACAAAGAACTGACCAGCAATAGCTACCTCTCATTAGGATGGTTTTGCAAGGTCGAAGATGTTCGTCTCTTACACGCTGAGGGACATGATACTTAACTGGTCGAGAATTCCAGGATTAGGATATGCTAATTTGAGACGGTGATAAACGGTACGTCACGACTTCCCTTTCATAAAAATGAAGATACGGTTGCAATCGAAACAACTTTATTTATTTCGAGGGTTTGTGCTAATCGCTTCACAATACAATGTAACGCGAAATACTCGCACCGTTAGAGCCCATCCCCACTGAACGAGTGGCGTGTGGTGGCTCTCCTATGATTGCCAGTTGATTGAAACTGACTTTTGCTTGCTTTGACCGGCTTTCTGCTCACACCGGAAAAATTTCCTAAGACTGTCTTCTGGCTTTGCGGCACCTCGTTTTGCAGTGCACAATCAGCAGACCTTCACAGCAAAAGTTTGCAGCAGTGGACTGTGCAGCGCTTGTTTTCGGTGCTTGACGATGCAGACGCGCCTCTAGCTACAGCAGCTTGTGTTGCAATTGCAGAGATCATGTATTTGACCACACCAAACTCATGCAGAAAAATGTACAACACCACCGACAAGGGAAAAATTACACAGTTACAACAGATTCACTGAGACTGACGAGTGATTTACAGTGACTCATCCGATATCTCGTACACGGTGAATGCTGACGGCATGAAGCCACTGGAGTTTCTTTGAAGTTTCCCGACAGCGTGCGGGAATGGCTGGCGTACCTGGCACTTCATCGCGCGGCATTGGTGCCTCAGTAGCATGTCGTCCACATTGCCCAGTGGCATTGCCATCCGAAGTGCCACCACCGTGCCACTTGCTCAATGTGGACGTATCATAAAGGCCGGTATATGGCTCAGTAGCATGTCGTCTACATTGCCCAGTGGCATTGCCATCCACCGTGCCACTTGGTCAGTGTGGACGCATCGTACCTGGGGGCATAGCTCGTACGATATCACGCGGCATGTTGTCACCGACCAGTGGCAATGCCAGCCACCAATATGCCACTCGCTAAGAGTGGATGCACCCATACGTAGCTGTACATCATGCTGCAGTGACGTCATTGCTGCCACACAGACTGCATATTCATCAGTCAAATTTTTGTTATAAGTTTACTATAGTTAAATAGGTCTATATTTAAAAAATTGACCCTTTCTTCTATTGATGTGTCTCAAAAGCAGTCCGTAACTGTCAATAGCACACTTTTGTTTACGTCGGCAACACAAGGAATTAAAATTCTTAATAGTATTTTAGACCTTACGCTATGGCTACAATTGGACTGTGTTACCTTCAGCGAATAGGGCAATGATGTGCTTAAGAAAGAATTTATTGTTATTATTACTATTATGATCATTGTTATTATTGTCATTATCATGATCATTATCATCATCACCACTATTCCAGTCAAATTTAAAATTAGTCCAGAATGGTAGAATATTAATTTTTATTATCGCTGTCTCTCTTACAATACGCCTGTTGTTCAGATTGGCCAATAGCCGGCAGTTTGGACTGGCAGAATCATAAGTGAATAATAAGCTGGAAAGAACGTAGGAGGCCGCGGTAGAGGTCTGATGTCGTTCATAATAGAGTTAAACTGACCCGGCTTTCTCTAAAAGAACAAAAAACATCTAGAAAGTGTCTCGGGCCGATCTAACCTCTCGTAATGATTCGGAAGCGTTAGAGATACGTCTGCAATAGACACCAAAGAACTACAGCATTTTCACTGTGTGTGTCTTCTGGTCTAATATTACAAGCACTGTACATTTCAATCACAAATTATTCTCCAGACAGCACCAACCTGTTGGTCTCTCTCCAGGAAAGACTGTGTATATGCCATTATATAGGAACTGAATTTTTAAATATTACTTATTTTAGCTTCAAGCCTAATTTTTTTTTAAAGTTGGCATCAATACACATCAATTATAAATACCGAGATTTTTTAGAATTATCTCTGTGTTAAACATATTAAAATATGGAAGTATTGACCGTGCTAAATAGTAATCAAAGCTGCCACTTTCCTCATAATACAGTATTACTATGATGTGAGGTTCCTTACACAGGGTCCAATACTATCCATTCTATTGTCATTATTGTCATAAGATAATATTACAATGGGTTCGTCCTTCTGCGAAATAAATGTGTGAAAAAAATTCTATAGAATAAAATGTAATTTACAACAAAATAAAATACAGACTATTTGTAGGTATGGGCGAAATGTCTACGTACCACAGGAATAGTGAACGAGTTGTCCTGTTCAGATATTATAAATTTAGAGGAAACGTCCTGGAGTATCTTATTCAGCGTAGTGCAACTGTGCACACAACAATACTAAACAGTTTGTACTGTTCCGGCTAATAACATATCGCATGTACCTTTGCCCATCTGGGACACGACGCCTTGCAGTACCGTGTAACATCATACATAAAGACAGGCCTCTGCAACTGCAGGCTAGGCCAGGCGGGTAACGAGGGTCCTGGATCGATCCCTGGCTATTCAGTCCTCAGTTTCATTTATACGCTCCAGAGAATCGCTGAAGTCGTGTGTTAAACAGGGTAAATGTCAGAACAAAACAAGGGCAACCTCTGGGGGCGGCTGACACTAGGCTTGCGTGTTGTGGTAATGGCTCTCGTTTCTTTACCGCCATACTTTACACACATTTCCTACCATTTTCGTAGCAAGAGAGCCTTCTGTAGGCATTCAACCGTGTTTGGTGCCTTGAAATCCGAAAATTTAAATGACATTTCAACCTGCAGTTTTTACCTCACCAGGAAACACACACGGCTTTGTAATAAAAACCAACAAAGAGAGCTTAAAGATGTCGTTTAGTGATATAATCGCTATTTTCTTGATTTCAAACTTTCGCTGTGTTCTGAATGTTGTATTCTTTCTTCTGGGTGATTCCTCGGTGTCTGAATTTTATATGCCGACGTTTCGGAACACTCTGTTCTATCTTGATAGGCGGTGTGAGCAGGAAGAATAATCCGGTTATTCTTCCTGCTCACACCGCCTATGAAGATAGAACAGAGTGTTCCGAAACGTCGGCATATAAAATTCAGACACCGTGGAATCACCCAAAAGAAAGAATACAACAATCGCTATTTATTCTGTTAATAGTACGGAAGACGCCAAAATACTCCATGCGAAAATGTGGAATTTTTAATCATAGAGTAGGTGATACATAGAGTAACCACAAACTGTCTCACTATCTGCTCTGTTGTCGGCCTCCACGTTTTACGGTTTACACCCATTTAATGTCAAGGAAGTGACTGTATGCAGTTCGTGGCGTATCTCCAAGATAAAACAGCGTTACACTTTTTCTTGATACCAGGAGTGAGCAAATTCCGTCGACAGGTCACCGTAGTGACTAAATGTTATACTGTGGCGCCTAATAATATATCTTTATGTCCTCAGTGTGAAACTTGCTTTACGTCACCTTTCTGGGGCCGAGAACTTTGAGGTGGCTCCTAGATTTCTGGAAAATCTATACAAACTGGCTTTATGCCCTCAAAATATTTTCTGGCTGCTTTACACTGGGCACAAAATTAACTCGACTGTAGCTCATATTTCAGATATATTCCTGTGGGGTACCTACGCATGAGTGAGAGCGATAATGTAATCTATATAAACCTTCCGACATATTCTTGTGGGATGCCTACGATGAACAACTGCAGGTATTGTGATGCAGACAATTCCACCGTATCTGCTCTAAATACCAAGCTAATATAAACGACACTATTAGGGCAAAAGCGGTCTTTTTTCACTATATCGTCTAATGTTGCTTAGCATGACAAATATTTAAGTCACAATATAATAAGTCTTCAATTCCACAATGAAAAATGACAGAAAATTTGTCAACAGGAATATGTATTCACTGACTATTATAACAAGCAAAACTTTAATTATTTAAGTACATAAAGGGCACTATGGGTAATGTATGTTGCAAGCGTGTGTATTTGGTGTATGAAATAGGGGAGGAGCACTGCAATAACACAGTCTTCTAACGAAAATATGCAGTGTGTTAGCAATGCACCGTGGGAGGTCGCACGCGATCCCACTCTCCATGATGCAATATTCGCTTCTTCACATAAAACAAATTCAGGAAACGTGTAAACAAAGGATGTAATTTATTGATCCACCCTCTTGCATATTTGATGGCGTATTTTACATTTAACTTTCAAGTCACATTTGGTAACTGTAAGTAACACTTGCTCTAACAGTAGCAGACTCTACCTTCTGCCCACAGAATGTCTTCATACGTTTCGTATAATTCTCACAAAAACTGAAATTATACACCTCAATGACACTGACCATTTTATCAGTTTAATGAAATACGCTGTGTTAGTTTAGAGATTATTCATTTCCTGCATTTTGATTAATATTCATCTATAAAACCAAGTTAACGCATAAGTTACAAACACATTTAAAATTATGGTCTTTCCCTACTCCTACATGTTTCGACACGTCTGTGCCATCCTCGGGGATTTCAAGCAGCAATTTTAAAACTTACTGTTATATAACAGACTACATCCACAAAACTTACTGTTATATAACAGACTACATCCACAAAACTTACTGTTATATAACAGACTACATCCACAAAACTCATGAAACACAGCATTCA
>Ga0123354_10006654_pt1 | contig 17222 bp, 14 predicted proteins | sample TergutLab28metaG_2_FD_97872 | JGI IMG/M metagenome (GOLD analysis project Ga0123354, IMG submission 97872) | Labiotermes labralis P4 segment gut microbial communities from Petit-Saut dam, French Guiana - Lab288 P4 | ecosystem: Host-associated > Arthropoda: Insects > Digestive system > Gut ...
AGGCAAAAAATGGGAGTACAGAACATAGTAAAGGAAATAAAACAGTACCAGAAAAAGTGGCTAAAACACGTACAGAGGATGGACACAAACAGACTACCAAAACAAGCACTACAATATAAACCACAAGGACGAAGGAACATAGGACGACCGAGGAAGAGATGGAGGGACCAACTTCATCTTGAGGATCAAGGAACAGGAAACACACCTAACCCTTCAGGAACATGACGATGATGATGATATAATCATGGAATGTGGTGTGGGTACTAAAAATTATTCTATTTGACGGTGTTTATGGATTTTTCATTGATGCAGTGGTTTTTTGTGACGATGCAACATAGGTCTATGGAAGTTATTGGAAGTTTGTTGACCTTCTGTGACAGCACCTGTATAGTAAACATTATGTTTTAAAAAATTTGGGTGTTTTCAATTTATTATGTCATAGGTGATATTTTGTTACTTACGTTTTGGTCGTTGGTAAATTATGCATATTACTCGTTATTTAATAGAGGATAACTGTATTAAGATGTTGTTTATGAATTAATGTAGAATGTTTCTCTTGGAAATATGGTGTGTGGACTTCATCAAATAGATGGTATATTTGTTTATGTTGCATCTGTGAATATAATAAATATATTTTATAATGGATTATTAATCTATGTAGATAATGTTATTTTGTAAGACATTTAGGTTAGTTTAAATTGGTACTTATATTCTGAAGTATTTGTTGACTGATGTATGTTTATGTTTGTGCCAAGAAAATAATTTCTGGAATTGTTGTAGTATTATTTACTTTGTGAGTGGAGATTGTTGAATATACATGCGTCTATTCCTTGTGGTATACTGGTTTTTCTGTCTGTATGTTGTGTTGCGTAAAGACTGATGGGTATTTATCAGTTGAAGCTCATGTAGGTGGAGGGGATGACATGGTAAAAGTGTAGGGAGGGAGTAATTATGGATGGTAGATTTTTAGGATGGTGTCAAAAATTCTATTAGGATATATTGTTTGGTTGTCAATGAGATGTTTATTGGAAGTGGCTTCTGTATGAATATAAAAGTGTTCTATTGTATTTAAATGAGGGCCTTTCTTTTGATAATGTAGTATTTGCACGATATCGTTTATGGCGCTGAAGGAATGTATATGTTCATTTAGATGCTGTGCGAATTTGGAGGAATGGCTATTGTTCCAAAAGGCACATTTGTGTTCATTGTATCTCTCTGTAAAGTTCCCACCTGTTTGTAACATGTATGCTTTCTTGCAATCAGGGCAGGTTAGTTTATAAACTCCTGAAGATGAGAATTTGTAAAAGTAGTGGTCTTTGTGTGTCAGGAAGTTTTGTATGGTAAGGTATTCTTGTCTGAGTGTTTGAATATGTTGGTGATATATGTGGTTTCTTTACCTATATATGTGAATGTGGCCCATTTATGTTTGAGTGTTGGAGAATTTTGTTTTCGATTCTGCTTAGGGTTAGAGGGTTTTTGTGGATGGATTGGGAAGGAATTATTATACAGGATATTATGGATTATGTTTTCTTCCTGGTGGTATTCTTCATTGTGTAACTGGTATGAGTTTAGTATGTTGTATAAGAATCCAATTGCAGCATATTTTTGTTGTGTAGGGTGGTTGGATGTGTAAGGAATGATAGCGACACGAGATGTCGTAGATAACAATAACAATAGCAGTGCTAATTGTATATTTTACCTTACTGAGAAAAGTAATCAACCTGAAGATGGCTCATAACTACAGTCGAAACATGTCACTGAATGAAACAATGTAAGAAATACACCTTAATAAAATCATTGAGTTGTGTTTGACTATATGTTTTTTACATTTATAATTCTGGTGTTCTAGGAAGTTCATACTTGAAGTACTACTACTACTACATGAGTAGCATTAGTAGTAGTATAACTTAACGGTTTCTCCTATATTCTGTTTAATATCACACTCCCATTTGTGCCACATCACTCAATTTTTCTCTATCCTCAAGGTTTCATAGACCAAAATATTGTGTATTTTTCTCATTTGCACCCTACATGTGAATGTCCCACCAATCTCATCCTTTTTTTATTGGAACTACCTCTATATTATATATGGAAAGTATGAAGCTTCTCAGTACGTTGTTTTCTCACTCCTCTCTAACATCCTCTTTTCAGGTCCAGATATTCTCCTGTACTTCCTTCTCAAACACACTTAACCTACATCCTTACTTTATAGTGACAGAAAAGTATGAGACCAATATAACTAACAGGTAAAATCACAGTTCATATATTTTATTTTTCAGGGTACTTAATAATCTGCATGCCGTCATACCCCAGAATACTTGGATCTTCATAACGCTGTTGACAACCTCTAAACTTGATTCTCAGTTATTCTGTAGGACCTTTGACTTCTGCAAAATGTTCCCTGGAGTTATAATGCACTAATGTCAAATTTTTCTTGATCCTTTAAGCTGGAGAACTTGTCCAAGGCCAGAGAAAGAAAAATTGTTATTTGCTCTAAAGTCTGTGGCTATTTTGTTCCCTAGTAAACACTTTCATTTATTTTACCTAATATTTAATTAACATGCACATTTTGCATTATTCATGGAGAAGACTGATTTTCATAAAGTCCAGCATTAATAAATAACAAGTAGCCATCACACTTCAGAAGCAGAACAATGCAGCAAAAAAATAAACTGCTAATGTATTACTAGAACTGGTGTGTATATGTTGCAGGAGAACTTGCAAACTCCATTCGAGCAAAGACAGACCTCAAGTTTGGGTTGTATCACTCTTTGCTTGAGTGGTTTAACCCACTGTACTTGCAGGATAAGGAAAACAATTACACTACACAAACATTTGCAAAACAGAAGGCAATTCCTGAATTATATGAGCTGGTATGTCTTACTTAGTGTTCTAAAAATATTTATATTATAATTTTCCTTGCTTAATTTTAACATTCAGTCTTGACAGTTTTAAGTTTAATTTTTCCTTCAAAGCATCCAAAGCAGCACTGGATACCACCCAGCCTCCTATTGAATGGGAAGCAGGGACACCTTTCCTTCACATAAAGTAGCTGGGCAATGAAGCTGACCACTCATTTCCATCTAATACCAAGGTTTTGAATACATGCAGTTATTCCTTCAAACCAATATGACTCCATCATGAAGCATCAAAAAGAAGGTAGCATCCCAGTCTGCAGGTTAAAAAACAATGATGGGCTGTGATAACTGACCATCTGACTATGCCCACTGTTCCCCAAGTGGTTAGTATCAGACAGCAGGATACCAAGCACCTAGAGTAGAATGCAAATATACATACAGCATGCAGCTGCATTACTCATTACATCAACCTCCAATGATGAAGAATAAGCAGTCTCTGAAATTCTTCATAGATTATAGTTTCCTGCAGTTGGTAATAAGAATATGGTGTATGCAGAAAATTTTGAGATGGAAGTATCACTTAATCTCTGGTACAGAAACTAGATATGGTAACAAAGTATTCACCTCCCTTAAGACAATTCTTGTGTGGAATGTAAAATGGTTTGGAAAATGCATGAAATCTATAGTTGGTTTTCAAGTTGATGGTGATAACTATGGACCACTGGAAATATGCATGTGAAATGTGTGGACAAAGATCATAACAATGCCTAGTTTTTCTTTGCAATACTATTTATCAGATAATCGTTACACACATGGCAACAGTGCAAAATTTTGATAGTAGGCCAATGGCTGGGAAATTCTGAGGTACAAAAAATTTGTGCTTAAGTAATAAGGTTTTGCATGATTATAATGATGGTGACAGTAATAATAAAAAAATAATCCATAACATACTTACAGTCATACACAGTAACAATTTATGGCTGGAATGGTATTCAGTCATAGGAGCATACAAGCCCACACAATAGCAAAGGCTTGACTGGGATTCAGTCAGGAGCATACGTGACCACACAATAACGATGGCTTGACTGGGATTCAGTCAGGGGCATACGTGCCCACACAATAACGATGGCTTGACTGGGATTCAGTCAGGAGCATACGTGCCCACACAATAACGATGGCTTGACTGGGATTCAGTCAGGAGCATATGTGCCCACACAATAACGATGGCTTGACTGGGATTCAGTCATAGGAGCCTATGTGCCCAAGTCCAGCACACTAACCCATATGCTAAACTGCACATCACTGTCAAATTTTCAATTTACATTACTCACTGTACATAATTTGTGGGACAGGATGTTAGTGCTGGGAAAACAGACATTACAGCTTCTATCCAGAATTCCTTAATTTTAATATTCAAGCTTTCTAAAAGATATCAAAATGCTATTTGTAGAACTTAGCACAAGGTACTTCACAATCTGAAGTGACAGGAAGATGTATATAAGTGAAACAATATTGATGACAGACATACCATGAAATCCCTTATGTATACTAATGTAAGTCAAACAGTCAAATTCATATTCTTGATCATTACCAAACATATGAATTACTGTCATAACTGCAGGTACAAAACTATCATCCACAAGTGATCTGGTCAGATGGTGATTGGGAAAGCACAGATGAATACTGGACATCCAAGGAATTCCTTGCCTGGCTATATAATGACAGCCCTGTAAAGGACACAGTTGTAGTAAATGATCGATGGGGAAAAGGAGATGTTGGCAAGCATGGTGACTACTACACCTATTCCGATCGTTACAACCCAGGTATACCATATTCTGATTCCATATACTACACTGTTTGATAATTCACCAAGGTCTTTTTCAATGGAGTGAATTTAAAATATTAATTTACTGTATAACCCTTCTGAACAGTCAAGTTCATATTTTTAGGAGTGCTCCAGCCCCATAAATGGGAGAACTGCATGACAATAGACAAGCATTCATGGGGCTTTCGCAGAAATGCCAAGCTGTCAGACTACCTTACAGTAAAAGAACTGGTGCAGACACTGGCTGAGACTGTCAGCTGTAGAGGTGTGTACAAATAACATACAAATCACAAAAGAGTTGCTACATTTTACAAAAATGGCACATTGTTGAGGTGTGAAAGAAAAGAAATGTTGTTTGCAATAACATACATGATTTATACCACCAACAGCAGATACCTCAAGTCTAAGATAACTGTAGGGCCTCAAATCCAGAGCTCTTCAAACAGCTAAGAAATTACGTAAGAATTGTAACTAACTTCTACTCAAAGCAGACAATTATAGAAAAATTTTACTGCATACAATATCAATATAGTTATTTTTAAATCCTTTTTTAAGAAACAAATACAACTATACCAATTTGTAGGATTGTTGAGCTTTAAAAGTTTCAGTTTTGTTAAGGTTAAAACCTACAATACACAAATATGACTCTATGCAAATAACTGATACTGACACAATCAATCTTATTACTGTAGAAATAGATATCTATATATAAAATGATATACAGGGTTTCCTGCATAAGAAGCCTCTTTAACAGGCAGTGAAATACACTTCTTGTAAACGAAGTGTTAAGGATTAGATTTATATTTGGATCCATTTTTGTATTTAATCCCAAGCAATTATTTCATAATACTGAAGTTATAAGGATCATAAATGTATATTATCAGCGCACCCAGGATACTGCTGAAGAAAAAAAATTCGTAAAACGCAAGTCACAATAGACCACCTAAAACATTTAAACCTAAAGCCATTTGTTGTTGGCATAGGTGCCCTTTCTTCATGTACCTCACTTGTCCCCTCCACCTCAGAGCTCTCGTTATGTCTTCAATGCTCATTAAATTGCAACAGAGTATCATCAACTGCAAAAAAATAATAAAAACTACACTGACATTCACACCTTGTGGCAACATGTCTATTGTACAACTCAATTAGTAACAAATGAATAACAAAAACCATGGAACTAGAAGTGCACAGTCAATAGGTTGCATGCAAGCAATAAAGTGGTTTGCAACATTTTAGTGACTGGTACAGTTCAAATACCAAGAAATGAATAATTGTTATAAAGCCTTTCAAATGTTTTAAATCGAAAACCTGTCCAAAACTCTGAATAAAAATCCTTCCAAAGCAAGAAAACTTTCTGTATAAGAATTTCCTATGCAGGAAAATTTAACATTATTCTTATTAGAGTCTGATGGGATTCAAGTATCTGACTTCTTACAAAGGAAAACTCTGTATCTAGGACACAATGTACCAACTTGTATTTTCATATATCAGGGAATCTTTTGATGAATATTGGCCCAACAAAGGATGGGATCATTGCCCCAATTTATGAAGACCGACTCAGAGGGATGGGTGCCTGGCTTAAGATCAATGGTGAGGCCATTTATTCTACCAAACCATGGTCTCATCAAAATGACACTTTAACTGCTGGAGTGTGGTGAGTCTCTGTACAGAATGTCCATAGGGCCTATGTAAGGTACTGAAATTAATGTATATATCTTTTGCAAGATGGTGAATGTGCACATATATGTCATGGTAGTATCACTCTGAATACAAGAGACAAATTACAGACAAGTCTAAGGGCAGAGGGGAAATTCACAAACATCAACCTAATGAACAATCAAGCTGTGATATACACAACAGAATGGGGATTTTATTGGCACTAAAGAATAACCATGCTTTACATTCTGTATGAGGATAATACACACAATTCCTTCATTACAAAAATCATAGCATTTAGTTGTGACTTTTTCGGTGTCAAAATCTCTGAATTCTCTTACTGGGAGAAAAGAATATATTTCAATTCCTGTGTGGTCACTGAAAAGTCACAATCTACAGTGGTAAATATGGCAGAAAGTGTATAATTAAATCCAAGGTTTTCATGGTGGTAAAGTGTTTCCTGTTTATGCCATATAGGCATATGTGGCATGGTGATACAGCTTGACTCATTCTTAACCCTGGCAAGTGATGTGGACAAGCGATGTCCTGGCCACTTTACCCTCACAGAAAGTCCCCAGTACTCATTGAAGAGGAGGATAGGTGGGCCCCTGAACCAACCTACATGCTGCAGAGAAGAGAAAGATCTCTTTTGCCTCTGCCAGTAATTCAACCAATAATCCTTGGTAATCCAGCCTGTAGCCTAGTCACTACACCAACTAAGCTATCCTGGAAGATTCAGATTATTGTATTCTGAGTTAAAGCACCATGTAGACTGGTAGGTGTGTATCGATGTTCCACTGGAACAGAATGTTCATCTTCAGGGTAGCAGAAAGATAGAGGCAATATGTTTATCTGAAAATTTGGTAGTCTCCTTCTGGACTACATGATGGCATGGTCCAGACAATAATACAAAAATCAGAAAGTGGGTTTGTGGTAGGTATTTAAAATGTATGTTCATTGTCCAAATCCCATCACACACTGTAGCAATAAAAAGTGTGTTTTTGATCATATGAATTAATCACTTACCTTAATTATGTCACTGAATGAGTCATCAAAATGTAACAAACTACCCGACTTTCTTATGGTAAGTCACGATAAAACTGAAGAGCATAAATATTTGTGAATTAAAACAAAATGGCAACTCTGTTCCTTTGATAGAATATCTATTTCAGTGCACGGTACTGAAAAAGGTTCTTCAAAAAGAAGAGAGAATGGCTAAGTTGTTTGTTCCGAATATTTGACTTAAAACATCAGAGTATAATTACATTTACTCCTCCCCTTTAGCACTAAAATACAAGTAGCACCAACTGTGGAGAGACATAAACAAAGATTGCTACCAACTGTTCATCACAAACAGTGACTTTCATATTCTGCCAAAATACTATGCTTCACAACAAGACTACAAAACATTCAATGGCAGGATGATGAACTGTAGAGGATTTTAAGGAAGGCATTGTACCCTAATTGAGGTTTTATCCTAGCATCTGCCACAAGCATGTGAGGCAAACCATTTTACATTTAGTATAAATTTTAATGTTGCTGTGGAATTGTGTAGTGCATCTGTTCAGTGTATAGCCTGGCTGAAATTCAAACCAGGTACCTCCCAAAATACTTCACTCAAAGTGTTATCACTAAACCAACCTGCCTGATCTATAAAAATACCATCTCTTAGTCATTATGCTTCTTATCTTCAAATTTATAAGACCACATGTAAGGATAGGGCTATGATTATTCAACCATTCCTTATTGACTGCTGAATTTATATATAACAATAAACAGGGTGGAAACATTACATGATAGGATTTTAAGAGGAGGCAGTTGTGGCCTATGCGAAGATACCTTCACCTAGATAATAGAAGAGACTATAAATGCCTCTGTCAGGTCGGAATACAAACCCGGATTATTACTGCTAACACTCTATTAGCAGAAAAGGAGGCAATGAACTTATGTCTAGCAACAATAAACAATAAAGTCAAAGATACACAGAATTTTTAACATATAATACAGTGTCTTCAGAACAGAACTCCATATTTTTAAAGATGAATGTTATCGTTTATTACCGGACACATATCCAGCACATTATCATGGAGTTATTTGTAAAACATTCAGCAACCCACAAGTCTGCAGTCATTGCCTGCATGCATGTGCAAGTGCACTTGATGCTTTGTGGTGGTTAAATATGTTTCACAAAACAGTCCATGTCACATTCTTTCCCCAACTTCAAGCCCACCACAAAAATTCAATACAATTATTACACATATGCATGAAAGAAAACCAAATCATTCATCACAGGTTTATTCAATTTAATTAATGTGAAGGGTATTAGAGCAAAAGTTACCAGTAAGACCAGGCCTCCAGTAAGTCCACATCTTACACTACTGGATATTTTCTTGTGGGGTTATGTGGACAACAGTGTCTGTTCAGAGAATATCTGCAATTGACATCACTTGGAAGGCGGAGTTAACATTGCTGTAACGACAGTCTATCTATACATGATTTGTTATACCTGGAACAAACAAGAAAATTAATTGGATGTCTGCAGGACTACAGACAATGCTCACATTGAAACTTATTATGGATATCAAAAAGTCTGAAAGTTCCTTTACACACTGAAGGAAGCACTTTTTTTTCTCTTATATTTCATGACTTAACTGCATCTTGAATGTAAGGAGTTGCTTCCTGGTGGCCCTGTGTATCTGCAACACAATTCAGACTGTAATTATTCTACAGGGACAATTTCCTTCCCCCTCAATTCAATGTTTGTCACAAAACTTCTTTCAGAGGCCAGACAGACAACCTTTTATAACAGGTGGTCAAGTTGCTAGCATGTATATTTCACATTCAAAGGGATTCATGTCTGATCCTGTGCAATGACACTAACATAAATAGAAAGTCATAAAAAGTATCAGCATATGATGCAACTAATCACATGAAAACAGGCATACAGCCAAATCCTGGGAAACTGTGTATATTAAACGCTATATACCAAACAGCGATCAACACTCAGACTTGTCTTATCAATGTCACCACTTCAACAACCACATTCAAACACATAAACAAAGCTTTCCATTGACAGGTACACAAAGAGTAGCAGCAGTGATATTGCTAATAGAGTTGTCTATGCCATTGTACTGAACTGGCCGAAGTATGAACGCCTGAAACTAGCAGCACCACAGCTGGTACCAGAATCCACTGTCACACTTCTGGGATATAGTCCAGATCTGCAGGTACAGAAATATTACAAATGTCCTCATTATGTAACAACATAAATTTTCTGAGCACTGTGCCAATATTATGATACCAATGTTCAGACAGGTACAAAATATTACGTACCAGAAGGTGAGAAGCAGGCAGTGATACCAAATAGCAAGACAGTGCTTTCTTTGCATTGTTAACCTATATGTCAGTGAATACTGGTTATCCAATAGAACATGCTCACCATAAAGCAAAATTTCCATACCCACTAATAACTACATAGGATTATTGTACTTTAGTGTATTCTGCTACACTCTGTAATTACTGATAAACTGTTGCATTTAGTGTACATGGTATTAACATCCTTTACAGTGGACATCTGAAGGTGCTATTGAGATAGAGTTCCCAAACAAAGCCAATGTTGCAAGTGAATGGGCTTGGGTACTCAGGATGACCAAAGTGACAAACTGAAGCTGTGCATTTGAGGAGGCCACAAACAGCAGACCACAATTCCAAAACTTAAAAGGGTAATGCAACCTCAGGCACAAGTCAGTAAAATGATTATCTAACTCCACTACCTTGACAGTGTTCGTCCTGCAGTGATATTATGCACCTTTCATGTATAAGACATGAGCTTACAGTAGATTCAAGACACTGACTAGAAGGAGCAGAAACTATATAACATTATTTTACCTTCTATTGTAGTAAATGTTCTGTCTCTTATTATTAAATACTTTTTGAAGCATAGTAATACATGTGTTATTGTCCAGTCCGCTGGTAACTAAAATATTGTGTAGCATTTCTTGATAAACAGCACTTTATAAAAGCAATAACAGTTTACCATCATTACCAACAAGGAAGCTAAGTTTATCTTCTGTAATTATAAATAATCATCTGTCAACATAATTCTTATTCTCAATGTTCCACTACAAGGGGCAATATGAAATGACTCAGATTTGTCACACATTTTCTACAAATGTAATCAATTATTACCTTGTATTAGTTAAATATATATAAACACATAAGCATGCAATGGCAGAAGAGGAAAAGAATAATATAGCCATGGAAAGAGGTAAACTGATTCACAAAAGCTTCAAATGTAAACTTTTACTTTGCTGAGATATTGAGACACTGCAGTGGGTTATAGGGAAAGGGGATGCTGTGGACAGTCTGCTGAACACACAGCAAGCAAGAGAAATATAAGTAAAATTGACTCTGATTTGGGGATTACTGTTTGGAATGAGATGGATTACCATTCTGATATACACAGAAACCTAATGAGCGACAGTCAAAAATTCGACACTTCTTCACGCTCCGCAGATTTCATTATTGTACACCGCTTGCTCTTCTCAGATTAAATATCTTGTATAATCTTACTATATCTAAGGGGTGCTGCTGTATGTAGGAACCCAGCCATTATTGGAGGAGAGTGAAAGGAATGAAAAATCTCTTTTGCTGTGTTGCTGGCTTTGATCTATTTACAGTATGCCAATTTCACTGTTAACAATTCATTCTCATGTTTAAAAAATAAGTTTTCACGATTTGTTACACTTAATTCTTACTTTTCTAAGTCTACATCTACTTCAGATTCAGCAACACTACAACTTTTCATAATATCACGGGTGCTGGTGCTTCATGATAGACATATTTACTAATAAGTCACAACTTATGGAATTATACTATAACTATGTGCTGACTGAAATCTTTGTGATTTAACCAGGTGCAAGAATGCTGAGATACCTACCTAGACTAAGTGTAATGATTTTTCACTCTCAAACTTGCATCAAATGCAGCATTAGGACCACGACATTTCAGCCCCCTGGTAGGATAGCACAACAAAGCTATGACTAACTTGATTGCTCATACAACAATGCAACAAACCTCATTATTATTTGTGATGTTGCAGCACTAACCAGAAAGGCTCTTCACTACCTACTGCTTGATTCTACAACATATGTATCTTGAGTGCCTTACCCTGTCCCATTAAATCAGAAGATCTTTGACAACCACAAATTCTTGGCTTTTTATGTAAGTGACTGACATGCTACAGCACATATTACTTACCTGTCAACATTATCAGCTACTTCTATTTCCATGAATAATTACTGCTGTAGTAACACTTGAAATGATCCATCAGTTTCTGAAAGTAGAAGCCTGCTAAACACTGAAGGTAAGAAAAATCTACAGCACTTATGGACCCCATTAAGAGGCAGCTATCAAAAGACATTAAAAATTAGAGAGAAGCATCAAACCCTCAGAAGAGAACTGATATCCACTTTCACATATAAAAACTATTCAAATATGATGGCTCCTGTGATGTGAGTGGAAAGTGGTACTTGTTTCATAACAACAGTGAAGAACACCTTGTGGTTCGGCTATAGAAAATGAAAGCCTGAAAAAGCATCAAATGTCTTGTACAAAAGAGAACAGTGAGACCCAATGCTTTTGCTCTCAAACATTTGACAGCATTCACAAAGCATTACATTTACCATGCCCAGAGCTGACCATGCTTCTGAAACATTTTCATTTCTAAGGTAATGCAGTGTAGTAGCTAAACAATCCAGAATACAATTTATAGGCATGTTGAACAAGGTTCCCAACATCAATGAAATAAAATGAAAAGACATTGCAACATTTATTACAGCACAAATATTCCAATGAAGCACTTTACTATTTTTCAACATAACCCCAAATACACTGATCCATTTGTTCTACCTTGGCACAAGCTTCAAAACTCCATGACAGTAGAAATCGGTCTTTTACATTCACAACCATTCATGAAACCCATGTTTATGACCTAGGAAACCTTTTTACTGAACCTGCATACCCGTTGAATAGTTGTTATGAAGTATTCAATTAAAAACACTTGTTCTTTATGTCATTACATGTAACAGATAACCATCATGCCCATTAAAAACTAGTTCTTCTCATACTAAATGGACAATATGTAACTTGGAATCATTTGCATCAGGTAAAGATTGCATTTTTTTTTAATAATTTGAACCCTGGATACATCATACATTGAAAAGAAGCCACAAGAAACTAAATGAACATTTTCGAAATGCATACATAAAATCAGTAACCTTTACTGTTTAACAAAGATACTGTTTAATACAGATAGCTGTGTTGAGACTGACTTCACCTATTCATCTCACTGACGCACAACAGGATGTCACACGTAAGAACATTTTTTAAGCATAAAATATATTCAAAGACCAACAGTTGTTTTTATGAAGGCACAACAGCTCTCCATATATTGTTTAAACAACATTCTGAAATTGTCTTTTATCATTCATACAACAGGCAAATGCCATAAACTAGCTTCTTCACTCTGCTTTAGAGTGGGAAGTGGGGCAGGTTTCCAAATCACAGCTGTGATAAATTCCAATGAGGTGAAGAACTGTCCAAAGAATAAAGCATACATTATTTATTACTTGAAATCTGTTTCTTAAAATATTCCATTAGTCAAAGCACCACTGTCAGAGCACCATGTTGATTTTACCAAGGAATACATGCACACATGCATCAGAAACTTCATTTCTCCAGTTGGGCCACTTCATACAGATAAGCTCCAAGCAATTTTGTCTGCAACAAACAATAGTTTACATGGTATTTATTTCCCCTCCTTTACAATTACACACAAAACACAAAATATGTTAACACTTTCCATGTTACAAACAAAATAAACACTTGCTTTGTCATCTGCAAAACCCATCAAACAACCACTTTCTGCAGCTGCAGCTCACCAAGGAATTTTGTTAAGCTGTCATGAAAATATGAAACAAAAGAATGTCTGCCTGCTGACCATGTCAGCAAAGAAATAATTAAAAACTACGAAGTGGTAAAACACGTTTATACTTTTATTACGGGGTATCAGTCACATCCCAAGAAACGTAGCAAGAGAACAGTGTTCAAGGCAGACACAAGGATTTTAGAACCACGCACATATTACTCATGCAGAATGATGTCTGCAGAAAGTTTAGGGACAAAAAATTCCTTTATCATCAGACAGTAGACCCATCAAACATCCAGCTACTGACACCATCTGGCATCTATACTCCTAGAAAAGCCTCACTAGCACACTCATTAGAAAAACAGACTGAAACACAACAGCCACTTATGACTAGTTGTTGCATACAAAGGAATGACAGCAGCTGCATTTACATCTTTGGTGCAACAGGAGTGACTTTCCAAACACTATACAGAGAGGGCCAAAACCCACTTGACAGGTAACCACAATAACACAGACAGCTGGATTACGATGTTGCAGAAGTGCAACAGACAGCAAATATAAGTTAAGAAGCAATATCATTACCCCTTCAATGTAGTTTCGAATATCAATTTTCTCATTCTGAGAATGAGCACCATCATCGCCAGCACCTACAGGCAACAGAATTACACTCTTTCCAGTCATTTCCTGCAACAAGGAAACAAATACTGTCAACTGAAGTACAATGACTGAGGACACAAGAGACTTACTAAATATAATAATTCTACCTGAAGAGTAAGGGTGACTGGAATTGAGCCACCTTCTCTGGTAAGGTCTGGATCTACTCCATATACATGTTTTGTTGCTTTGCGACCTGCCAAATAGTTGGGATCATCAGGATCTGACAGCCAGGCACGGCCTCCATGATACATGTATGCCTGCAACAGTTACCAGCAATCATATCAGCACCACCTTCTGTAATGCAAACAAGCAAGTGGGCGAATGCATGCACACCCATGCGCGCGCGCACACGCACACACCTTCTCTCTCTCTCTACAGATAAAACTCTCCTAGAATTAATGTCACCTACACATAAGTGACCGAGGACACCAAAAAATTGAGTATTTTATGATACAGAAACTACACACCATATTTACCCAAATGCTATACAATCTTCAGTTTTCAGGAAACTACCTGTATTCAAATCAGCCATGCTTGTACATCACTTAGTGTTTGCAAGCTTAATATTCTGCAATTAAATAATTCACAGTGTTAAAATATTATATTCTTGTAGCAAGATTTAACAAACACCTCACTGCATTAACTAGCGACGGCCAACACATTCATCACTAGGCAAAGAACTTTCTTCGTGACTTTCCTCCCACAGGACACCATCATCTGTTCCATTCATACTGTTCAGCACACATCGCACTTTAAACCACCTGACAATTGATTATGGTGAAATGTCATTCTACATAGTCTTATTCCAGACAGTCCCCATATGTTTCCTGCTGGTAGTAGTAGAAGACAGTTCTCAGGTAGCAGCCAATCCCCATAAAGGTGACAAAGGATGTATATGAACGGTTTGTTAAATACCACATCAGGAACCTGTAAGTGACAGGTCATATCTCCTGGTATGATCATTAGATTGGTGTTTGGATTAGAATCTAGAAGGTTTTAACCTTCTCTTGTTATGTGAACCTTGAAATGATCTAAACCATTATTCATTTGTTTAGAAGAGCACCTGGTCTTCTGTTCCAAACTTGTCTCAGCCATTCAAACATAATTTCTTTTATTAACCACCCCTTCTCATTATACGTAAATATAATTCAAGGAAGTTTTCTCTTAGAAGATTGTTCCTCTTCAGAATCACAAATTGTATTAGCGCTCTTCGTCAATCAGATATGAAAGTATCAAGGCTATTCTCAGCTTTTCATATTCTGTTATTTTGGCCTGTACTGATTTCAGTATTGTTGCATCTAATAGCATTGGTTAGCATTTCCTGAAAGACTAAGGTTTCAACTGTCTTACCACTTTGTCCAATATGGTAATCAACATTCTACTGCAGATATATGTAAGGTGCTGGTATGCCATTAATATTTCAAGGTGGTCTCTGGGAAGTTTTTACACAAATGTAGTTCTCTGACAAAGAACCAATGCTTCAAGACATAAAAATTTTAATGCCCAACCATTACTGGGTTTGAAATCATGCCATGGAATCTTCAAGAATGTGGGAACTTCCAGTGTCTTCATCTGAATAAGAAAGTCATTTTTACATCCTACTATTAGCACAAACTCCACAACTTTTTCCAATGGCACTGAAATTACCTGCTTTGGAACATGAAGTGCAATTCAGGTTGAATTTTCTCCTTTACAAATAGTCTTTCTCCAGCACCACGCATTCCATTGTGACACAGAATTTCCATGCTGTGGCAAAGATGTTGGTTTCTTGGACATGTTTAATTACCATTAATTTAAAATTATCATCATAAAAACAACACACTGATTTTGGTATTTTAGATACTGGTGTACATTTCCATTCGATACAGTTAGCCATGTTTTACAGAGAATACTTTAACTCATCTTTAACAAATTCTCACTTCAAAAATGTGGTTTTAAATGAACTGCTAGCATAACAGTAAACAACATTACACAGATTTGCTAATGTCTTTAAACAATTCTGCACAGCAGACACAGAAATACGTACCCTGCTCAAAGAGTTTGTTTAACTTTGTGTATGATTACAAGGTCCATTTGTCAGATGATAAATTAGGGAGGGGGGGGGGAAACTTTTGTTTGGGTAGATACAATACTTTCTGAACAATATGACATGTTTTACCTTGGAAATTAGTGCATAAAATTCTCCGACATCTTACAGTCTGAATGCTGAGCAGCATGTCACGTGGAACAACTGATATTAATTTAAGGTACAGTGGTCTTCCTTGGAAACCTTACATGATGTGCTTCAGTTAGCTGCACTTTGTGATGTAACACAAAAGTAATTCTTTTACCTACTGTCCATAAATACCAACAAAGCCCGCCTATTACAGAGTCATGTCTTATTACTAAAACAATAAAGTCCATATATAAATAGATCCATTTCTGTGCCAGGTCATAGGAATTTCTTGTACCACACTGGAATACCTAGGTAATTTCCTCACAGTTACTCTCTTACCCTTGCCACTCAATTGCTCTCTTTGTCTGGTATATTATAAAGACCACTATCAATGCTACAGTATTTGAGCGTAAGTAGCACTGCTGATTATTAAAAGCACCAAATATAATGTTACATCCCAATCAACACGAATTGTTTCAATTATTATTTGATACTGTTACTGTCTCTGAATCTTAGATGTCACTGTTGTTACAGTGCGAACCAACAGTACTCACTGCTGCCTTCTGAATGAAATGAACAAGAAGACTGCTTAGAATGAAACTACCCTCATCATGAGATTGAAATGATGATAGATACATGTGGCCATTTGTGCGTTATTAAATCTGTGTGTTATTTGCAATCTGTCATTTGCAGCAGTCATCTCTGACAATGGATACAGTGACAAAAGTGATGAAGTTTTCCAAAATACAAGGTACATATAAAATTGCATTACTACATCATGTGTGAAAACTTAGTAATTGGGCTTCAGATATACAACTTAAAATTAACCCTTTAAAGACTAGCGTCCACTATAGTAGACTCGCCTTGTAAATGCCAGAAACACTAATGTCTACTCTAGTAGACCTTCGTTTGATAATGCTGACAGCCCTCTCTTTCTATCTGACTGCACAATGTCTCAACACTGAATCACCCATGAAAGCAGTCCTGTTTCATATCTGTGTGTAAGCACTTAGTCAGCTAGCAAAGAAACCCTAATTAGCCATGAATGCATAAGTGTCATAAGTCTTGAAAGCATACTGTGCAGTTAGTTCCGTCTTGCATTTAGTTAGTGGACTGGAATGTTTTGGTAAAACTTTTGGGTAT
>Ga0123354_10006655_pt1 | contig 17222 bp, 8 predicted proteins | sample TergutLab28metaG_2_FD_97872 | JGI IMG/M metagenome (GOLD analysis project Ga0123354, IMG submission 97872) | Labiotermes labralis P4 segment gut microbial communities from Petit-Saut dam, French Guiana - Lab288 P4 | ecosystem: Host-associated > Arthropoda: Insects > Digestive system > Gut ...
AACTCCGTGGCCTTAGTCCGCACGCGAACTATACCGACAGAGCGGCCGCCGCCGGTCGGCGAAGTTAGTGCCAACTTTTTCGGATAGAGGGGTGTCACGTGGTTAGCGCAACGGGTCCCCACAGCCGTTAATCTCTGTTTTCTAGACCTGGAGCCTCTACTTTTTTCATGCAAGTAGCTCCTCAATTGACCTCACGAGGCTCACGAGGCTGAGTGGACCCCGGGCATAGACAGCTAGTAATTTTAAATATCCTCTTTGCAATTTGTATCTTAATTGAAGAATTCTTTTATTTACAAACAGGTAACTATGTATTCTCTTTTTAAATTTGGCTTTAATCATTATTGCTACACCTGTGGCTGCTCTTTTATTCGTTGGGACACCACTCTACAATAAAATATATCCGTCCAACTCTTGGGAACCCTTTAATTTCTTTTTTGTTTCTGGTATCACTGCTGTATTTACATTTTCTTTTTTTAATTCTTCCTGCAGCAGTTTCTATTTGCTATATAAACCTCTGACATTCCAAACGCCTATTTTCATTAAACCTGGATTCATTGTCCTCTTTCTTGCCTTAGTTGTCATTTGTGAATCAGTCCTGTGCTTCCTCTGGAGAGTCTGAGTTGGGTAGGGTGTCCTCAGGGTGGATAACCATTCCCTCGCTGAGTAAGCTTGGTGGTAGCTAACCTCAGGGCCTCCAAACATGCCCGTTTCCCGTAGGGGTGTGCTCCCTTAGCCGAAGGTCTCGGTTTTGAGGCGCCGAGGACTCGCCTTCATCCGCTCCTCTCTGCTACAACTAAAGTTGCATTGCCCAGTGATCACGATCGAGGACGTGAGGAAGTCGGATTTGCTAACAGAGCTGACCGGTGTCTTGTCAGACGGTGTTTCCCAAGATTTGTGGCTATTATCTGTCGGCATTGATAATAACCCCTGGGGCCAGTACCAGCCTTGTAGTATTTATTCTAAAGCTAATAAAATTGCTCCAAATGATTTGAGTCCAAAATATTTCCGAATGCCTCTCGTACAAAAGTTGAACAACATTTTTCAGGTAATGTGGATATATGAGCCCTGAGCTGCAATGGGGAGAATCGCATACAGAGTTGGGTTTGTGGCCCAAAGGTTCCGAACAACTCAATCTAGGAGGCTTAGCTGAAGACATGACACCTACCTTATTAACTGAATACACCCAGTGTCCGAAATGATATATTTTCTCCTATGCGTTGTTCAAACAGTGGGTGAAGGACAATGCTGTGTGGTTCTAAACAAGTTTCACCACCTAACAGTATAATGAATGACTGGTCTTCTTTGCCAGTGGTCTATTAATGATCATGTAAAACGTAAAGGTAAGGTTTTCGCTGTCCACTCCATGAACGCTTATAGCGAAAGTTAGAGTTATAGTCCCACTCTTTCTTAACCCAAGTTCTAGATGGAGGTGAGTGGCCACATTTACACAATGGTCACTTTACCCCATGGAAAGAAGTCTGGCACTCATTGTATAGAATACTGTGTAGGTCCAAGAGCAGTCTGGGCGTTTTCGAGAAAAGTCTCTTATCCCTGCTGGTGTTAGAACCCCGGATCGTCTTGCATGTAGCCCAGTCGCTATGCTCCTCTTTCGTAAATGTCAATTGTTTGTACTTTATTTTAAAACTTTATCGGTAACTCGAGTCGAATTACTGTGGGTTCAGTAAATGAAGAATGATGAAGGATTTGGAAGGAACTGATGTAGCCCAATTCAAAATGCTATTACGCCCTGACCTTCGCCTTTATGTAGTGCCGATATTAAGAATGAACTGAGTAATATTTCTCCTTCTGCATGATGTGGACAGCACCAACCTGGCCTTTATCGCAACCTGGAACGACTAAGGAAAACCACTAAGATCTAAACTTGACAGTTATTCAGATTGACCCTTGGCTTCGGATCCAGTTGAAAATGTGCCGCCCCATCTCCCTACCCGAGGACGAAAAGAGACTTAGATTCCGAAAATGTGTGTCCCTGTTTTGAATAAAAAGAAAAAGAAGGAAGAGCAGCAATGTTAAGAATTCGGATTTATTTCCAACCAATAAAGTCACACGCTGCGGCACTTATGTATAAATAAAGACTATACCAGGGTAAGCTATTGTAAGGTTGTGCTGAACTGTAGGAGGGATCATTGTAAAGCGATAGGACTTCTGCCGTCGCTCTATCCTGTCTTCTGTCTTTATGTGTTATCTCTTTTTCTCTCGGACACTCTCTGTCTCTCTTCATGAAGTGGAATGAAGGGTAAATGAAATTAATGGCACTGGTTTTCCCAACACGCTATGTCTCAATTTCGCATGCAAGGCACTATGTACATCCCCTTGCGTACTGTTAAATTGGTTGAATTTTGTTATTGAGTTGTATTGCGTGACAGGTAGTTGTATATTATCCCGTCAGACTGTGCTAGTTGTCTATTGGTAATAACAATTTGACTGTAGTGTTGAAATCACGCTCCTGATAAAAGGTATTACATCTGCTTATGAAAATGTTATGCTGGATTAAAATGATCGGATATCCACTGACACGGAATGATCCCAAAAATCATTGTACGGTTGCATATGTAGAGTTAACTTGCTGGTTGTAATTAGTTGTATGTCATTCCTGAACTGAAATAAATTTAAATGCTTCAAGCCTTCATCAACTCTACTATGGGAAATGCAAATCTTGCAAGATGAGATCCTCATAGAGTTCCACTTGTATTAGAAGGCATGTACCTTGCATATGAGAGCATCTGAACAATAAATAACGAATTAGAATTATACGTAGATTAGATTTTGTATTAGATGGTAAAATGAATTTCGCAGAACGCAATACTTAAGTTTTAAAGAGATTCTTGCTTATCCTAAGTAATTTTTTTTTTTAAATCTACAGATTATTATCTACTGATAATGGAAAATGCTAACCATAATTCAGTCGATAGTAAAAATATATACGAGTATTACTGTTGTAACAATCGGTTATTCATGCCAGTCAATTACTTTACTGGATTTATCTTATCATCACATATTGTCTCAGGTTTTAGAATCTTGCTTCTTCCAGAATTAAAAAATGCACTTGCTAGGTATGATAATTCAAACAAAAAAAAATTTGAAAAATTTCGTTGTTTCAATTATACGTTTAGAGATATCTTGTTTCTGCAGCTGTCCGTCGGTTTGTCTGCAGCATCTCGAACAATATATGCGATATGAAAGCAACTCTGAGACCGTTCCATGACGTCAGGAAGCTTTTGTTTAAATATTCTGATTGAAGGCATCACGATGTGCTTGAAAATCAATAAGTATTACACGAATGTACGTCAGCACAATCTATTTATTCTCTAGTATGGCTACATGTAAACACTATGGGATCCCAAAGTGGACAAAGCATCTGGTAAAGTAATTGTAGGGGCCTGAAGATGTCTAACATCTAGTCGAAACATGTAGCCATACTATAGAATAAATAGATTGTGCTGACGTACATTTGTGTAATACTTATTGATTTTGTTTAAATGTCCGACAGCACACATTTACACCGTTTCAGGCTCTGTTTGAAAAGCATTACAAGAATAAAGGTCACACTCCTTACTGCAGTTCCTGTCTCGTACACCCATGTAACTTAGACCTGCAAAGATGATTTATTTTACGTTAATCACATTTTCTTTCTCTTTATACCTCTTCACCCAGGAGTCCAGAAATAAACTCATCTTCTCACGACTACCAATGCGAAAATCATTATGTGCTATTGTAACAATAAACTTGACCTAAGCATTCCGGACAGTAACAAGTGCATGATTATGTAACTTGCAAATTAAACTGTTGTGTCTTCGTCTCGTAGGAGATACCATTGATTATGCTGTGTATTGTTTGGTGGGATGACAGGCTTACTTTGAAATAAAAGGCAAAGTAAGTCGAAACACAACTAGTTTTGTTGGTGTTAATGAAACGGCATGTTTCGGCCTACTCGGCCATCATCAGGTTTGGATAGTTCTAAGAGACTAAATATAAATAACTAAATATCCGCCAAACATCCGCCACACACAAACAATATTTAGTCTCTTATAACTTTGCAAACCTGATGATGGCCGAGTAGGCCGAAACATGTCGTTTCATTAACACCAATAAAACTAGTTGTGTTTTGAATTACTTTGCCTTTTATTTCTTTGTTGCATGCACAACGGGGATGCCTCAACTAAAGATGACAGGTTTCCTTATTGGAGGCCTAGATTCCTACCGAGTATCAATTAGCGCGACATATAGACGATGTAGTGTACCCTGTAGACGAGAAATACGTACTGACTATTAGTCTCAAACCTGACAAGAAGGTCACACTGGAGACCTTGCTATAGATGGGAAGAATATATTAGAATACTTATTTACAGGACTGTAATGGTGTTGCATGGGGTACGCGATGACCTATTTGGTTGAGGCGCTTTCGGATGCATTGTAGCCCGTGGGTCGATTAGCCTGTAACAGAATTGAGTACCATGAGTATCTCTTGGTGGTAAAGGCAGCATGTGCGTAGGTCTGATAAACTTACCATCTTCATGTGACGACTGTCTTGAAATTCTGGGATTCTCAGCCTCCTGGAGCCCTAAGGCTTGTCTAGGCCTGTAATGGAATAGTTTTAGTAGGCTGCATGATATTTATGAAGGGTCGCAGTGTAGCTTCTAAAGACAGCCTGTGTGAGTTCAGAAATATCCAACGATTTGCTTTCTGCCTGTAAGCTAAATTAATGGAGATGATAATAATGACAGTATTAGTAATAGTAATAATAATAAAAAGTGCTGACGTAAAGAGTTCGTTTTTGGCGTGACAGCCCGCAGTGGGCCAGGGCCTCCTCATTCACGAGGTTTCTAGATCACACACAACGACAAACCACTGTTGGTAGAACTCCTCTGGACGAGTGATCAGTGCGTCGCAGAGACTTCTACCTGATATCACACAACACTCACAACAGACAAACATCCATGTTCCCCGTGGGATTCGAACCCACAATCTCAGTAGGCGAGCGGCCGCAGACATACGCCTTAGACCGCTCGGCCACTGGGACCGGCGATGTAAAGAGTGTAAAACATATTTCAGGGGCGAAATAACATTACATGTAGCACATACTGTAAATACAGAACACCTGCAACACTATATACCCTAGAAAAATGGTTTGTTTAAGGTACATAATTGTAAACATCCTGCAAGCAGGTGATAACAAGGATAACGATGATGATGATGATGATGATAATAATGAAGACAATTTCAACCGTATGACGAGACAGTAGACGATATTATATCAGCGAGCCCAGTAACGGCAAAAGAGCGATATGGTGGAGTGTTTGCTCAACTACACTTTAACACATGCAAGGAAATAGGGTTAAAGTTAGACGAGGAATGCTGGTATGAGCATGTAACAAAGGCAGCAGAAACAACAAGTAAAAGTAAGGTAAACTTATTACGGAATCAAAGAATGCAAACGGACAGAACCGTCCTCACAATTCACCGGACATCACAGTACTTCATAATGAACCAGGAACATGTCTATTAAGAGACAATGTAAATTCAGGAGATAAAAACGTGATCAGGAAAGAAGCCAAAAATATTTTTAAGTACGAAGGCCTAACAAAAGAAAGACGGCGTATGTGGAATGCAAAAACAAAAGTGATGCCAATAATGACAGGGTCACAGCAACCATCTCAAAATCATCCAGAAAATATCTGGACAACGAGTCAGAAAAGCATGATATCACGGAACTGCAGAAAAGAGTCATACTTGGCACTAGGCACATACTGCAGACAGTACTTGGCACTAGGCACATACTGCAGACAGTACTAATGTGAAAGTGCTAAACGTTTGTCAGGGGAATTAATATTACGTGTGGCATGAAATATGACCAGAATAGCTACAACATTATGTATCCTAGAGACATGGCTTTTTCGTGCATATGATTGAAAATAAGCTGCATGAAGGTGGTAAATAATAATAATAATAATAATAATATCAGGTCATTGCCGTGATAGTGTCCCGGAACTGCTCTCCAAGTGGCATTGTCAAGTATCGCTCTGTTCAAAAGAGAATAAGAATGTGCGTCTCCCACAAATCAGACGCGATTATTAGAACAAGTTCCTTCAGCAAGCGAACTGGAATTGGTAACTATCTTGTTTACTGCGTTACAGATTTGTGATTCAAAATTACCTTGAATTAAGGCTGAAGTAATTTGATTATAACAGGAGTATCAGCAAACAAATTCGTGACGTAATGTTAAATCGAAACAAATCCAGTGTATATCCGTCGTAAAAGAACTGAAGGATGCCTTGAGACAATCTAATAAAGCTGATTATTTTGTCTCTGTTCTTTAGGGTTTGTTTTGTTGGGTCTCTTCTAATTCCTAGCAAAGTAACAAGGTATGTATCATCCACACAACTCCCTAACTGAGATATTACTTCATTTTGCTCAGCTCTTGTAGGCAATTCCCATTAGGCTTATTTACGTAAAAGAATGGGTGAAGGTAAATGTAAAGTTGTGTCTGTTCACGCCATGAAGGTAAGTAGGGGGCACAGAGGTATAGATCCGCTCTTTCTTAACCCCGGACTTGAGTGTTGAACTTTTCGCCCAGGCGGATTTAATCCTGGGAAGGAACCCCGGTACCAGCTGAATAGGAAGTTGGGTGGGCCCCAGAGACTGTCGGATGTTTTGAAGGAGTGATAAATCTCTTATCACTACAGGGATTTGAACCATGGATCGTCCATCGTAAGAAATTGCCACTCTTTATTTTCCGTATCGTTTCTAATCCACCATAGACAATCATTATATAATGAGATTTGAAATTAATGAGAAATAAAATTTTCATTGAACTCAGCATTTTTAATTAACATGTTAACTATGCAGCGGACATTAAGTTTCACTTTACAGTATACCTTGCATATGGCCCTTGTTAAGATGCTAAAAGAATGCTTGAGCAAACACAGTATGTGCATTACGTGTTGGACAGTGAAAATCTCTCCCACTGAGTGTGAGCTAGTTCTATAATTACATAAATCAAGTCCATATTGACACCCACTCTCTTCACGAACGTCAGTTACAGCAGTTAGTGCTTTAAAACATCTTCTGTAGCGAACGCCCTTTGCCACCGTTTACCTTCACCGTACTTTGACTCCTGTTGTGTTCCGTTTCATACTCTGAGACTGCGACGTACTGCCTGGCATATGTTTCCTCGCCTAGAAGACGCGTGTTTTAGGTTACATAACACTTCTCCATAATCTGATTGTTCAGACGAATCTAGATGTTTCTGGCCAAAGTGCATTTCAAATTGACACAAATAGTAAATGTTTTCAATTATGTGTCTTTCCTTTACTTCTTCAGTGTCACAGTGAACGTTCACCATGGGGCGCCTATTCATGTATTTTCATTCGCTGGACAGTATCATGAGATGGGACCAAAAAGGTTTTGGGCACCCTCACATAATGATATTCTAAACAATAGTGTTTCTCACACGCTGATCTGAAATCATTTGTGACCGGCGTCTAGTCGAATTTAATAATGCGATAACTCTGTACTTGAATTTTGTTGGGAGATCACAGTTTGATGAACACTGCTATAATAACTGTGAGGGGTGGCCATTGAGTTATAGACGTAACATAAAAACGAAAATTTTGACAAAATTATGGCACCAATAAAAATCACAGCCTTCGGAATACGTTCTAATGCTACACCCATATTTGGCTCTTTTTCCACCCCCCCCCCCCCCCCCCGAGAGTAAAATGTTCGATCCTCATTTCTATTTACCACCGTGAGCAGCTTCACCTAACGGTTCTCTGTAACTTACCGAAGAGTTTGCAGACCGGCCTTGACACAGGAACGGTTTTAGTGTCACACCGTTAGTTGATAAAGCCATAAACAAGACAGCTTCTATTCGTCTGCTGACCTTAGCACCCACTTCTTACCACCAAACATTGCGTTTTTTCTAAACCACGGATCAAAGGGCCGAGGAATTGACATTCGTATTTATAGCAGTGTGTAACGGATACCCTCTCTGGGAGGAGTAGGAGTTTGGAAATAGGTTAAGAATAACCTTTTATGAGGGTGAAGGAACTTCCCGACCGTAAAAAAGAACTGTAAGTAAAGGAAACATCGTAACGTTTTATGACTTTCTTTTATGCATTAAGCGTGACCTTCCATGGCCATGTAACATTTTCTGTTAGGAAAAAATTTTGGGAATATTGCCTGTCATGTTTTCAAGTTCCCATTTTTCTTCTGCAACTAAGCCCATAAGTAACTGAATACCTGTAGTAGGGAGTCCTTGAGAAGCTAACAGTTCCTCAACTAGTCAAAATTCCTTGCTTTATAGAAAGCACAGTTTTATTACGGTGTTCACAAGATCCTACCACTCTACCAACCAGTGAATCCAGTTCTCATCTCCCAGTCTATTTATTCCTAGCCCATTTTAATATTATCCCCCACGTATGCTTATGTATTCCAAGTGGTCTCTTTTCTTCGGGCTTTCATGTTTTATTTTCTCGCCCGCGCGTGAGGCATGCTGTCCCGTCTGATCCACCTTGACATGTCCAATGTAACACTAAGCTGTTAGTCGAGGACTATGCCATAAAATATTAAGCTTTTTGAGGGTTGTGTTGACGGTGCATCTTCCTCATGAAATAAAGTGAAATGCCAACTTGATGGAACTAGGTAATTTTAAAGACGTATTCTTAGCTCGACATGTTTCGGGTACATATGTCCATCATCAGGAGCGTTAGATGTTGAGTTGCAGCATATGGTTTTTTACACCGAGTTTTTGGATGGGTGGTGGTCTTGAGAGCCGCTGCGTAGGTCGTGTGTACGGTTGGGATGGTGCATCATTCTGTTACTTTCTTCCTCTTAGGTCCAAGTATCGTCTCAGGATCTCCTCTCGGGCACCCTTAACTGACGTTCTGCCTTAATACGAGAGACTGGGAAGGCTACAGCCGAAGTTACTACTCATTCGCACTGACATAATAAACTTCTCTTCTACAAGCGACTGAAAATGTAATTACACACAAAAGCGTCATGTTCTCCTTCATTTATGCGGAAGGACTTTGCGAGATTTATATCAGCCATAACAATGAAACTTCTGACGATAATGCTTTCCGTAAAACACAGGATCACCACCCAAACAATCTTTTTGACAATATTTGTATATTTAATTTGCCCCTGTTCAACTCAGCTACCAAACATAGTATTCTCAGGCAGAATAAATATGTAGTGGGTGGAATTTCCCTTCACCCTTCCTCCCCCCCCCCATTAAGTTATGTCCTGTGTACTACCTGTTTTAATACTTAATTTAATACTGAAAAAAACTGCGGGCTTCTCACAGACTGCATTTGTGTTAAACCGTGCTTCTCGATAAAAAGCAGCGATCATTTTCCTGTACATCGCTCTCCCTGGCTTTGTAGTAGGTTGTCTCCGAGACCTGAATTCAATTTCTAAAAAAAATGTTCAGATGTATTTTTTTCTTCAAACGATTCTAATACTGCTGTATAATATTATTAAAGTACATGATTGAATTTGGTGGGCCGGGTAGCATACCCGGTATAGCGACTGGCTACAGGCTGGACGGTCCGGGGATCGAATCCTGGTGGGGGCGAGATTTTCCGCACATATCCAGACCGGCCCTGGGGCCCACCCAGCCTCTTGTACAATGGGTACCGGGTATTTCCGGGGGATAAAGAGCGGTCGGAGCGTGACGCTGACCCCTCACTCCCTTCTAGTGGCATGGTCGAGAAAGAGTACAGCTATACCTCTACTCCCTCTATGGGCCATACGGCCTGTACAGAGCCTCAATGCCTGTAAAAGGGTGCACTTTACCTTTACCTTATATGATTTAATTTATCCTTGCATGGGGAAAAAAACATTTAGGCCCTTTTTGCCCGTGAAACATACACAAAATTATAAGTTAAAATTAGTAGGCACGGAATTTTCTTATACTTTCTTACTAGTCATGGTGTCCATGATAAGTGAAGCGTATTCTAATGCCTCGTAGACGCCTTACGGACACGAACTTGATAAACGTTTTATCTACTGAATGTTGCAGTGACCCACATGGTAAATCGAAACGCCAACGGGCAACAATAGAAGATACGTGATTGTGTTAACACCAAGTGTTGACAAATGAGTGACATGATAAGGAGTTTACTGTGAACTGCACAGTCTTGATTCTGACGTGAGAAAGTGAGGGACTAATAAAATACATGCCGAGGAGATCTAAGTATTAATAACCCTTTAATGTAGTGTCGTTTTATGAGACGGCAGCTTTACGAAGTTTGCATTGTGAATTGATAATTCTGATCGTCTCGGTCATTTCGGGAGGCCGTCGTGTAGGTGAGCAGAATACCTTATAGAGTAAATGTCGACTTTTGTTCTTGCCGGACTGCTGATACGTCATGACGATGGCAAAACTTTGTGCGTGTGATGGTGTTTTGTTAATTTTCACTCCTCTTACGGCTTTAAGACAAATGTTTAATTTGGTGGATGGTTAGCGGAGAAAAGAACTCGCGTGTTAACTTGTACGTACGTGTGTGGTTACAGATTTTTGCACCAGCACGAGACTTGATTTAGAACACTGTTCAGAAAGAAAATTAAATACGTTTCAAGTAACCTGAATGTGAAAGGTAAGTACTGAAAATACACCAATGCAGGTCCGCTAAAGTCGTAGCTCGCGGGTAAAGTGTTGCTCGCGGCACGCAATTTGCCCGTCGAGATATGTGAAACGAGAAAACCACTTTTCAGGCGAAATACAAAGCCGAAGAAATGTTTACAAATTGTGAGCTATTTATTTGTCGAGACGCACGTTGGTTAATTTAGTAATGAAACTTGTAAAATTCGGTGAAATTTCGACACCCTAGACCATGCGTTGACTTGCATTTTTTTTTAAATTTTTTGCTATTATAATCAGTAACCTATACTTATTTTTTCATTTTGTATAGAAAAATACACAAGTAAGATTACGCATTAATTTTTCATTACGTGTTGAGTTAAATGCTGGCGGCATGCAGATCAAATTTTGTCTCAGTTGTCCCCACCATACCAAGGGTTGAACAGATTTGCACTAAGGCATGTTGCAGTCTATATTATATGGTAGATACACATTGATGTGGTAAGCTATAGCAGGAGTGGATAAAGACGTATTTTGCCTAGAATTTATATACGAAACACAGAAGGCCGCTTTTCTAAAAAAAATGAAAGTTCAGTTTTTAATAAGATACCCGAGGAACAGAAACAACCGGACGGAAAAATTAGGATCTGTAGTGACAGAAGCCAAGACGTAGGCAGTAACGGTGTTATATAGCCAAAGTACGGAAGAATTCATGAATGGAAGTTTGGATTGCTTCGAGACTTGACGTCATGTTACTGATGTCTAATTATCGAAGAGATTGGTTCAGACGTTGGTAGCCGATCGTTATGTATAAGACAGTGTTATGTGTGTTTGTGCGAGTCTGTTCATACCGAACTCTTTGACACGTGCCGCTTGTGAAGGCCATTGTCTGCACGGCAGGCTGAAGCTGAATGCTGAATGCCAGAATGTTGAAACTTGTTTGTGCCGCAATTCATATTTCAAGATCGCTTGAAATTCTCAGTAGTTTATCTTTCATAACGCACTACTCTATTTACTGTGTAACTTAAAACGCCTTTAATATCTCAACTGTTTTGGTTCTGTCAGGAGTTGGATTATTGATAAATAAATGGAAAATACAGGATGATTCAAAAAGATGAACTCAATTGAACAGTAACAGACGTACGAAATTGAGTCCATTTTTTGAATCGTCCTGTATATAGAACCAAGCGGTTGAGCCTCAGTTTGATACGTAGTGTCGTGACAGTTTTATGGATAAATATTCTCCTTCTTGGCAATTGAAAAAAGTCATCTTGTAGACGGAGTAGTGACTAGATTATTGGCTGGAGATGCGAGGCTTGAATCCCGGCAAGGGCAAGATATTTTCATCTACTTTACAAGTCTTGGGCAGATCTGGGGACAACCCATCATCTTATTCAGTGTACAATGTGATTATCATCCAATGAGGAAGCAGGTAGATCATAAATTTTACCAATCGCTTTTTAGTAATAATGTGTGGAGCTGTACGGCTCTTCCCTCTACAGACCTTTATGCGGTGTGGGGAGGGACAGAAACTGAAATACATTTAAAATGAATTTGGGCGAGTCCTGTGCAATGCGAAGTTTTGTTATTTTAGCATCTTTGTGTTCATGGAAACAATAGCCTGGACCATATTCGCTGTAATCTACGCACAGAACTGCTTATTACTGGTGGATGTTCAAAATAATGTTCTTGATACGAAGTTCAGGCTACTGCTTACGCATAATACGAATGTGGATACTTGCAGTACATGTATTGTGTATTTTCTATTTAACACACATAAAATAAAGAAATCGTGTTTTGTCGTTTTGTTCTCTTTATTTACACAAGTAAGCCACAAAGGCCGCAAGAATGTTCAGAGTCTGACTGACACTCATTATTCTCAACGATCGAGCTGTTGTCATAATTCTAGCGTGTTGTCCAAATTCTTATACGAGGAGTATATTACAGGCTACTAAATTCTATATGTACCCTGAATTCCTTTCCTACGTGTTCTTTACTGGGAGAAATATATGATTTATTTCTAATAAAGAAGATAAGTATATGACTTGGTATTGCCGAACCCAGTTTCGCGATATTAAATAGAGTAATCTCGGTATACTATCGGTCAGCTTATGCGTTGTCGTTTATACGAGATCCGCAAATTAATAAGTAAATCTCACAATTTAAGAGCCGCTTTTTGCCCATACGAGCTCCTGCCTCTTGCAAACTGATCGTCGTTCCTGGCGCCTTCACTTTGCTGTCGTACGTTTCCTAATCATCTTGCATGAGCAGGTTTAGATTCCGGTGACCCACGACACTAGCACTGAAGTATTTGCTGTTTAATCTGTAATTAACCTTTGCTTGTGATACTTCAGTATTTAAAATAAGAACGGTACCTAAATTTTATGCATTTTCACACATAATTAATTATATAACTATTGTTTATGCCCAGGCCAGTGACTAATATTACGACAGTTGACCATCGATGTTATTTTCTTTACACATGAATATTTTATGTGTAGGAACGAAGTTTAACCCCTGAAATCAACTAAAATGTTTAACGTTGGAAGTAATGTGAAGAGGCAACCAGTGAGACCTACACATTTGCAGTGCTTAGTTATAGCCTATGATATAGAATTACTTGTAGAAAGGTTACTTGCCTAAAGTCAAATTTGTGGGCGAGCTCAGCCTTACAAACCAAAAACGGAACAATAGAAATATAATAGTAATACGTATTGGGATACATTAGAAACATTTTGGTGTACTTCAAATAAGGGACACGATGCTTCTTCTGGATTTTATGGACCTCCGAGGGGTAGAAGTTTCCTGGTGATCTGGAAATTCACAGAACCAAATTTAATTTCCCAATAACCACAAAAATTCATCACCTCTTAGGCCTATATAGTCCCGAAGGATTATCCTTCCACAAATGTTAATCAGTGCATGATGTTTTTACCATATCCCAATATACTTAAAGTTCTACTGCTATTTTTCCATTTTCAGCTTTTACAAGGGCAATGTATTGTGAGTTTGAGATCGCCTAAAATTTTGTTTCATATGCAAGTGCTCTTTCTACAAGTAATTTTACAGTGTATGACGATGGCTTTTAGCTAAAGCCGAAACATGTCGCACATTATAGGTTACAATGAAGCATGGAAAAGATGAATTTCTGAATGACTGCCACTGTTCCTTCGGTTTTAAAAATAATATTCATTTTAAAATTTGGACCTTGCAAGAAATTTTAATAAGTTCGTAAACTGAAGGATTACTACTGTTTAAAAACTTACAACGTGTCTGTTAGTTTTACCATACAGTGTTCTTGGGAACTTAAAATTAGCACATATCTTGGTACACAGCTACTGATAAAGTAATATCACCTTACCTTGACATGTCTTTTCTGCTACCGTGTGAGGCAACTGCCTGAGGAATACCTTTGAAAGACACGTGACAGCGCATTGTTTTGACCACTTATCAAGTAGTGCGTTTTTAGTCTTATACCTTCTGATATTCTTGCAAAAGCAGTTTTTCAACCGAATAGTATAGGACTTTTTTATACACTGCCAACTGCTATTCTTCGTGATTTCTTAATACTGTGCACAGATTGTACGTTTTCTTTACAGGCTGACAACCTGCGAGGTTTTCTTTTTATTGGTACAGTACATATACATTTACGTGTCTACACGCTATGTATCGCTATCGGACAGTCATGGGATCAGTAAATTTATTGAACTGCCATTATTTAGAACTATATGTGGGCCAACTTGTCCATTTCCGTTTCTTGGACACTGGAATGTGTGAGTAATTTTTATTTCATTATTCTGCAGTACATTACTCCGTTGTGAAGTAAGTAGTGTGATGGGGCAAACATTTCATGTCTACGTTCCATTGAGGTATGTGGGATGCACTATGGGGGCATGATATCTTTTTATTTTTGGACTTGATATCACTATGTTACCAATTATAAGCTCCATTCTTATAAAGAAACAAACAAGATGCACTAATTTCTCATTTATTTTTGGAATACAACTCTACATGTTTCGGACAGGTTTTCTGTCCATCATCAGGAGTCTAGCACTGTACACGCAGCAATATGAATACGTCCTACAGGTTTTGCTGACTGCTTGCTAGCGGGTTCAGTTCCTTCCTGATCCCGCTAGCAAGCAGTCCCGTCCAGACCGGCACTGGGGACCACCCGGCCTCCTGTACAATGGGTACCGGGTCTTTTCCGGGGGTAAAGTGCGGCCGGGGCGTGCTGCTGACCATTCACCCCCTTCTATTGCCGCGGTCATGGAAGAGTAGAGCTATACCTCTACCCACCCTCTGGGACACACGGGGTCTCTAACGGGATCACTTTACCTTTTAGCTTTTCACTCCTTGGCTTTTTAAAATTCAGATATTTTACCCATCACGTCTCTGAAAGTCAGAGAATGTGAACTGTATTAAATATGCGTTACTTGAAATGTTGAGAAAAGCAGGAAACTTTGTTTTCAATCCTTTTATGGCAAAACTGTTTTCTCAGGAGAACTTCCCTTAGTTGCCTGGTAACGTATCGTATAAAAAATTCTCCGATCTGTAAGAAAGAAAGTAAGTTAAAGGTTTTAAAGTCCAGAAAGATTGCCGAGGGACAAAGATAGAGAATAGTCCAAAATTCTCCCATTGAAAATCCATTGGAATAAAATATTCAAGCCACCCCTTGTAAGGCACCGCGACAGTGGATACGTTGGACCCTTCAAATCATAAAGGTCTTAAGAGTCTTCCCTCAAAGTGGGATACACAGATAACGCTGATGCATTCTCATAATAAAACCAACTAGATGCACAAATTTCTCAAATTTATTTCTTTTGGAATAATAATCTACATGTTTCGGAGAGTTCCTCTGTCTATCATCAAGAGTTTTTCACTGTACACACAGCAATGGTATATGTCATACAAGTTTACTGACAGTTTGCGAGCAGGATCAGGACGGAACCAGTTCCGTCCTGATGACATATACCATTGGTGTGTGTACAGTGAAGAACTCCTGATGATGGACAGAAGAACTGTCCGAAAAATGTAGAGTATTATTAAAAATAAATAAATTTGGGAAATTAGTGCATCTAGTTGGTTTTATTATAACAATTTATCACGATGCACGGTCACCTGAACTCAAAAAAAAATAATAACGCTGATGGTTAAAGAATTTAATATAACCGAAAACTATACCGTGCATTGAATTTTGATGTTCACGATTTCGTCTTATCGCAAATTATACGTTATATCTACACTACATTTGTATTATATTAAATGTATATGCCTAAATTGTGGAAGATTACTGAGTTTTTTTTTTACGATGCGTCGGTTGTTAAGAATGTTTAATGTCAATTCTTCTTCACCTAGGCCTAAACTGTTGGTGTTCTGCTAGTTAACTGTAATAATAGTAACAGAAAACGAGATGTTTTAAAATAAATGTAACAATTAAGAAATAATGGCGTAGATGTGCGTGCCCGCGCACGCACGCACACATACACGCACGCACGCACACATACACGCACGCACGCACACATACACGCACGCACATACACGCGCACACACATACACGCACGCGCGCACATACACACACACACACACACACACACACACACACACTGCAGATATTTGTCAGGATGATATTATTTCACTAATTCTGTGTCATTGTATTAACCGCATAATGTTCATGCCTCCTGAAAATTCAAATGACCTTAATATAAAATTCCATTCAAGAGTGAACTTATAAGGTTTTCGTCCTTATTTTATAGATAATTATTGTAACTGTTGCTTTGTCTGAGCGTCCGCCGTACTGAACTGCGCAAAAAATGGAAGTACGTTACTGTGTCAAATTCTGTACAAACTCAGGTCTGCGAGGAAAGTTTAAACCAAACTGCCTGATGAGTGCTTTTAATGTAGACATGAGCGTCGATGCGCAAATTGTTGCAGGTGACGGTGGACATAAGGCACGTTGTATTTTGGAGAACATAAGTGTGTCTATTTGTAAATTTATTGTGTGATTATGAGAATTAGGTTGTGTTTTGCCACTCCTGCTTAGGTTTATGCTGACTTCGATGTACGTCATAACAGTAAGGTCGATGCGCCTTTATTTAGTAAGCTTATTAACTCATAGAACCAAAGCATTATCTATAAAATGCACGGTGCACAGAACATTAAAATATTAATTTGCTAAGTTTGGGTACATTTCCAAGAACAAATATTTTAAAAAGTAATAAAATCTTTGCATGTAATTTATTGGCAGTAAGTATTGTTTTAAGGTGTTTTTTGATTGCTAAGTCGTACATGTTCCTTTTATGCAGATTTTTGCAACCTACAACATAGAAAAAGCATAATCGCTACGGAACTCTATTTTCCACACTAAGTGCTATGTTTTACAATTCCTTATTAGTTAGGTATATTTCGTCTGTAATACTTACTTACTTACTTACTTACTTACTTACACCATGGTGCAGAGTCCTTCTTGAGAAGCTAACTGTTTAGCAGCTAGTCTAGAAATTCCCCGTATTTCACGGAACCCGAAGGTTCATTACCGCACTCACAAGCGTCCGCCACCTGTCTCTATCCTGGGCCAGCCCAATCCAGTCCATATACCCACATCCCACCTCCTGGAGAT
>Ga0123354_10006656_pt1 | contig 17220 bp, 13 predicted proteins | sample TergutLab28metaG_2_FD_97872 | JGI IMG/M metagenome (GOLD analysis project Ga0123354, IMG submission 97872) | Labiotermes labralis P4 segment gut microbial communities from Petit-Saut dam, French Guiana - Lab288 P4 | ecosystem: Host-associated > Arthropoda: Insects > Digestive system > Gut ...
CCACAACCCCCCACACCACCCCCCCCCCCCCCAAAAAAAAAAGGGGAACCCCCCCACCAACAACCGGGAAAAAAATTTCCCCCCCCTCTCAACCCCCCCCCCTCCGGCCACCCCCCCCCCCCCCCCCCAAATAAATCATTAGGAAAAGATTCCACAAAAACCTGAAAATCTAAAAAATATATGTCTTCCACCAAGTTCATTTTATAATGTATGCATCTGATGAGGCCATGGATCTAATAAGATTTCCTTTTATGAAAAGGGCTCAGGATCAAACAAAATCTGGGAAATACTATTCTCAGCACTGGTCACATCTCTGGTCCGATCACCTGTCATACCGACACGTCTATAATTTTGTGCACAGACTCTGATAATTGGAACACCCACAGCTGCCAGTCAGAACCTCATTGTCATCTGCCAGCCTCATACACAGGGACATTATTTGAGGGTTGTTTGACCGTGCATCTTCCTCATGAAATAATGTGAAATGCTAACTTGATGCAACAAAGTAATTTTATTGATATATTCTTAGCTCTACATGTTTCTGGCGCATACGCCCATTATCAGGAGCATTAGATGTCGAGTTGCAGCATTTGGTTTTCTGCACCGAGTTTGTAGATGGATGGTGGTCTTTAGTGCCGGTGCGTAGGTCTATGACCTACGACCTACCACTGATGAGAAAATAACATTAAAATGTATCTTCAAGGAAAAATATGTGGACTTGATACATGTGCTCACAATAGGGTACAGCGACGGACTGTTGTGAACATGGTAATGAACATTCTAGTTACACAAGAGAAGGAACTATATGAATAATTAAGCAACTGTTACTGTCTAATAGAGGCCTCTGCCCCATGGACTCAATTAGCTCCAATGACATATTTAAATGCAAACTGTTTTATGTGGCCACAGACCATCCTGCAACACAAGATATTTACAGCCTGCCACCATCATCAGCATAGAAGTAACACACACTTTACATTTTTCAGGCAACTGCTCCACAGGCAGGACCTAACCAACATTGACACTTTGCCCATTAAGACCTGATTTCATACCTGCTCCACATACTCTGGAACAAGTGGCAGGAAGTACACTTTGTCTGCCAGCCCCTTTGACGTCTGGACTGTGGCAATGTTGGGGTTAATCAGTATGGTCTGAATCTTTTCCTCTTTCAGAGCCTTGATAGCCTGCGATCCTGAGTAGTCAAATTCACCAGCCTGCCCAATGGATAGTCCTCCTGAGCCTAGGATCAGCACCTTCCTGAACAGAATGACATTAATGCTACAGAAACTACATGAAATGCCACACAATTGCAGCTGGATGCTCACAGTATATACATAATAATGCCATACATTCTGAAAGTGCATGATTAACCTAGACCAATAAAATCATGACAAACATCATTAATTACAGAATTACTGACAATTTAAAATGCCTATCTGGTTCAAAGAACTTCCAAAATACCAGTACTGAAACCCAAATTAACACAAAAAACACAAAAACAAGGAAGTTTATTGTTGTAATTAAACACAGACAGTTTCGGAAGCATAAAATACAGTAAAGGATTGAAGGAGAGACACTTTCCATTGAGTACAAAACAAAAATCCACTCTTATTGAAGACAGTCTCAGCTCTGAGTGGTCTGTCCAACAGCAGGACTGTGCAGCATGCCAACATGCCAGCCATCTTGACTTATAGGAACCAGTTTTGAAAGCTTCAAACAGTGCTATTAAAACAGGTGAGCACAAAAAGTCTAAATGCCGAACATCAAAATTCATAAACATTAAGAATCTAATGGCCCAATCTTACAGAAAACACACCACGTCCCTATTAGTCTGACAGTTAATGCTGTCTGGGGAAAAATCAGTTTGTTTTGAGAACTGAACAAAATACATAAGTACACTGTGTCAGAAAATAGAGCATTTTGTAACGTTAAATCTGATGGTACATTAAGTAACCACTGCACTCCAAAGAGCTAAGTCATGTGTCAAACAGTGATGAAGTAACTCTGCAGTGCGTTGTGTCAAAATGACATCTAGCGAGCCTGCATTATGCAGTATATGGTCTGCGCACCAGCATTATGCAGTATATGGTCTGCGCGCCAGCATTATGCAGTATAGCATTCTGCGTGCCTGCATTATGCAGCCTCATTTTCAGAACGTTTCTAACTCCTGGGAATAAAAACTTCTAACCAATAAGAATTAATCCTTGCAGGGTTCTGTAGTATCTGACCCTTTGCTTGTTTCTATTTTAGGTGGTTTTAAATTTTAGTTTCATTTCCCATTCATCTTGTACAGACAGTGGTAACTACACACACCACATGGTTTAACATTCAAAAACTCCATATTTTGCCCACACACTGTATTTACATGTTCCATATGATTCTTGTAGTAAACAGCATTAAGTGGTTGGTCTTTGTGAAGGAGATGGAGTATTCTCTGTGAGGTAGGAAACAAACTGTATGCATTATTTATATGAGCAAAAGGCTCCAAAAGGAACAACATGGCTCAGACAGCCAGCAGCCTCCACCACAGAGACACCAGCTGTAAGATTTGTGGTGTTATAAGTGGCACTGTGACAGGTTTCTCTCCCAGTACTTCAGTTTTCCCCTGTCACTACCATTGCACCAGTGCTCCACACTGTCTTCATCTTAATACTATTCTTATCAGAATGACAAATGGACAAAGCCTGGGAACCTTTAAACAAGGCAGTGCTCTTCCTGATAATGGGGAGCACAGCACAGAACACACTTCCAAAGCAGAAACACATACAAGAAACACTTCCATGCCTTAACATGTTCTGCACTTTAAGAACCTCTTTGTTTTCCAACAACATTCTCTGAGTGTCACAGCCATGACAGGGGGTTGAAATAAACCGATGTTTCAGTGGCGTACTCTGCCCCCATCATGTCAGTGTTCTGACTTGATGGGGGCAGAGTACATCACTGAAACATGAGTAATCTTAAACCACCTGAAACAGCGCTCAGCCTCAGCAGATATCACTGAGTTCTGTCACCTAGTGAAGTTTCAAAGTTACGTATTTCTTTGTTATTGTTTAACCTTTTCACGCCTAATGTCAACTATAGTGGTCGTACCGCACCGCTAACCTCTAAAGTTGCATTTTATATATTTATTCAACAATTATAGGTACTGAATATTTTAAACATGGTACATACTCTCCATTTTTTTTCTCTTTAAAATGCAGTTTGTTTCATAATTCTAACGTATTTGGTTTCTGTATTATTCACATTTCATATACAGGGTGTGCTAAAATTAAAAAAATAATTCTGGTGCCAAAAGGTTAATGGAGACTGCAATTTACAGTCCATCAACATGACTTTACTGATCACCTGGGATGTAGACGTTGTGCTGGAACGCTGGGATACGGCGGACAGTAAGCAAGTTTTTCGTACAGCAACTGCTGGACCGACACTTCCCTGCCAGCCCTGTGTTTCATTACTATATCCAGAAACACGTCAAACAGACACTCAAGGTCCTGCGGTCCAGCCATGTGTTCTGGATGGAATTGAACGCTAGACAGGAATGACAGGTATTACATACATATATCACACAGCTTAACTCCTTTCCATTCTATTTTCAACCTTACTGCCACAAGTCACAAAGAAATCTGCACAAAATACACGAGATACTCTAATATGTGTAGATATACAACTGCTGCCATTAATGTTCCCACATACAAACTGGTAGAAGAGATGTTAAAGAATGTACACAGCAAAAAATGCTACACTCAACAAATTAGCTATACGGTGGCACAAGTCTACTAACAGTGGACATGAAGAGCAGCCTTTTAACAGACAGCTGGGGATAACCTTCATTCTAAACATTTCATTGTGATAATACGTGAAGTATATCGAAAAAATCTGTCAGTTACAACAAAAAGTTGGGGGGGAAGAAAATATAAACTTAATATTTACAATCTCTATCGCGTTTTATAAGCACTCATTTTCCTGAAAAAAATATCTTTGATTTACATTCTGTCCACTAATGATTTTTTTTCCCCTTGCTTATACAGCGTTTATACATATAATTTTCCCATATGTTTAAGCACTGAACTGTCTGGTCACAACACACCAACTGAAGTTTCTCTTGTGTACATACACAGCATACAAAAAAACTTAATTATACATGTTAGAAAGCAAGGAAATAATATCTCAGTCCTTTAAAATCGGTTCACATTTTACATTGAATTCCTCTCAATTACATTTCATATACAGGAATGATAATGGCTCCATCTGTGTGCTGCAAACGTAGCAAAGGTAAGTGAATGTGCATCAGTTAATTTGATTAACTGTACTGGAGGGTCAAATCACAAATGGATGTCCCATAATATGACAAATATGTGTCACACACACTTTTTATCATCTCAATTCCCAGTCATTTTGTTAAATAGACCTAAAATATTTACCTGAAATATGGTAATGTGGAATGAACAACGCCTTCATTAGTGTTGTCATTAGTGTTGGTGAACAAAGGCAGCCAGCCGGTTGGCAAACTCGAAACATCCACTGCAAACCCGTGGTTCTGTGATGTCATGAAGCAACGACCGGTCCCGTGATGTGTGCATGGCTGGTTGTGTCCACGGTTGCCATATCTACAACGCAACTCAAGCTGTGAATTATGTACAAACTCTTACTGCTACACACACAAATCTAATTAGGGACTGGCAACAATTACATACACATTAACAACAATATCCAAAGGAAGAGACTTTCTCAAGAGCCTAACAGACACTCAGCAACTTGAGAAATTCCCTGTCTTTATGCACCCTGAATCTTCTGTACCACTGTCACAACAGCCTACCAACAATCCCTGCTGTCACCCACATAAACCCAGTACACACCCCCAATATTATCTTCACTTCAGTGCCTGTGCAATCCAAGTGGTCTCTTCCTTTCACACTTTCAGACTAACCTGCTGTGTGCATATGTTATACCTATCATGTGTGCTGTATGCACTGCCTATATCATCCTTCCTGATTTGATCAAACTAACAATATTTGGCGAAAAGACCAAACTGTATAGCTGTTAATTATGTCTTCAACGGTCAACATATTTCACATCCTTGTTTGTGTTATGGTAGCTGCAAAAGAGGAACTGCAGCAGCATCCTCCTGGTTTGATTAAGAATATTCATGATTTTTAGACCAAAGGAAGCAGGCTAAAATGCAGTGGGTACAGGATCCAAACCCAAAGCAATATAGATAATCTAAACAATGGAAGACGTGAAGATAGTAGACACTCCAGGAACAAAAAGAAGGAAGGATAAGAAGGGTGATTTGGTTGCAGACTGCCACAGTATATCGGCTAGGTGGAGGAACCATTTCTCTCAACTATTGAATGTAAATGAGGTTAATGATGTCAGGCAGACAGAAATACATTCAGTAGAGCCAATAGTGTTTGGGGCCTGTGAAGCTGAGTGGAGATAACAATTTAAAAGATAAAAAGACACAAATCGCCAGGTACTGATCAAATTCCAGCAGAACAGATAAAAGCAGGGGGTAGAACAATTCACTCTGAGATCCATAAACTTATGAATTCTGTGTGGAATATGGAGGAACTGCCTGGGGAGTGGAAGGAGTCGATCACTGTATGTATTTATATGAAGGGTGATAACACAGACTGTAGTAATTATATAACCACACACTAGCCACCTGCCACTCCATACACACATCAGCCACAAGCCACTTGCTGAACACTAGACAAGTGCCACTTCACACACACACACACACACACATACACTAGCCATGTGCCCATCATGAGACATACTGAAAATGTATACATGCTAATCCTCATCCATCTCCAAATTTCCTTCCTTGGTTCATGACTTGTTAACTCATTACACTAATAGTGTGACATCACAAGTATGATCACATCAACCAGCAAATGTGGTTTGATATCACAGCCACTAACCACAAGAACTGGTAACCATGCCAGTGAAGTAAGGTAAACTCCAGCATGTAAATCATGGCAATGGCATGACTCACATAATATAGATGAAGGTGTTTCAGAGAGAAAAACCTGCAAACAAACTGCAGTGCACCACAGTACTGTGGCAGTCAGCTACTCACTTCATTTTGAATGTGTGACAGCCTACAGCTTTTGCCAACAATTGGTGACCCAGGCAAATACCAAAGATCGGTTTATGGTCCTTCTGCATCATGATCTTCCTAATGTTACTAATTGTTTCACCACAAATAGCCGGATCACCAGGACCATTGCTTAGAAACAGTCCATCAAACTCATCTGGATTCAGGGCATGATTCCATGGAACAACATCCAGCCTCACTCTTCTCTTCAAAAAGCAGCGCAGTTGGTTATATTTCAGACCGCAGTCAACAACACATATTCGTGGGAATCCTTTAGCATTATACACTACTGGAGCCTGTAAAATTACAGACAAAATCTATTCAGACACACATACTCTCACAAGACTCGTCCATATCTCATAACTGTCCATGCACTACTTATTGAAAGCTGCTAGTTGCTCAGCTACTCAAGCAATCTCCCAACTTCAAGAGGTATTTACAACAACCCACTAATGGTGTCAATGAATCCAGTCCACACTCTCCCCTCATCTCTCTTAATAGTATTCTTCCATTTATACATTAGTTTTGCAAACTTCAGTTTACCAAACAAAATTCTGTAAACATTTCATACGGCCCATCACACATCCTACAATCTTCAACCACCTCAACCACCTCCATTTTCTCACCCAAATAATATATGGTGAAGAGTGAAAACATAACCATTAATGGGGCTTTGTTTAATCTGGATACAAAACATATATGTCAGACTATCAAATCACAAATGTATGTTTTTACTATTTAGCTGTCACTCATACACTATATGCTGCTTGTACACACTTACACCTAGCTTGCAGTGTATGACTGACAGCTGAATAATCAAAACATACATCTGAACTTTCTGTTGTAGCAGCAGTGCAGACACACAGCAGTCTACACATCTCCAACAGAGACAGGAGGGGAAAGGTTTCAATGATAAACCTTGCTGACACTTCACATTTACAAACAAGACACTGTGTGAAGATTCAAATCTCCTGTGATGGAGCTTGCATAACTTCAGGAGCTACATACTCAATGACACAGTGCCATATCACACAAGATGTGCATCTTCAGTAACACCACTGTAAGAGACTCAGACCTCACAAGCCAGTCTGTACCTTTATGGACACTTCGGCTACTAGATTCAGCTTGTTTGGATCTTGAAATTCAAGTGACGAAGATGAAGAAACTCCCATAACTCCCATAACTATTCGTCCCAAGATGGTGCCTTTGCTCCTGATCTTCTTAGTAAGTTCCCTTGTGTCAATACCACATATTCCAGGAACACCATGGTCCCTCATCCACTGTGACACCGTCTTCTCTTGATGCCAATGACTCGGGGTCTCACACAATTCGCCCACCACCAGTCCTGCTGCCCAGATTCTGTGTGACTCAAACCAGCTGTGGGCCAACACACAAGCACATCACTTATTACAACCAGCAACAGTAACACTCTGGACAAACCACTAAAAAATGCAACCCTGAGCCATTTCAAGACAAGTCACCTCTCACCATCTATCTTGAAAGAACTCTGTTTCTAAGCAAGCAGGTAGTACTGGCCACATTAAAGCCTCCAAACTACATATTGAGTCTGTGACAGTGTGCTGTCTGGACTGGGCTACAGAACCGTAAACAGCAACAGTGGAATGGTGAGAAATGCAGAAAAAAGTAAAAACCTACTTAAGTGCCACTTCATCTATCACACATCTCACAGGACATCACTGGGGACTGAACCCAAGGATCCACACTGAGCATACAGCATCTGACCAGCAGCGACTGTCCTGCAGCAGTACGTGAGAATGCAAAATGTTGTAATAATCATCAGTAGGTGAAAATATGAAAAATTACAAGGAAAACCTGCTCTAGTACCACTTTAACCATCAAAAACCTCACAGACATCACAAAAGTTTGCACCTTTGTGCTTAAGCTATGGCACATCACTCTCACGACATGTCGAAAAATTCACATATGTCTGGGGAAATTGGGAGAGCAAGGAGATAGACCACACGATCATAATCACACAATACACAGCACGTGGACAACACAACTTTCCTGCCTCAGCATATAATTATACAACCATTTTGTGTAGAATATTGAGACACAGGAACATTACCAGATACCTGAACATACTTGGCAATAAACTGCATCAGCAAGCAGAAACCATGGAAGGGGTTGACCATCCAAAGAGCACAAGCCTTTGCTGACTAGATCACCATGTCAAGCTGCTAAACAATTATAATTCTGGTAAAGAAATACCGAATAACATTAGAGGCATCAAAACCTCACCTCAGATTTACCCTTAGTAGTAGGGAGCACTAAGTGCAAGATTTGCCTAGGGTACCAGTCTCTAGCACCTAGAGTAGGGCCACTCCACATCTCCAATGAACAGAGATCATTGACCTAGAGTGGCCAGTTAGCCTTGACCAACAAAACCCAAACCTTGTAGCTAATAATATGTTTCCTTCAGACATTAATACATCCATCTCCTTGGTATTCCAAGTGCCTGGTTTCTACAACGATTCCCTCCTTATTTCTTACCTCTATATCCAACCCCAAAATGTACCATCTTTGAACAGCTGATAACTGCTTACCTCAAGAACAAATTCACTGCCTTGTATGCAACCACAGTTTCTTTACTCTGTTCACAAGAATGTGCTACCAATCCCTATCAAGTGTGATCCAGTCAGCACCCTCACATTATATTTCTTTAAGTTCCCTACTATATTTAGATCTGCACACATTCAGATTTACTGACTACAATTCCATATGCATTACCCATATCTCCTGTGCATGTTATTTACATATATATGTCCTGGCCATCTGATCCTCCTGCATTTGGTCACCTCAGCACATGCAGTGAACAGCACAAATTACGAAGCTCCTCATTACGCCGTTGTGCGACCTTCTTGTCACTTTCACCCCCCGTATGCCCAAATATCTTCCTCAGCACCCTGTTCAGAGGCTCCCTCACTCTGATGCTTTGTACAGTGTGAAAGACCAGGTTTTGTACAAATACCTACTGACATTATGTTACAAACATAGCAATGAAACTTTGGATTCCACAAAATTCATAATGTTTCCACAGACTGTATCACAGAGTTCCTTACCTGGTTACATATATGGAGGTGACAACAAGAAGTTCCATGGGTCTGGCCACGCAACACCCCCTTCTTCACAACCATCACCCTTCCATTACTGCACCTGCAGGTGCCCAGCTAGAATGCTGGTATAGTACCAGAACTTTGGTCTGGTTGATATGGCACAGAGGATATACAACAGTAAGAATCCCTACAGTCCATGGGACTTCTTTCCATGGCCTCAGCCACTAAACTTACTAAGCACTTACTATGGTATATTGTGTTCATCCTTCTCGTTGCCAGGCACGCCGTAGTTGCCGATCAGTGGATATGTAAGCACCAGGATCTGTGCATGGTATGATGGGTCGGTGAGGGACTCTGGATAGCCCACCATGCCAGTCTGGAACACTGATAGACACATCTACTCTAGTGTCCGTGTTCCTTAGTATACAATAACGAGACATGTGATGGGGCGACCATTCGGTACTCCACTCGGTAGCATACCGGAGAGAGGGCTTGTGACATCAAACACAAACTGAGTGCCATCATAACTTTGGAAACTGGCAGGTAATTCAACTACAAACAATACCCATGAACACTGCTCTTGTGGCATCACTCACTAACCAAGATCTACCACAAATATGGACTGCTGCCATCTGGTGTAAATTAACTGAAATTTTAGTTCTGTTTCCATGGCAACTACCAAGCTTTATCATAACCATGGAAACCAGTAAACATGACAACTTGCATGACTCACCCAGCCATTCAGTCACACCCAGGGTATTCCTTCAGATGCTACTATGGCAAAGTTGAAAAACAAATTCATAGAAAATAGTAGAGTGTAATAAATAATACAATTGCCATAACTACAGAAATGGGGTTTGAATTTTGTTCAAAACTATTAGTTGGATGAAATGCATTTGGGTAAGAATCCTGGGAATGGTGGGAGTTGTCACAATGATAGGAAGAATGAGAGAGAATATGTGAATTGTGCTACGAATTTGTTTTGGCTATTGTTATTAATGTTTGGTTCAAAACGACTGTTCTGTAAGACATCATGGAGCACCAAATAGAACAGCTGGCCTACTTTCACCCTATTCAGGTTTCAAAAAGATAAAGTACCCTAAATATGAATTTCGAATAGAGGGAAAATCTGCAAGAACAAAACAGAGATGGATGCAGCAGAATATCACTGGACTGTGGGGGAAGGAAACTGGATCAGACTGCATCAGGATCACAATGATGTGTGGCTTCTTCCTACAGGACCATTATTTTATCTAACAAATGTCTGTTTCCATTTCCTGCAGGCTCTTTGTTGCACTATAGCCCTCTCAGTCAACAGCCCACAAGGGCGGCGAAGCAGCCGTCATAAGTGCCAAACGACAGTTGGCAGATACAGTTGCTACATATTCCTTCACCAGACCGTCTGCGCTTCCAGTTTCCAAATTGTATCCGGTATTTTGCAGCCGGAAAAACGCCAGCGTTATATAAGCAAAATATAATCTCGAATGGTGTTTTCGTCGACATACGGCAGTAATCTTGTAAACAATTTAACAAAAGACCGCTTTAGGCCTCACGGGCCTCTAAAACCGCATTGTTGACAGAAATAAACCAAGTATCATTAGTATTATTTGAAGAATGGCAAAAGTAAAGCTGTCCCTGGCCACGCCATGAAAACTTGGGGGAAGCAGAGGCGTAGCTCCACTCATTCCTAACCTCGGCAGCAGAAATAGGACAGTGGTCAGTTAAACTCCCCTACACGCCTCGGCCGCTGTAAAGGGGCAAAGAGACGCGGTGCCCATTGTACAGGAGGGTGAGTGGGTCCCATAGCTGCTTTGGACGTTATGGAGAAGGGAATATTTCTTGCCTCCGTCGGGAATCAAACCCATGATTTTCCAGCCTATAGCCTAGTCACTGTACTGACTGAGCTATCCCGGCTCCACTACTGAGGGAAATTTTTGGTGAATTTTTTTTATCTTCGTAGTTCTGAGATGTGTTAGGATATGCAGTTCCGAAACCAGGACAACGCTTCTCTCAAGGTAACGGAAAGGTTGTTCTAAATTATGGCGAAAAGGTGAAGTTGCTCTGCGTTTAGAGGTGTGTGTGGTGGCGTGGAGGTACAGCTCTTAGGATATCTAACCACGACGTAGCTAAGCAGTCAGCTGTGTGCCGCAGCCACTCCATCCCCGATACCCTGTGTTGGCCGCACAGTCGCTCGGTACGCTTTAGAAAAAAGAAATACCGTATTTATCGCCCCTTCCGGGAATCGAACTGTTTCTTGATCGTTCTATATAACGAATGAACTACTACAGCTCAGAAGGAGTTGTTTTGAGTCATTTAACGATGCTGGTTCAGCACAACAGCCGCATTTAGTTTAATACGACAATTTTGATTTGTTTGGTAAACTGGGGAAGTTTCCTCCGTGGCTTAATTAAACCAATTATTTCTCAAAGAAGGAAATTAACCTGAATTATACATATAAAGACCCAGTCCGTACCGCGCAGTAAACACACTCCGTCTCGGTTATAAAAACCAGTCAGTTAATGATGTATAGGGAAATAATCGCTGTTTGTTCTCAGATCCACACAAAACACATAAACACACTGTGTGGGCAGAACGTAGAATTGCTGAATGTTAAGCCCGGTGGTACCTATAGTGACCAATGGGCTTTAAAGAGTTAGGCACGAGAGAATAGCGAAAGCTCACTTAGCGATGGCGTGAGGAGTGGCAGCTTAGATACGTCACCGCCATCGTACAAAGGAATATCTGCAAAGAGTCAAGTTGTTCCTGGCCACGCCATGGAAGCTTACAGCTCCGCTCGTTCTTAACCTCGGCACCAGGCCAGCTTCACGCCCCAGCTGCTGTTGTCCCAGGTAAGAACCCCAGTACCCACTGAACAGGAGGCCGGGTGGGCCCCAGAGCCGGTCCGGACGTTTTGGAGACGCTTGTTCTCCTGCCGGGAATCGTACACCGAACCGTCTGAATTATATCATCTCTCGGCAAGATATTGCCACTGACACGCATCCATGAAGCTACGCAGGCAGCGAAGTGTGCAAGCCTGCTCGACGCATGTTCGAAGCGCCGTAATTTGAAAACCCCGCAGTAGCTAGGAGAGGTTGGGGGATTGCCGTTCTTAGCAAGGCTAGGTCAGCGCCTGCTTGGACTGGTACACGCAACGAAATTTTCAGCCGACCTTTGACATGTACGCAAAAGAACACAACGCTCTACGTCAGCCGTCGAGACCGGCTGTAACGACAGCTGACCTCGGGCTCAACATCCTACTAAAACAAATGGCAAACAGAATGAAGGTCGCCACACCGAGCAACGTCCAGATAAACGACAACTGTCACAGGTGCATTGAATGCGTATAGGGAGAGCAGAGGTATAGCTCCACTCATTCCTCGGCACACGATGGAGGTGAGTTGTCAGCTTCACGCCCCAGCCGCTCTGATCCCCGGTACCCAATGAATAGGAAACTGCTGGAGATGAGATAAATCTCTCATCGCCACCACCAACCGAACCACGGATTCTTCAGCCCATCGTCATTGTCAGCGTACCGACTGTAACAGCTCGGCTTCGTAACAGACTTTGCGTATTACGGACATACAAAAGTTGACCGCAAAGTGTAACTGGCAAACACTTGCCGTTTGCCCGTGAAGTGTGTAAATATGTTTTATATTAAACACTTTATTACTCAACCAATGCACAATATATAATATGTAGATACAATTAAAATTATAAAATATTTAAAAGTGCTCCAACATGTTTCGGATCACAAAGGATTCCTTCATCAGGGAGCCTTATACAGTACTCGGCTAAAATTACAGGAATGGTTCTATCGTGTCCGTTGACATGGACAAGGTCGGTAGAACCATTCTTGTGATTTTAGCTAAACACTGTACAAAGCTACCTGATGATGGATACTCTGTGATCCGAAACATGTTGGAGCACTTTTAAATATTTTATAATTTTAATTTTATCTACATATTATATATTGTGCTTTAGTTGGATAATAAAGTGTTTAATTATTATTGATGCACGGTATAAACATGAAGAATGTGTCTGATATATTTGTTAACTGCAATTGGGTAGCCACCCAGTGGCAGCAGTACAGTACACACACACACACACACACACACAGAACGACACAAAACAAACAATACATAGAGTAACACAAAAATTTTGGAAGAGTGCGGGCCGTGCCCCGTCTTTGGCGACCGGGACGGGTAAGCACAACGGCCACTCCTAAGAGAAATTGTGAATTTTGAAAAAAATCACAACCATTTTCCGAATTTCGTTTCATTGCACTCCTCCATCGAGTAGAGACTTTCTTGAGAAGCTAACAGTTTCTCAGCTGTTCAAAAATTCCCCGCACTTAATGGAACCCGAAGGTCCATTACCGCATTCACAAGAGCATTTCACTTAGTAAAAAAGTGCACCCTTGTACAGGCACTGAGACTCTGTACAGGCCGTACGGCCCATAGGGGGAGTAGAGCTATAGCTCTACTCTTTCTTGACCACGGCACTAGAAGGGGGTGAGGGGTCAGCGTCACGCCTCGGCCGCTCTTTACCCCCGGGAAAGACCCGGTACCCATTGCACAGGAGGCTGGGTGGGCCCCAGGGCCGGTCTGGACAGGTGTGGAAAATCTTGCCCCCACCGGGATTCGATTCCCGGACCGTCCAGCCCGTAGCACAGAGCGACTGTGCTACCCGGCCCACGCATTTCACTTAGTAATTTAAAGTTTTTTGAGCGCAGAAACCCAAATGTTTCCATTTGCAGTGTTCGTTATGCCGATCCTCCGCATAGTCAGAAGTATTCTGTACATTTAATGCTGTCATACTGGACGTGAGGATGATTTCAGTGTACAGCCAAAACACGACGTTGCTATATTTTTATTTTTACTAAATAGGCTATGTAGACTGAAAGAGACAGCCTCTAATTGTTGTACCGAACTCTACCCAATGGGGTTACCGAAACGTAAATATAACATTCTAATGGGGAACGTGGGTTCTACACAAATTTCCGTTCCTCTAGAACAATATTTACATCAGGGGCTGGTGGTGGGTCAGCCCTGTTCGATGGAGTCCAAGGAGAATCTAAATGGATATTTTAAACGAAAAAAAATATATATGCATATTTTATGTGAACAACAAATTTTAAATTATTGAGCCAAATAAAAGAAAATGTAATAAGTAACTGCAATTTTTGTAAGTTCATATTTCGTCAGGGGCAGCCATTGTTATTACAAGCATCGGCCACCAAAAAAAAAACTAGCTACGCCACTGATCACATTACAAACCTCACTCAGAAAACCCGCAGGGAAAAGGTCACTTCATGACCCCGACACAGAAGGGATAATATTACAATGGTCCTTACAACGAAATTACGTCGAGGTGTGGACTAAATTAAGCCTAAGACCTCATGAATTAAACTGGCTCAGGATCCACGTGGAGCGGTGTTTTGAGGTGACAACCAAACTTCGCTTTCCATGAAACGGTACCAGCTGCACGAACGCTATACCTCCCCCCGCTCCATGGAGACTTACATAATTAGCCACAATACTGATGTACTTTAAATAGAAATACAACAAAATATTGTACCAACTTACCAACTTCACCATCGACCGGTATTTTGGCGCCAAAAGATTCGCCAGTGAAGACCGTTCCATCCTCGAGCACAAGGCTACACGTGCACTGCTTCTTCGTCCCGCACATGTCTCTCTCTGAACCTTTACACTTTCTACAAATTCAGATAGACTTTACCAACTGAACACGCACAACGATCAATGTGTTGTTGGTTTCAGTGTTGCCACACGTATACCCGTCACTCAACGTGTGCAGTAATCGGTTTATTTTACACTAAAACTTTATTGTAACGTACAAATATAATCGAGAGATCGAAACAGCGTGTACAGTTCTACCAGAAATAAACAGTAACGAGTAATGCCGGTTACTGTATATAAATTGTACACATTATTACAGCTCAAAACATTACTTCTAAACGTTTGATAACTTAGAATATGTTGAGTAATAACATTTCTGACACAAAATTTCTATCTCAGATGACTAAAAATGCTGCTACGAGTTCTTAGTAAGACTAAACAGTACGATTTGTCTTCCGTTATGAAGCAAACTAGAACCGATATTTTCACCCAACACGCGGCCAGCAATGCAGGTAAAGTCGCAAACAAGATGATATCACTGTTTCCAGTAAATACCTATTATTCATTCTGAAATTGTTGCCAACAGCCAGACTGTCAGGTTACCACCACGTGCAGCTACTGACAATGAAACCCGTAAATACCACTCCGTTTTTTTTTTTGTAAACTGTTTCCAGATGCACAAAAGACTAGTCCAGAGAATACAAGCCACCAACCATGTAGACTCACCCCCCAAACTACACCTTTCAGCTACTTCTATGGCGTTAACATTCCCTACAACACAACTGACGCTCTCTCTGCCGACCCTTCCATCCCAGCTGCTGATAAAGTACGTAATGGCAGTTATAAGGCAACTCGAGGGGAGGGACTTGTACAGTCAACCATAGAAGACTACTGCAGCTCAATGATGTACAGGCAGTTCAACTCACGAACAGGTATGAGAATGTAAAATCCCATGGCGATGAATATTCCTAATGTCGTTCTGCTACCGTCTATTCTGGTGGCTGGTGCACATCCTTATAGCCTGCAGATGCAGGCAGTAGGTTCCTCCGAAGCGCCACAACGAACCCACTATACTACACTGTGTCATGGTGATATTACTGCCCATTTACACAGTCCCATTTGACGATCTTCTAGTGGCTCAGATGGTCGACAAATTCCAAAGGTAAGGTTCATCACCGTGTTCACAACAGCCCGCCAATGACAAATATCGGCAACCAATACATTACCTCACTCTATCACTTTCTGTTGTCGAAGATTAATTTTAATATTATCTTTCCACACCCAGTTGTCTCTAGTGATGTCTTCCCTTCAGGTTTCAAAATATGGACCTTTCTTATCTCTCCCTGTGCGCTTGCTACCCCACCCATTCCCTTCACGATTGAGAGAGGAACAACACAAAGTGTACGCAGCAGATGACGGAAGTACGGTCATAAACAGTGAACAGCAAAGGCTTTGTTGCTGAGTTGCGCGTCTGTCCGTAACAACGGTAATATTCAATATAAGATTGCTAACGTTCAGAAGCAGGACAAGTAACACGCATGGAACAGGTTAGAAATGCGTAAAAGTTGATCGGAAAACCCGGACAGCGCAGAACTGCTAGAAAACATCAGACTGGGTGGGAGGACAACAGTAGGACGAATGTGTGGGTAAGGACTGGATACAGCTGGCTCAGGATAGGGAGGGTTGTGACAACACGGTATTGAAAGGACGGGGGAGTGGCTGCCTGGATAGCAACTGTCAGCTGTTCAACAACGATTCTGCTGCATGATGTTGCGAGTATCGAACTCGTGGTCTACTGATTAGCACTCGGAAGTTACGGGTTCGAAACTCGATCTGCAGAGCGATAACCCTGACACACTTCTCGCGCTCTTCCTCAGTTCCTTCGGGCAGGTTCTGGGTTAATGCCTGAAATTAGACCGGGACCTCTCTCTTGCCTTCACATCCTGTCCACCTAATCCGCCATCAATGAACCTACATTCGATGCAAAGCAGGGAATCACTGACTGTGTCGAACCCATTATGACACAGTGGTTACTATACGTACCGCACAGTGGTCACTATACCTACCGCACAATGGTCACTATACGTACCGCAAAGTGGTCACTATACGTACAGCATAATGGTTACTATACGTACCGCAAAGTGGTCACTATACATACCGTACAATGGTTACTAAACGTACCGCCAGGTGTAACATTCAACAATGCTACGTTCTGCCCACGCAGTGTATATATGTGTTTAGTGTGGATGTCAGAACAAACAGCGATTATTTTCCTATACAGCATTAACTGACTGGTTTTTATAACCGAGACGGAGTGTGTTTACTGCGCGGTACGGACTGGGTCTTTATATATAATTCCACGTTCTGCCCACACAGTGTATTTATGTGTTTTGTGTGGATCTGA
>Ga0123354_10006657_pt1 | contig 17219 bp, 15 predicted proteins | sample TergutLab28metaG_2_FD_97872 | JGI IMG/M metagenome (GOLD analysis project Ga0123354, IMG submission 97872) | Labiotermes labralis P4 segment gut microbial communities from Petit-Saut dam, French Guiana - Lab288 P4 | ecosystem: Host-associated > Arthropoda: Insects > Digestive system > Gut ...
GATGAGATAATCATTTTACATTTTTCTATCATTATATAAATTTTTATTTTTTCGGGGGGTGGGGGTGCAGTAACATATATATTTTAGAAGGGAGCCAGCTTACATTTTTGACTATATTCATTCACATATTATTAACAGCTTCCATTCATGAATCATCATTACATAAGTACAATAAATGCCCTATACATTTACATGCAGTCATATTGCAGTTTTTTTTTCTTCTTTTCCCAATAACTTTTATAGGTAGCCACAAGGATATGTCTGGATGGCTTTTGAAATTCTGACAGTGGATGACTCAGTTCTCAAATTGCTTTTGAATTCTACGGATTGTACAGTGGATTAAATTGATGACACCGTTTAATCTTTGTCCTATATACAAAGTTTAGATTTTACCTGGCATTTTACAATTGCTTTGTATGTTTTCTCACTAATGGATTATTTATTCTTCTAAATCAGCTCTTAGTTCTCCACGTTGTATGTGTATTTTTTTGCAGTATAATTAATAAATTATGACTTCTGCATGTCCATTTTTTTTAGACTGAATTCTCCTGTGGTAACTATAAAACATACTTTCAGTGCCAGAATTCTTTGCTTTGCTTTTTTGGGAATATAAATTGTGTACACTGTGTTGCATATAGTCACTATAGTGTTATAAACCACCTGCCAAAGTAAGGGTTGACGTGTAGGTATAGTTCATCTACCAGTCAGATAATATGCTCCACAGAGAAACCACACTTAAGCAGGCCACTGTAATGCTCCATATCAGCCTATGTCGCATTGCACACTATGCAAGATACACAATATACAATCACCTATTTAAGTAATATAGATAAAAGATAATGTATTTGAATGAATCAGAAGATAAAATATTTCCAGTTGTCACTTGCCTTGTTTGTCACTCATAACAGATGATCCAATGAATAATTTGATTCTAATAAACAATCTTACATGCATTTCACTTAATTTACCTCAGCTTATGAGCAGCAGAACTCAGAACATACATTCACCAACTATACTAAATGAACTTTTTTTATTTCTGTGATTTCACAAAAATAAATTAGAATAGCTTGTATGATGTCATTGGAATAGTTTTGTTTATGGAGTGGCTCTGATTGGTGTACACTAACTGAATAATAATCATGATAATAATTTTATCCCATACTATATGGCCAAGTAGTCAAGTACAGTGACAATATCAGAATGCTGGGAAGGACATTACCAGCTATAGAGGAAGTATATTAGGACATAAGTATAAGTAACGTCTGGTTTGGTAGGACTGCAGGTAAACCAGGGATGAAACTAAGACATCACACAGTCCAGGATCTGGCAAAGAGGTACCACACAATGTTACCAAGGTACAGTAAATTTGAGGCAGTGAAAGAATTTGATTATCTTGGGAGTGTAGTGACCAGCAAAATTGATGAATGAATAGAGGTGCAAAGGTGAATTGTAGCAAACAAAGCCTATTTCTCACTATAAAATGTCATGAAGTTGAAATGCATAAATAGGAATGAGAATAAATGAAATCAACAGACCTGTTTCATACTATGCAAGTGAAAGAGTGTCCAAGATGGTGGATATGATCCTAGGTGCCTTTTAATGGAAAATTCTTATAAGGATATACAAGTCAATATAACGTTTGCTATAATGAAGCCTGTAGTTTACAGAAGGACATAGATCTGGTAACATATTAAACCCGAAATATGGAATGGGCTGGATATACCTATAGGATGGATAAATCAAGAACACTAAGGTAGGAAAAATGTCTAGCTATTAACAAGCCAGGAAGCTATAGGACAGGTAGGTAGATGCAGTAACCATTGATGCCAGAAAACTACTAGGGATTGCAGGATGTAAACCAGAAAACACCTGGAGAAAAAAAAAACACTTAGGCAGCTGGGACCAAATATTGGGCTAGTATGCCACAGCATCAGTAGTAATAGTATTATTTTATTCCATGGATGCTGCCATATTATATCATTTCATTAAAAAAATGATTATACAGATGAAACGAAAGAAACTAATTTGAAAGTTGAGTATCTCATTACGGGGAACATAATTATGGCGTCTGTGGTGAAATAAGCTAATCGCATACTCTTTGTATCACGCCAGCTGTGCATGTGCACCATCTTTCCTTGGCTATACCATGATATTACAATGATACCGTATTTCGTTTCCCTTATAATCTTGAGGAGTGAACTGTGCACGATACGATCATAAAAGAAATAAATGTGATGTACTGGGTTACGTGAACAGGATAGTACATTTTTTCGAGGCAAACGACAGTTTCTAAATAAAAAATTTAAAAAGTCCACAGGAAACAGTCTACAAAGAACGCCGGCTTTACCAGTCTGGTCCACGGGTAATCCAACACAGACTTCCCAACATGCTGGTCGGCTAGATTTATTGGAAGGCCGACTGAGACACCGACGTAGTGGAACGCATGTGGAATCAACCATGAGGGGAATTTAACCTCAAATTCAATCGCTTTGGCACATTATTGTCAAAGAAGAAAACATTCTGCACAGTAACAGTATGACGTTTTTAAGAACATCGTTTCGTTTTGCCGTTAAACAGAGAATAGTAAGCTGTTGGAGCTGGAAAGCATTTTGCTCCGCCACGGGCAATACTTCTGTCGGTGAAGAAGTTACAAAGGCTTATGGAAATAATTACGATGAGAACATAGAAAATACTGGCAACGTAGAATTACGGAGTATGATTCGGCAGTCTGTTACAAATGTTCAGAAGCGACGTAAATTTACGAAGGATATTAGTAGAGGACCCGGGTTAAAAGATTTCGTGACTAATTCCTCTTTACAGGCCATGCAATGTGACAGTGTACCGTATATAAGAAACACAACAATTAAAGGACTGAATAGGAAAGGTAAGCATAATTGTCCAGTGGCGTGAATTTGATGTAATGAATTTGTGTTGATAAAGACACGCTGTACGATACCGGTTGTGATGTTTTCTAGAGTTCACATATGCCTTTTCTTGTTCCTATAGTAATTCCATACTTTTCAATGATGTGTGTTTCAGTATACTTTGAAGTGTATGGATGCCAGATGAATGTGAATGATACAGATATTATATGGTCCATTCTGAAGGACGTAGGGTACATGAAAACAGAATCAATTCAGGAGGCAGATGTTATATTGGTAGTAACATGTGCCATCCGTGAAGGAGCTGAAACAAAAGTCTGGAATAAGTTAAAGCATTTCAGAGTGCTCAAGAGAGCTAGAGAAAAACAGAATCTTAAACCACAACTGAAGATTGGAATATTAGGTAAGAATTATGGGTACATGGTAACAGTGCAAGTCATGACCTGATTGAGAAAGCAAATTAGGAAATGAGGGGTGTAGTCGAAAAAGTTGATGATGCCCTTAAATTCTTTTTTGAGAAAAAAGTGTTGAGAACATGTTGAATTAAATAAAATAAATCTGTATAGAATTATTATGAAAATTTGTGTTGTGCTACTGGAACAATGTACTATTAATATGACATGAATTAACAGTAATTGCTAATCATTTATTTGAATTTTAAAGTTTGCTGTCGTATTTTTTGTGTGATTGTCTATTATGGTTTCACATATTTAAAATGTTTTCAGCCTAGATAAAAATGCTGATGGGCCACTTCCTGGTAACATGTGTTTATCATTTTGGTAATTGTTTGCTATAGAACTGTCACCTCAAGTTGTTTTCAAATTGAAATGTAACACACTTTATATGCTAAAAAGTAAAAAGTAGGCACAAAGAAATGTCACAAAGTTATTAAACCTAATGAAATGTAACCTGATCTAACCTAATGTAGCCTAAACTAACCTGACCTCACCTACATTGTTAATGACATATATTACTAATATTTAACAAAAATATGTGTGAGTTATGTCATATTGCATCGTATCGACATTCACAATTGCTACCTTCAGATATGTTACCTTAGAGTACAATTCATTAGGTTTAATAACTTTGCAACCTTTCTATGTGCCTTCTGTTTACTTGTCAGCATGTGTATCATGTTACATTTCAATATGAAAACAATTTGATGTGAGAAGTCTATAGCAAACAGTTACCATTATTTGAAATGTCTAAGTATATTCTGCTGTAGAAAGTGTTCTTTCTATTTTACCATGAAGTGTAAGTTTACAGTAATTTCAAGTGGTAACACTTACTCAGACTATTATAATAAGATTTATTCAAACTTTATTCCAAGTAGTTTGTAGAGGGTATGACATTTAGGCAAAGCACTGTTGGTATAGTACTCTTTTCTGTTGTGTGTGTTTGGTACTGTTTTATGCAAATATTGCTTACAAGTAAGCAGAAAGTACTGGTAGGTACGTATGGGTGATATGGTCTGGATGGGTGTGGAAAATCTCATCTGCACAGGGAAAAACAATGTTGATTTGAAGGTACTTACAGTCCTTCAAAATGTTGGGAACCACTCACTCAACACGGTATCACATCCCAAGAGACATGAATCTCTAATGTTGATCCAATTGCAGGTAATGATTTTTTTAATCTTTGGTCACTAAAATTTGTCAGTGTTACAGTAAAACAACTTTGTTTTGCACAAAGTTACATTAGGAATTGGGGCATGTGGTGGTGCAGTTGGTTGAGGCACTGTGCTACAGGCTGGAAGGTTGTGGGTTGATTCTGTGAAATTTTTCATTATTATGAGCTCCATATGCTTACTTTGGAAATCTGGGAGCCTGAACTTACTGGAGCCATTAGGGCCTGTTGAGGTGTTTTACCTGCTTTAAATGAAGAATGCCTTCACCTTTGTGAAGAAAGTAAATATCTGATGCTGTTCCAGGATGCATGGCTGAGCGATTAAAGCATCAGCTATTGGAGAAGGAGAAGATTGTGGATGTTGTTGCTGGTCCAGACAGTTACAAGGATTTGCCACGACTCTTAACTCTTACTGATAGCAATCAGACTGCAGTAAATGTGCTGCTTTCACTGGATGAGACTTATGCTGATATTGTGCCTGTGAGATTGAATCAGGATGCAGTGACTGCATTTGTGTATGTGATTTTATCCAATGAACATTATTTTTATAATTTTATACTCAAGAAAATTCAATGGAATATCAGATTTCCTTAGTAACTGTTCCAGATCTGTCACGTTTGTAAGAATAGCTTTATCTTTATACAGAGCAATGGCCATCATGTAGTGTAGTTTTGCATTACATTATTTTATTTTTGATTTTAGATCGATCATGCGTGGTTGTGACAATATGTGCACATACTGTATTGTGCCTTTCACTAGAGGTCGTGAGAGATCTAGGCCTATTGCTTCTATTCTACAGGAAGTAAGGAGTCTGTCTGAACAGGGTGTTAAGGAAGTCACTTTACTGGGTAAGTGGACAATCCTTTGTCATCCACCCAAGCGTTATAATTACAATATTCAGTGTGTTTATGTAAACTTCAATCATTTCTGTGTGGTTTAACCATATTTAAACATACGACAAGTTATTATGATGAGCATATTTTGACCTTTTGCATTTAAGTCATGGTGCACATTAGTCACATTTATATTGGCATGTTTAAAGACTAGATAGTCATGTAAAATCACAATTTGTGTTCTCTACCTTTTGAAGTCTTGGACTCATTTTCCTGAGGTCATCTCGTTTGGCTTGGTGTTTGTATGATTTTTTATTATTATCATATAAATGCCATTATGTCTTGATATAGACAATTCCTGTGATGAATGTAGGCCATTTTTGCTGTGTTCAAGGTAGTGTTTTATGTAAATATTTCCCATTTCTGTTGATTTTTAATGCTGAAGGAGTGTTATATTTATTAAATTACCAGTTGCTTTATAATACTGTGTATATAACAGTTTTATCTTAAATATGTAATTTCTTGACTTTTTATTAACTAGCATGGACACTGAAGTTATTTTTCAGAGTTGATCGTGCAGCAACTGAAAGTGAAGGTTGAAAATGGGTTCATGTTACGTGACCAGTCTAAGATGGCTACTTTTTAAGAGATAGATATTAATTACATTAGTTTTATTAGATGCCTGAAAAATTGTGTTATTTGACAATAATAGAGCTTTGTAAAAAATGTTGATATAATTGTTATCATTCCAATTTTTGTAACAAAGAAAATTTGCAATGAATTGTTACTGTTTAGGCAACTCAATTGGTATTTTTTTATTTTACTGGCAGGCTCTTGATAAAGAAACAAGGTCTGATGATTGCTTGTTAACAAAGCCGAAACTAACAACCTGGGAAACTGCATATGTATTGTGTACGTCTGTGTTTTTTTAATATAATATTTGAAAATATGTTTAATTTAAATCAGATTTGATACTTTATGCAGAGGAGCTGAAGAATTTATGGTAAATGAAATGACATGGACTGAATGGGGCACAGGGAGCATAAATTAACATGGTGCTGGAAGAGATGTGTGCCACTGTTTATTAACAGCTTGTTTTGAAAACAAATGAAAGGAAAGCACATTGTACGTTTATTTTTCAGGTCAGAATGTGAATAGTTACCGTGATTTGTCAGTGACAGATCATTATGGTGGTGTCACACCTTGTGAAGAAACACACCTAGCAGAAGGATTTCACACAGTCTATAAAAAGAAGAAAGGAGGACTAAGGTTTGCAGATCTTCTGGATGAAGTGTCTAGAATTGATCCTGAAATGAGAATACGTTTTACTTCCCCACATCCAAAGGATTTTCCTGATGAGGTAAACAAAAATAACATATGTGTCATAAGAATATTTTATACTTTAATGTAATTTTAAAATGTTAGTGAAACACACCAATATTAATAATACGGAAACAATCTGTGTTTCAGTCTTGAATGAAATTCCGTCTTTTGCTTAGTTTTATTTTCAGACTTTAACAATAGGCTCCTGACACACATGATAGGTCTTTTTCCTACTGTGGCTGTGAGAATACTTTAGAAAGTTTGGCAGTAAGTGGCAGCAACTTCCCCCAGCTGGACTGAAGCCAGATTGAGTTGTTCACAGTTCCATTGTGTGTGTGTTTTATTTATTTCTTTATTTATCTAAATGTATTTAACAATGATTTTACTAACTCATGCTATATAATGGAATGGTAGTAGGGTGATTAGTAAACAATGAATTTGTAAGGCTGTGGAAGGAAGGTGTTGTGGTCTAGTTTTAGGTACCATCCTGGCATTTGTCTGGAATGACTGAGGAAAACCATGAAAAATCATGACTATGTCTGTATTGGTTGAGATTTGAACCAGGCATCTGAATGCAAATCAGAAGTGCTGCCACATGAACCCACTCACTCCGTTTCAGTTGATTGTCATTGTGACATATGTTACCAACACACAGTGGAGGAGCTACTAGGATTTCATATTCAGGCCTTGTGTATGTGATTCAGGCAATTGATGAATGCAAAGTCTGAATTCAAAACTGAATTTGATTTGCTAGATTAATGGCACATTATTCTAATCTTTCACAGTCACTAGCCTGTTTCTAAATTAGATGATTTCAGTGTTATGAGACCTGATAAAAATTACTCCAACTTACCTAAACTCTTCCATTAACTCTAAAATTTTGGTTTCATTTATAAGAATTATGTATGTGGCCTTTCTTTCACCTGTTTAATGTATGTGTGTGTGTGCGCACATGCATGTATGTGTGTGTGTGTGTGTGCATTAATTTTGTTGTTTAATGACACTGTTAGCACAGTCAGTTGCTAAGATTATATAGCATCAGTCTGTATAACATAAAATACATGACTGACTTTTGTTCCATAGTGTAATTATTCTTTATACATTAGACATAAAAAAGAGAACAAAAATGTCATTTAGATGATATTGTCTCTGACTGTTGCATGCCATTTTGTAGTTTTTAATTTAATCATTTTAAAACTTTAGGGAAGGTAAGGAGTGATGATGATGATGACGACATCAACCATGACAACGACGAAGATGACAGTGATTGTGATGATATAAAAATCTGAAGAATAAAAGATATTTTATGTATTAATCTTTCTAAATATTCAGTCATAGCACACCAAGAGTGAGCAGTTTGTTAATATTTGTTTATATTTTTGTATCCAGCATGCTAGATTGATGCAGATTTGTATAACATTTCAAAATAACTAAGGGTACTTTATGTAAGCAAAACATTAGACTTAGGGTAAATGTTAATGTTATGTTTAATAACTCTTAGGTTTTAGAGCTAATTCGAGATCGCAGTAACGTCTGTTGCAGTCTACATATGCCAGCTCAAAGTGGAAACAATGCGGTCTTGGAACGGATGAGGCGTGGCTACAGCAGGGAAGCTTATCTCGATCTGATCCATCATGTGAGGCAACTGATACCAGATGTCAGTCTTTCAAGTGATTTTATCTGTGGGTTCTGTGGAGAAACTGATGAGGAATTTGAAGATACACTTTCCCTTATATCAGAAGTCAAGTACAATAAGGCATTCCTTTTTTCTTACAGTATGCGTGAGGTGAGTTGTTGCACTATTTATCCTTTTTGGTAAGGACTGTAAAAACAGATGTGAACATGTGGTGTATAATCAGTACAAACAGCATGAAGCATGTATGTTACATTCTGTGTTACCTGTTTGATACTGATATTTATTCATTTGTGTAATGCAATACAACAAGACTGTTTCACATGAATGCTTGATTTACTATAGGATAGGTTACTTATCTGTTGCAGTTGTACATTACCTTAATGTCACTTTCATTAAATTCCTGCTGGAGTTAAAGTTTTAACTGAAAGTATTCTCAAATGGCTGCAGATGTGAGTGTGATGATAAAAATGATTTTTATACACACACACACACACACACACAAGGGTGAAACACTAGATGAGAGGAGAAGTAAATTTCAGAAGAGGGAATTAAGATAGTGGGCAGAGAGGAAGGATAGCCGAATAAGTTAAGATTAACTTGCAGTCCAATTTTTTATGGACTTTGATATGCTATTAACAAGATAGGCAATGTGCATATAACAAAACATAGTGGCATGGTCACATAACCATTGTCGCCATGGAAATGCAGCAGTGCATTTCCTTTGAGTTGTTGACCTGCATGTAGCTGTCATCAATTTAAAACTGATGTATGCTGCATTGGAAACACAAGAAAGGGTTCCATCTGCACTGTTGTCAAGCTACAAAGTACTTGTTAGTGCAGTTAATAAATAAATGTATGTAGGTCTTCATGTTAAAATGCACAATACTCTTGGCTCATTTTAACCAAATTTGGGGATTCTCAACAGAGTTTTGTAAAAGTCCCAAATATCGAATTTTACGAAAATCTGTGTAGTGGGAGCTCTGCTGTTATGTGCAGACAGATAGAGTGACGGTCATGTTGAAGCTTATGGATTCTTTTTACTATTCATGTGAATGTGCCTGAAAGGAATTAAGATTGTAATTTAATATAGTTACCTTCAAAGTACAAATAGTAACTCTGAAAATTTGGATCAGTCTGTCAAGGTTAAAAAAAAGTGAGGGTGAAGGACCTGTGCTCGTGGAAACTTCATAACGTGTAAACATGGTGGAGTGAAGATGTAGCTTCATGTAATTTTAACTTTGGTACCAGAGAGAAAACTACCAACGAAACAGCCCGTGGTACCTGTTGCATAGAGTGTTTGGGTGAAGTCTGAAAGAGAAAACTCTTGCATCATGATGAGATTAAAAACTGATCATGCAGTTTACACCTTAGTCATTATATTGGCTTAGCTACACACTCCCTGCGCCCCCCCCCCCCCCAAAAAAAAGTTGTTTGTGCAAGCACAGCAGTCACCACCATTTATATAGCAAGAATGGCTAAAGGACAGGTATTGCACGGCAGAAATGTAACAGCCCAAAAATGACATTCAGGAAGTCAGTGCATGGGACTTCTTATGGTTCTTCATAATCACAAGTGGTTGCCTTGATTAAACTGCAGCAGTAATAAAGAATCTGCTGTTTAGATGTTATTTTCATTTAAAGTTGTTGATTGCAGAAAACTACAGCTCATAGGCGTCTGGTGGATGATGTGCCACCTGACACAAAACAGCAGCGGCTGGTTAGGATGATGTCATTGTTCCGAAGGGAAGCAGAGAAACTTAATCAAGTCCAAATAGGACAGCAGCAATTGGTGTTAGTTGAGGGGGTATGTAATCAGTAATCATAATGACACATTCCATTTAAAGTGTCCAGGTCTTCCATGTAGTAGTGTTTACAATGCTTGTAGCCTTCGCCCTTTTCATGTAAACACTTTCAAGTAAAATATTATGGGTGGTTGTGGGCTGGCTTTTGTTGTGAGTAGGAGGAATGTTATTGATTTAATATTATTCAAATGTGACAAAACACAGAAATGTGCATATGCATATGGAAGACGTTTTCAAACTTACTCAAACATGGTCTGTCAGTTTGTTTTATTTCCATAATTTACTGATGTTAGAGTTTCCTCCTGACACTTGCGTATATGAATGGAACATTTCAGTGGTATTGGTACTTGCTGACAATGTAGAATTTTTAAAGCTTACTTTCTCATTGCAGTGGCTTCTGGTCCTACATATCTTATACTGTTTTTGTCACAGTAAGACAATATAATTATATAGTCTAAAAGTGAAATTGAATTTAGCTCACTGACTGACATGCTGGTCTTGTGTGTAATTAGTCATAAGATAATGATCAAGTAAAATGTTTAATTAATATTACAGTCCTCAGGGATATGATGGTAAGTTGATTGGTAATTCTTCTTCGACTGCCTCGAAAATGGAGGCAGTAAGCCTCCTCAAAATGTTGGTAACAAATTACCAGCAACATGTATCCCATAAGACCATGATCTTCGTAAACATTGCTGTGAAAACTTCAGATCACAAAATTTTTAATTGTTTGAAATTCTAAATATGTTACAGACAGTGAGATTCCATAACGAGGAGCTAAATGATTTGTACTTCACACCCAATATTGTGCGGGTGTTAAAATTGAGAAGAATGAGATGGGCTGGGCATGTGGCGCATATGGGTGAGGAGAGGGGGGTGTATAGGGTCTTGCTGGGGAAACCGGAGGGAAGGAGACCACTGGGGAGACCTAGACCTAGATGGGTGGATAATATTAGGATGGATCTCCAGGAGGTGGGGTGTGTGTATATGGACTGGATTGGGCTGGCCCAGGATAGAGACAGGTGGTGGATGCTTGTGAGTGCGGTAATAAACCTTCAGGTTCCGTGAAATGCGGGAATTTCTTGACTAGCTTGAAGCCAGTTAGCTTCTCAAGAAGGATTCTGCACCATGAAATAAGTAAGTAAGTTACGGACAACAACAGCAGCAACAACAACAATATAATTATATCATCATCATCTCTAAACACCACCACCACCAACAGGTGGGGGAGACATAGAAACTGATTTTCTATGTCAAAGAATGTTTTTGGTCTATATTTGATCTAAGTTTCACATGTGTTACTGGTTCTCATTATAGTCATGAAACCGAATGATAAATATAGATTTCTTCTTCTTCTTCTTCTTCTTTGTTTTCTTGTTCTTTTTGTTCTTCTCCTTCTCCTCCTCCTCCTCCTCCTCCTCCTCCTCCTCCTCCTCCTCCTTCTTCTTCACCTCCTCCTCCACTTCCTCCTCCTCCTCCTCCTTCTTCTTCTTCTTCTTCTTCTTCTTCTTCTTCTCCTTCTCCTTCTCCTTCTTGTTCTAGTTCTTGTTCTTGTTGTTCTTGTTCTTCTTCTTCTTCTGGCATTACGGCCCTTGATGGACCATATCCTCTTCTTTCTAATGATAGAAGCTTCTCAACAGAGCATGTATTTTCTGGGGTGAGGTTGTAGCCCCATGATCAACCCCCAATCTGGAGGACCAGGATATCCTTTTAGTCTGGGTCATCACCTGTGACCTGTTTGGCATGGGAGGCCGTATCAGTAGATATGCTACTGCCATTATAGCTCTCAGGATAATTTGACCACACAAGCCCCATCACTGTGTCAAAGTAGAGATACTTTCTGGAGGGAAATGTTGAGTTAATGCATAAAAATTACATTAAAAATAACTGCATGTATCTCAGAGCTGTACTTTTTACTAAACTTAGAAAATCCAGAGTAAGTGACACTATGTTGTTCCTACCTTACATATGTCATACCAGGTGGCAAATGCTGTTGTCAAAGAACTGCAGTGTGTTATCCATACCATTGTCATGAAACTGTAGCTGCAGACCTGAATAAATGGGGGAGCTGACTATACTTGCATGCTAAAGGACATTTGATCGAATAGAAAATAATTACATATGCATATTCATAGATTTTTGAATGTGAGAAGTCCGTACATTTTTTGTCCTGTTTTCATAAATTTTGGTACTGCAGCTGTCTGCATAGCTTTACTGAGTGATGGTGAGTTCAGTGAAAATTGGCAAAGTGAAAGCTGTGCTGCACTTGGGGGCATATGTGAATTTCTGTCATATTCTTGTCTTTCAGCTGAGTAAACGTTCAGTGAATGATATGGCTGGTCGTAATGATGGGAATGCAAAAGTGGTATTCCCAGCAGTGGAAATTCCAGAGGCAGAGTACTCAGACAAACTTCAAAAAATAAAACCAGGAGATTATGTAGTGGTTCAGGTATGTTCTTATGTGCCTCAGTGTACATGATTTTGTGTTTGAATTCTGCTAGCTCATGGTAGTTGTTTATAATCTTATTATTGCTGAGCAGTTTAGTTACCACCATTAATTTCTGCCTTCGGGAATTATCATCTGTAGACAATGAGCAGGATGGTGGAAATAATTTCATGAGACCAGAAGAGAATACCACTGATGATGATACTAGGCCTTATGTCAGAGTCATTTTAAGGACTTTGCCGAAAGTTTCTTAAAATTACAAGACTGAATACAACAACATTGACTTTTCACTGTTGTTGATAAGATGGTATTACCTTGTCTGTGTTTTATGGCTAAAACTGTTGTGGTGAAGGTACAAAGTATTGTAATACAAGGATTGATTCAAAAATTTTAGAAAGAATGTGTGGAAAAAAGTAATGTTGTTTGTGTGTGTGTGTAAATGTATTCAGTGATGAAATGTTGCATGGATATTGAAGTTTATGTGCAGCAAAATTGTTTTGAAAACGTGTCTTATTTTCAGATAAATTCAGCCAATTCGCAGATCTTGAAAGGAATACCACTATACCATTCTTCACTTTCCAAGTTCCATGCCCAAGAAAAGACCTACACATATAGAGCAGGTGTGTTATGTGTAACTGAGATATACAGACATGCTTTGCCAAATTTCTCAGAATTTTATTACAGTACTGCAGTATTATCTGATTTTGTAAAAATGCGTAATGAAATCTTATAATTTCACCTTCTCCATTCTGTGCATTGTAATTCATGTGAAACGCAGACCAACAAGTTGCACCAATTACTGTTTTCGGTTCACAACTCATTCTACCACACATATATCACACACCGAGGAGTCTTCGGCAGCTCTGCTACATGCAGAAAATGTTAAGCAACTGTTTTGTACAATTGTTTGCTCCCTGATGTTGGGCCAATAAGGTCTGCAACATGTAGGGGCTGGTGTGTTGTGATTTTAATAAAATTGTGTGCATTCTTTGGTTCAAACTGTAATAATTGAAATCTTATAACTTAGGTCTGGAGCTTAGCCAGGGCAATATAAAAATACTTCTAAAAAAGGCACATTTTTAAAAGATTTTTAAGAAATTTCATTTTCTACAGGTAAAAAAGCAAAAATACATCTCATGAAGTACTCTTGATGTGTTTACCTGTCTTCAGAAATCAGTGAATTTTATGTCTGTAATGACTTGCAAATTCAATGTTTCTGTAGATTTACCTCATTTTTTGCCCTGTCAATTCATAATTCGAAACTGTCACCATTCTTGACCCATTCTTACTGCATGACCTTTTCCTGTCTGCAGTAATCTCAGTAAGTATATTACTGCTCTTAACTTTCTCAAATATTTCAGTATTTCCAATCTTCGGTTTGCTTAATAATGTTAAACCAACTCATTACCCCACTTGTATCAGGCACATGATGTTCCCGCATCATAACGTATCACTGGTTTTATGGTTTTTGTATAACTTCAGATATGCACCCTGTGCAAAAATTGCATTAATACTTCTGGTAACTTTGTTTGCAGATATTGAATACTGTAGATATACTGTGGATTTCTTGCTTTGTGAGTTTTAAAGATTTTTGTGATGTTTTATATGTGAAGTTGTTCCAATATAAATTCCGCATCGCAGGTACCAGTGTGTGTGGACAAACTGCATAGGCATTATGTTGGTAGCATGACTTTTAATCAGTTCTGTAATATTACAGTCTGATTATTTAAAGTGCAAAACACAGTTATCAGTAGTAGTACTTCATGGATGCTCATTTTTTTTCCTCCCCAAAAAATGTGCTAACTTTTTGTCAACGTTTCCTGTTACTGTATTGCTTAAGTTATCAATATATTGTCAGTACTTGTGTTTATTAATGAGGGGAGTTTAAAATGACATTCTTTCATTGTATTTGTTTTGGAACTGAGATTTATTAGCACAAACAGGTAAATATCTTAGTGTTGCTGAGTTATCACCTGCTGCATCTATTTTCCAGATGTGATGTCTAGTCTATCATGAGGAACAGGTGAAGGATCAAATGGTACTTAGCACTGCATTTCTGTCACGATGCAGATAAAGAAGGAGACTACCATGGAAGTTTTAAGAGTTCCACAACTGGTATGGAACCTTGTATTTTAATGTAAACAAAATACATAAATATGTGTAACGTCCACTGAAAAGAGAGGAGAGTCAGATCTGAAGAGAAGTAACATATATTACAAAAAGCTTTAAAAATATATGTTATTTTGGCATGTACTGCCTTAATTTACAGTGTTCTTTGACTTTACTCTCTGTTCATTACAGAACAACCATTTTTAAATATTTAAGAATGTATAAAGTTACAAATACTCTCTTTACAGATGAACAGAGCACCTAAGTCTCAATATACATGATGATAATTACATATGATGAAGTAAGATGAAGGAAATGTGAAATATATAGTTCAGTACATGGCAATTACTGTTTGTCTGTGTCATAAAATCTGTACTTCAGTTTCCTGTCTTCTTTATTGTAAAGTCAGTAACATCTGTTGGTGATTCTTGTTTTTCTCAACCTCCAGACAATTACTTTAACTCACCAGCTTGCCATATCTTATTGATATCAACCACACAACTTTTGTAAGTGCACTGCTAAAACATTCACTAAACCATAAACATGGCAACAACACCATGTTAGAATTTTCTTTGGATCAACAATTTGCATTGTAGTGGCACTCATTTTATATTCTTTGGGTGCTTTCTTCTACCATTATTCTGTACACAGTATTTTCTTGCTTTTATTAAAGTAATTTACATATAATGAGCATACAGTTACTTACAGTTTGTATATATCATACAGATCATATATGAAGTAATGAATTGTTAGATGCATTCTCATTTTTTGCTGAATGTCTATTAGAACTCCAGAATAAATATTCTTAAGTTTTGTTCTTGGGGAGTTCAACTAAAATTCGACATCCTATTCCAGTTTTGGTTAAAATTGGACTGCAGAAGTTGACACTTGGTATGATGACTTATGTGTGTTTCCCTGCTTATCGTACACTTTTCTTGTTTCCCCTGAAACGTTGGTACCTGTCTACGGAACTACATCATGTCACATTGAAGAAGGTGGCAGTTGTCACTAAATGCCTATCGGAATGATAAATGCTGGTGACAGTCCGGTGGGAATGAAACATGTATCCTATGGCTTTCAGGTAGTTTGGCAGTGCTCTTCAACTGGTGGTATGTGAAGTTATTTGGGAATTAACATTTTTATCATAATTCAGTTTTAAAGATGTTAATTGCTTTTACTAACACTGCTTAAACATATTTGAATGGAAAGAAAAACATTTGGGAAATATTTATAAAGTTAAACTAGAAAAGTACAAACCATATGCAATTAATATTTTTACTACCTAATGGTACATGCAAGTGTTTTGCCAATGATAATGGTATGTGAGGCAAAGAAGGTTGAAAGGCACTGAGATAGAAGGTCTGTATGTTATTCCTTAATGCTTTGTGTAGTAAATGTAAGTGTAATATGGCCTCTGATGATACTCAATAAATATCCTACATATTGGATACGATGAAGTCTCTAGGAATACAAAAAGTTGACAGAAACAAATTCTCACTTTTTCATTGGAGTCAGTCATTACTTTGAATGACAATGAAAATTAAGTGTGATGTTACATATCATACTTACATGTAAAGAATCTGTAATGTTATCAGAAACATAAATTAATTTCTGGTCAATATCATTTATCTTGATGGTTCTTCAACTTTTAGACTTATGTGCTATTTTAAAATCATTTAACATTTACATTTTATTTTAGTGAGATTAACAAGTAGGAGAAGATAATATGAAATGGCATAGTTCATCTTTCCCTTAATGAATCATTTATTTATATTTCCTGACAGTATCTACACCAAAACATTCATAAATGTATATTAACATAGAAAACATTTTGTCTGAGCCAGACTAGAATCTGCAGTTACTGAAACTGAACCATTTCAGCTACTGGGTGACACTTGCTCGTGTGTTCTTATTTTGGCTTTACATAATATACAGGATACTTTACTTAGCTGAACACTGCAGCATGAACTAAGAACGAACAGTTGATGCTTGCAGTGTTAGATTTCCATGAGAGTTACATGGCTGTTGAAATTCTTTAATATAGAAGATATATGGCAAAGTCATATTCTAAAGTTTGGTATAGAACAACTAATCCATTATTTCATGGCTGAATATGTCAGAGTGTGAACATAGTATTTGGGAAACAGCATTCTTGTGTCCACTGATCTAGCCTCTTTGTGTGCATGTTGTCAAACAAGACTTGCTGTTACGATGTTGGTCCCACGAGCTTCTTCGCCTCTTTCATGATACCTGTTTCGTGATGGTGCATCATTGCTTGGTTGAATTTGTTCACACGTATTTGATAATTTATGTGTGGTGAACACACTTTGTGTGGGAAGGATACCCTCAACATCCAGCTGACCTGAAAAATAAAAATTTGTTTTGGATATTGCTTTTGGCATAAACATTTATTGATGCATTTTCCACAAAAGGCTATTTGATTATTATTATTATTATTATTATTATTATTATTATTATTATTATTATTATTATTATACGATATGTATGTCTCCTGTCACAGGCATTTCTTCCTGGTACTTCTCTTGAACCAGCGGTGATCCCC
>Ga0123354_10006662_pt1 | contig 17216 bp, 10 predicted proteins | sample TergutLab28metaG_2_FD_97872 | JGI IMG/M metagenome (GOLD analysis project Ga0123354, IMG submission 97872) | Labiotermes labralis P4 segment gut microbial communities from Petit-Saut dam, French Guiana - Lab288 P4 | ecosystem: Host-associated > Arthropoda: Insects > Digestive system > Gut ...
GTGCATCGTAATTCAATGTTAATAAAAATCCAACCAGATGCAACAGTATGCAGATATTTACTTACTGCAAAGTCACTCTACATGTTTCGGGTGTCACAGCACCCATCATCAGGAGTACTAAAACTGAAGGCCACGTTGGAGGGAAGTAGCTGTACCATTATTATGACATGTGCCGGAGGCTGCGGTTACAGTTTTTAGTACTCCTGATGATGGGTGCTTGGACACCCGAAACATGTAGAGTGACTTTGCACTAAATAAATATCTGCATACTGTTGCATCTGGTTGGATTTTTATAAACATTAAGCATCCTTACTTCTCTGTCCCTCTCGCCGTTTTGGGAGCTGGGATAGCGCAGACGGAGTAACGACTAGGTTCGAGTTGGGCGGAGCGGGTATCGAATGCCGGCAGGTGAAAGAGTTTTCTGTTCTCACATACAGTCCATACCGGCTCTGGAGCCCATTAAGCCTCCTGTAGAGTGGGTACTGTGGTTGATTCCCGGTGATAAATTTGGGGCGTAAAGTTGATCTCTCACGTTCCTCTATGCAAAGGTCGAACAAGAGCGGAGCTATCCTTCATGGCGTGGGGAGGGGAACTTTACTCATTTATGCCTCATTCGAGTGTATAAAAAAAATTTTCGAAAGACCATCTTAGTAATGTCCTTCCAGCTAGTCAATGTCACATAACCGGCTTCTTTCCTTTAGACTTCTTGGTCTGTTCAGTTTAAATAATGGTGCTGTACTGTGCGATATTAAGAATTTATCTATATGTTATACAACTGCCTTTATTTTGAAAGGCGTATAATTAAAAAAAACTCTCTCCTGGAGTGTGACAGCAGCAGTTTTCTGCGCGAAGACGGACTCTGAACGTCTCAAATCGCATAAGCCTAACGTTACTTCGTGGTACGTTTTACATCGAAGGTGCAGTGTCATATCCTAAAAGACTTACGTCTAAAACAACACCTTCGTCAGATTCTCAAATTTCTCTAGTTTTGTGTCGTTTAAAGTACGCCTCGCCCCAACACACGCACAACTCACCAAACCCTTCATGTAATATCAAAATTGTATTGCAATTATCGTGTGCAGTCAAAGCCCGGTAGGGTGCCACCGTTTGTTAACGCAATTCATGGTGGTGTTTTGGAGGTGGCGGTGACCAGTGTGGTGGTAATTCGAAATATCGATACCACATAATGGGGATTTCATGTTGACAGGCTTTCATGGGCGTTATGTCGGGGGGCATTGTTTTGCAATTCGTCTTTTATCTAAAAATTATAAAGAAAATATTTCAGTCGTTTCTCTTCCTTACTTGTCCTTTTGCATTCATTTGTTTCTACATTTTGCTGAGATTCTAAACTGATTATCCCCATTGTTAATCTAAATTTACACCAACAATGAATTTGTCTTGTACACGGAACCTTGGAGGGGGGAACTGAAGCGCGCTGTAGGTAAGATTCCAGGGCACATCCTACTGATAATAGCGAACATCTCTCAGCGGACCTATTGCTTTATGAATTTCTAATGTGCACTGTCTTCAGCCTCCTAATGTTATTCAGTTGCATTTTGGGAGGTGGAGAGAGAAACTGAAACTCTTGAACCCAGACAACTTAACATCTGTAACTCGGTGCTTGTAAGCTCTTGGCAGCACAGAGGGCTGAGCAGTTTGAAGTCTGTTCGTGAATATCAACTGAAGATAATTTCATAATAGAGTGATGATGAAAATGTTGGTAATTAAGATGCACGAAACAACAGGAGGCTGAAGGTAGCTGATAATGTGGAACTTGCACGTCCGTTACGCCTACTACATACCCTGTCTGTCATATTATCCATTGTTATAATCCCGATAGTGTTTGGTAAATAAACTCATAAAGCTGGCTAATTAGGCCCTTTAGAATTTATATGGTGCGCCTGTTACCCTCGCTCGGTAGTCCACCCATCCGTCTCCACGCACGATGCAACTCCCAATCAGATAAACAGACTAATTAAATCTCATTTTACACAGCATTAATGTCATTTGTTGAGAGGATTAATTTTTCACTCAGATCACATGCTTTTTGTCGATTAGGCCTGTCTTATTTGAAGAGTTATACGAATTTACGCGCGAATCTCTAGAAAAGTTGTTGTTTATCAGAGCTAAGAATGTTGTAAACAAACGTTATTGATACGAAGAAACTGCGTATTCTGTATTGAGTATAAACTTCTGCGAACATGTGCAGTCGACAAATCACAAAGGTCTTGCGAACATAAACGAAGACGTCCACAGAATCTTCTTGCGCATGTGTATAAATATATTGGTCTGCTTACTTAAAATAAAATTGAAAAATTGCTAACACTTTTGCAAGGTGAATTTGTACTTGTGTTTAATTAAACATGACTACAGGAAGACGCATGAGGGAATGGGGGTACAACTCCACACATTTACAAAGGCTTGTGATTAGCTGCACGCTTTGCCACTTTACCTCCAGTGTGGGTAGCAAAACAAAAAATTTTTGTCCCTAACGGAATACGAATCCCGAATCTTTGGTCGGACATTCTGTTGCCTAGTCATTAATGAAATTCAGTGCAATTTAAACAGGGGTTTTGTCGTGAGAGCTAAAGAAAAGGGAAGTAGTGTGTACATCTGCGTCTTGTTTTTTACAGGTAAATGCATCCTACGATAAAATCGTGTCTATCCAGCATCTAACTACTCTCGCCCATATGAATCTAGGAACAATTGACGTATTTTAGCGAAATGTGGTGTAGAATTCGTGCCTTTGGAAACAACCTCATTGTCGTAAGTTATAAGTCTCCAAAATATATAATAACGCGTGAATTTTAAACCACACTAGCCCATTTATATAGAACCCTGACATTTTTGTGACATATTTTCCTTTATTATGGAATTTATGTTATTAGCATAAACAGCGACGAGCCTGTGAACGTGTAAGAGAGATATCCAGCGTTCCTTCTAGTAATGGTATGGACTTAATCACTGGAGCTAGGACTGTGGGTTTAGATGTGGTTAGACTTACAAGTCAGGTGTGCATACAGTTTCTTATTCATAATTGTTGTTTGCATGTTAGAAAGTTACGAACGTAGCGACCGTTGGAATCTTTCACTTTACGCCCGACATACATTAGTGTAAATCCCATCTGGTGGAAATGACACACTAAATAAATGACTGGTTTTTATGGTTATAAATAGTAAAGTTCGTGTTATTTAGTTTTATTTTAAATTAATATTAATTGGATTATTAGCTAATTGATTGGTTCAGTAGGTAGTCAGTATATAGTATTTATTACGTGGTTGCTTAAAATTTTTTCTTGGTTAACTAGATGGGTCATTACAGCTTAGTTGTTTAAATGGTTAGTTAAATAATTTATGTCGTTCATTCATTAAAAGTTTAATTTAATTACCTTCTTAGCCAACGTGTTTCACGCTTATGCGTGTTCCTTTTACTATTTCACTTGCTACGTACGTAAGGTCAAGATATTTCAATACGTACTACGCAATTAGTAATTTCGAGGTTATAGACTTTCGTAGCGGTGCGGCCAAGGCCTCCCTTCTTCCGTTATAGGGCGCCGCTTAAGTAGAAGATTGGTGGCAGACATTTCGAAACAATACTGGTGTCCTATGGGATGAACGTCCAGTAAGGAAAAATAAGTGTACGGAACATGTCAACTTTGAAGATCGAACCACCGCACTGTATCAAAATGCCGACCACAGATCACCCAGCGAGACGTCACCACAACCTATAAGAAAAAAGCGTGTATAGTACTTGATTAGGTAGTCAGTATTAGTGCAGATGGCTTATCTGTTTTGCAGCTTAGTATAGAAACTTGTTACTTTGTTGTTTGGCCACGTTATTAATTTGTTCTTCGTACAGATAGGAAGCAGATTATTACTCATGTGCTTAGTTAATTGGTTCCTCCGTCAGTCTGTGAACACGGAATGTTCTGCTAAACAGTTCACGCGCTGTTTGGAGAACACGTCCTTCATCAGTGTGCTCTTCCTTACTCAGAAGCCATTGTAGCGGATACATATACTTGGGCCCTGTCCAGTTGCGTTCAGTTGTCACTGAAGCGTGTTAACATTCAGTGCTACCTCGTAAGTGGGATAGATGAACGGCAGGCTGCAGCAAATTCCACATGAAAGAGCGTGATCACTTGAGGGCGTGGGTCTAGGGACCCTTACATCTTCGCTTCCAGGTCTCTCCTTCCGACTTGACTGGTTAATTAATTGCCTTCTAAGGGGTTTTAGCATATACAGTTACACGTATAAACGTCGCATTGGTTCTGTTCGCGTTCCACCGCTCTTGCCCACAAGAAGTTTATATCCCCTATGTAAAACCTTTAAGGCCCGCAGTTAATTTATGTAATAAGATTTATTTTAGAAAATTTTCCTTACGTCCAGGTAAAGATGGCACTTTCTTGCAAATGGCTTTCGGTTAGAGACAAATGCAGTCGTCTGGGTTATGAAGCCGTGTTAATTGGTATTTATTGTGCTACGTGTGGCAACAATTTGCTACCTCCATCTAAATATCCCGAAACGACGGTAAGTATACAACAATCAATGAAAACGGTGTCATATCCAAGAGGGCTATAATCCTGATCAACAAGACTCTGAAAACTTCCAGTCCGTACTCCCTTCTTCAGGAATATAATGCTGTTCGGTGCTCTGATTCCGATGTTTCGACGCAACCTAATGTAATCAATTTTATGTTTATGGTTCCGTGCATCGCTGATCTATGTTAATAACTGTCCAACGAGATGCAACACAAAGCAGTCTATTTATTGTTATGCGAGTTCGCTCTTCATGTTTCGGGTGTCAAGCACACCCATCATCAGGAGTACACAAAACTGTAATTACAGCCTGCGGTACTGGTCATATTTTTTGTGCAGCTACCTCCCTCCAACGTGGCCAAAATTTCGGGTGTCAACTACACCCATCATCAGGAGTACACAAAACTGTAACTACAGCCTCCGCTACTGGTCATGCTGTGCTGTGCAGCTACCTCCCTCCAACATGGCCAAAGTTTCGGATGTCAACCACACCCATCGTCAGGAGTACACAAAACTGTAACTACAGCCTGCGGTACTGGTCATATTTTTTGTGCAGCTACCTCCCTCCCCGTATGGGACCCATTTTAGAATTAACTACGTTAATGTAAGTCTAAACACAATAGGAAATGTTGAATTTGAATGACGCCATCCCGCTGTGCATGCGTAATAAATTTTATTGCAAAGTACCGTCTATACACAACAATTGAATATCAGTTGTAGTTTTACAACTGGTTAATCAGGCAACATGTTTCGGCCGTTTCATCCGTCCATTATCATGCCTACAGAATAATATTGTCAATTCAGATATATTCGTTAACTCTACCAATGGGATCCCACTGGTACTTTGCAATAAAATTCAGTAGGAAGTGGCCGCAAAGCCTATCACTTCTGGCGCGTTGGCTTTGATGTGGTACCTAGATTTTAAATGCATAAAAATTTAAATAAGCGGTGAAAATGCGAATATTATGAATGCCTTACTTCTTCCACAACATATAATATTAGACTTTCCGTATCTTAGCAACAGATGTAAAATAGATTACGGATTTGTTTGTGTGGAAAGATTTTTTCCTTATTAAGCCAACATCATTACATTAAGTATTATGCATAATTTATTGTGAATCCGTTGCTATGATAAGGGGAAAACAGATGTCGGTATTATTGCCCCTTCGTAGCAACGGAATGCATACCCGTATGCCCTAAACACAGTAGCTCTTCACATTAACTGCCTGTTATTTTCCCCGAGATTAATTAAATTTTAACGTTTTAACAAACTTTTATAAAAACCGCAAGATAAAATTTCACAAAAACCTGTGCGAAGGTAGCCGAGTTGTTCCATGCCATCAGAGAAACAGACCGGCAGACGGGCAGATATGACGTAGCTACTAGCTACTTTCAGACAGTTACGGTGTATTAGTCAGTTATATCCACCGCTAATCCTGTGATGAAACCAGTGGATTTCTCATACCTATCGCATGATTATGTTTTGGATAGCCCAAAGAGGGGACGGAGTTCAAAGGTTGAATCTGACATGTCAGCCCTGAACTATCACCCTCATTGGTCACAGTGAAGTACTGATCCCTGGTAACCGCGTGCAGACTCATCCACTCTCACGCATGGGGGCGAGCTGGGAGTTTGGCCTTAGCCAACAGACTCAGATTAGCACTGTTTGTTTCGTATACACGTGAGATTTAAAAGGAAATCCCGCAATTATTGTTTCTAGGATGGTCCATCAACCGACCCTTCAGTTGACAGACGAAACCACGTTTTCTGTACCAGGTTGTGCAGAGACATGTATAATAATCACGCAGCGTTCAAGACAATATAAAATATTTCAGGATGTCTGTGTAGCTGTACAGCTCTGAACTTATATTTGGTTCGAGTTTTGAGGTTTTCAGGGAGGTCCGGTTGAGAATTCTGTTCGTCTGGGACGTAATGCTGCCTCACTGGTTATAGATATTCGGCGTTTGGAAGCAAAGTAATTCGTCGGGCTAGACGTCCGTGAAGACATTGACTGCAAAGAAAAACTCTACTCTACAGAGTGAATTATTTATTTGTTTAGTTATTTAGTCACATGCCTTAAGTCAGGGCTGTTCAAATCTCAGAGTGGTTTTTGTATAACAAAACTGAGGTTCAATTTCAATAAAAATCCAAACAGATGCAACAGTATGCAGATATTTATTTACTGCAAAGTCACTCTACATGTTTCGGGTGTCACAGCACCCATTATCAGGAGTACTAAAAACTGCAACCGCAGCCTCCGGTACAGCTACTTCCTTCCGACGTGGCCTGATCAGGCCACGTTGGAGGGAAGTAGCTGTACCGGTATTATGACCCGTACTGGAGGCTGCGGTAACAGTTTTTAGTACTCCTGATGATGGGTGCTGTGACACCCGAAACATGTAGAGTGACTTTGCAGTAAATAAATATCTGCATATTGTTGCATCTGGTTGGATTTTTATTAAAATTGAATTATGATGCACGGAATCATGAGCTTAAAAAGACAAATTTTTTTGGAAGTCTCATTCTCCTCAGACCTTTTCATGGACTCTTGATTTACGTAGGCCAAAACACCTTCGTATATAAAACAGGTGTTCATTTTCCCATTTCATTCGGTTTCTTGACCTGAAATAAAATTTTGTATGTGTATAACCAGGCACAGAATGTAGTAAGCTTTGACAAAGGTTTTACAATCTACCTTACATTTCACACGACACTAAACCGTGGCGATGCTGCCTTTGCAAGGGTCTTTATTGAGAAACTGCCAGTTGATCGTTTGGTTCGCAATGCGTGAGCCCCTTTAATGGAACTCAAAATTTCCATTACCATATTTACAAGGGGTCTTCTCTGCACGGTATCCTGAGTGAATGCACATATCCCTCACTTTATTAGAAACGAGAACTATCACAGAGTTTGTGCTGATGGAATGTCAAAAAAGTTTTGAAGTAAGACATGTTACCACTCGTTATTTCAGGTCTCTAACCTCTAAACACGAAAGGACTACGTGCAAGTACCTTTCTCTCCAGTGCTCCCCGATTTACGCAAGAACATTATTATTTGAAAAGTTCCCATGCTTTTCCCAGTTGTCCTTCAAGGGCACAATGTAGATAAAGATGAAAGCGGAATATTGATAGAAAGATGGGAACATGGGAAAACAGAAGTTCTGGGAGAACTATCTGCCCCACTGCCATTTTGTCCATATTTCAGTTCGTACAGAGCAGTAAGCATTCCGTTGCCGTTATAAAAATGTAGCAGTTAAGTAGGGAAATAATTGTTGTTTGTTCTTAGATCCATACAAAAGCGTAGAAGTACAAACATATGGATAGTACAGAACGTTCAATTCTTTATGTTAAACCTGGCGGTACATAGTAAGTTACCACTGGGCTTCAGAAAGTCGTGAGTTGCTCATATACAACAAGTCCGATGATCAGTCGCCAGGTCTGTATTACTTTAGCACACAAGAATTGTGAAAATCTAGTAGCTTCTGGTGGATGGGTGTTTCGTACACACCCATGGACTCATACATAAACATATCGTAGATCGTTCTTTCCTTGTGACATAAGAGGGATGAAAACAGCACCTGAAATGTAGATTCGCGTAATAAATCTGTGACAACTACGAAGACAGCGAAACAGATGAAAATCAATGGCAGTGATATGAGCAAAACAGGACGATGTTGATGTGCGAGGAAGAGGGACGGTCAGTGTTTGACGTTAAACATAGGCCACTGTGCAGTAACTGCATGTAAACAAGGCTTCAAATGACAGACAGCCTGGTGATTCACCGGTGCCCTACTGCTGAGCACAAAATGCAAGCATGGCTGGCTCGCCTAATAATAATAATCTGTCACATGGATTGGATTGCAGCACTCAAAGGAACATAATCGTTTTTACTCTGTTATCTATGCGCCGAAGCTGATATCAAATTTTGAATTAGTTGATCAGTATTCATCCTTTAACTATACTGCATACTGTAGACCGTTGTTCGTTCATATCCTATAAAACGGATTCACTTCAACCCGTAAATAGTCAGTTTTAATTATTTAAAATATGTATGTACCTAGCAAGTACTATTAGACGTGCTGTGATTTCCAGCATTTTGATAGATTGTGCAGCAAGCGTCATTATAGCCAGAGCAGATAATTGTTCTTGTAGAATGTTAGTTGTGGTAGTGTAAATATCAGTTTTTACAAATTTGAAATTTTACCTCCCTTATCTAATACCTTAATAATATTATGAAATGCAGAAGAGCTGAAGTTGATCTATAAAAATTAATATATGAATTGAGGATAGATTTAATATTGTACATTTTCCATGCAACTATATTACATACATCATGTTTAACACCAACTTTTTGCACGGAGATTTTATTTGTTAATTACTGCTCCTACATGTTTCGGCCTCAGTTTTAGATCATCTTCAGGGAGATCTCAATTTTTTCGACATGTGCAGCTTATGTTTCAACTTACGAGGTAGTCTGAACACGAGGTACCTAAAACTTTATTCCAGGACTTATTTCATTTGAAGAAAGGCTAATACACAGATGTTCTGACACAAAAAATTACATCAATGTTTAATTTAAATTATTTTATATTGTATTGAACCATAAACGTATTTCAATGGTTTTAATACTTTAATTTTAATTATAATTGTAATCATGTATGTAGAATCTGTGTCACACAAGTTGACTCATAAGCTGCACACGTCGAAAAATTTGTGACCTTCCTGAAGATGACCCATGAGCTGAGGTCGAAACATGTCGGAGCAGTAGTTAAAAAATAAAAATCTTTGTGCAAGAAGTTGGTGTTAAATATTATGTAAGTGAGGCTAGAGTTAGACCAGGAAAAACCTGTTGTATAAAAACAATAATACACAACATTCACATTCTGTTTTATTTTCCCGATTCTGGTGTTCCCATCTGAATTCAAACCGACACTCCGACACTGCCAAATAATTGCCGGCCTACATAAGGAATTAAATATCAGTAATCGTTAATGTGTCCAGATCTTTCTAGCATGAAATAACCCACTGTTTTCGACCATTTTAGGATGAAAAGAAGGATAATTCCAGATGTCCAGTACCTGATTTCATGTTATTTGAAAATCCCCCAGAATAAAACAACGCTATAGTGAAATTTTCAGAGAAAATGCTTTATAATTTTGTTATTGTTTATTGGTCATAATTTCAGTTTCTGCTCTCAATGTAATATACTGTGCTTTCTTTACATTTTGTTTTGTTCAGGATAAGCCACACCCAGCTGACTCACAAAAAGTAGCTCCACCATACCCAGAAGAACTTTGAACCTTATTATCCCGCTGAATCCAGTGCGCGATTTAAACTAATCACAAACCTTCCCATATTTTTAAAGTCGCTCTTATCTAACTTGAACAGGTTCCGTGCTAATTTTCTGTTGTATAATGAGTGGCAGTGGAAAGTATAATCTTATTAAAGGCAATGCTGTTTGCTGTTTTTCTCTTTTAGTTTGGCAGTAACTGTCATGGCATAGAGGGTGTTCCTACAAGAGTGCACTCAGTACTAAGGCGGTGAACTGTCGAACTAATTTTCAATTAATTGCAAGTAGGCTACTTGAAATTAAAAGTACAAAATTGGGGATGTTTAGAAAGAGAGTGCCACTGCACAGCACATTCTTTCTTGCATAGCAAAAAAAAAGTTATCGAAATATAATTGGACTTTTTCTTCCCCTGGGAGAGAAAATATTCTGATTAATTTTGAAGTTTAATTACCAACAGACGTAACGTTAAAATATATCTAAGTCTCTATATCGAAAACATATATTTGTGAATTAAGGAAAATGAGGTAAATTTCCTCCAGTAATTTTCTGAATGGTTGTACAGATTTAAATTATTCAGTTCGATTTGTATGCGTAAAGACGACTGTCCTGATATTGCCACTGCAAACAAATATACGCCTTGGAAATTTGTGTCACATTGGTTGTAGCGGTCTAGTAGGAGACTACGGAAAAACGTGATTATAATAGAATGCATACAGACTTGGTAACGAACATTAATTACGCATGTAGAATGTGAGACGAAAACTAAAGACCAGTGTTTAATGGAACATTCTCGGGCTATCAACCAATTTATAGTCCTTTCGACCTTAGATATTTCAGGATCTACTTCTCCGAAGTGTTATGTTTTTTCCCACCTCTAATGCAGTGGATACGGCAGGAAATTTTCCTGTGTTTGTGAGTCGTGAAGTCGTTTTAGGCATGTTCGCAAAATTGCGAAATGCGACTGTTAGCTTCGTCATGTCTATCTGTCTGTCCGTCCGTCCCTGTGAAGCATATCGGCTCCCATTGGTCGGATTGCCATGAAATTTGATGTTTGGGTGTCATTTGGAAATCTGCCCATAAATTTCGCTTTAAATTAAAATCTGACACAATAATGGGTGTTATAGATGAAGCTCTATGTACATGCGTGATAATATCTCGCCGAATTCTTCTTAGAACGAGAAATGTTTCAGACAAACTTGTGGGAATCAAAACACACATTTTATGTTCTGGAACTTTTTTTCCTAAAAGAGGGCCATTTATGAGATAATGTGGAAATATATACTAGAATCAGAAAGGCCGCAATTGACAATACAATATGACGCATGCGCTTTACATGCCGAATAATTAAGGCTAAAGAGACACACTCAGAATATGTAATACGCGCTGCCACAATGGTTAGGTGAAAGTTTTCATTCGTTGTTGTAAACAGTAGAGGAATTTTTGTGATAACACGTGTTAATGCAGTAAATCCAAGAGTGCTGAGCAAGCAGGCCTTCTGAAATATGACATTGTGCCTGTATGTTAGAAAAATCAAATTCCAGAATATCTGAATCCTTTGAAACAAGATCATGAGGACCTTTAATCTTCAATATTAAAGTGGCTGTGTTTAAGTAATGTTGTGGGTGTTAAAAGAACAGGAAATATGAATTTGAGTATTTCAGTAATACATTAAACTTGGGTATGCAAAGAAATGTGAAAAGTATTAATCCAACTTTCTAACACACAAATAATACCATTTACACATTATTGTCGAAAAAATATCCACCAGAATTATTTGTTTCAAATTATAAAATTTGTTAGTTTTTTTTGTTTTGTTTTTATAGGCACGAAAATATTTTCTCTTCTTACGGTAAGAATGTAGCGTGAGGGTGACTGAAAAGAAGTGATAATTTTAGGATATAAACACACTATGTAGCATGTACTAGATAATCCATAATTGAACACAAATTGTTAGTAGGAAAACATGAGAGAAGAAACTGTATTGTCGGACTAGTCAATCAGAGAAGAATAATAAAACATATACTGAAAATAGTTTTCCTGAATCCGATGTTTGTTGGACCGTGCATCATTGTGATAACTGAAGAATAAAAAACCAACTAAATGCCACTGATTATTTTATTGTACTTCTTATAGGCTCAACGTGTTTCGGGCACTACTATGTCTGTCATCAGGTGCTCGCGATTATGATGTTGATTACCACATTGGTCATTTCGTTCTTGGTTTGCTGTATGTTGGATGTTAGGAACGGTTAGGCTAGAATAGTGTCTGGGCTGCAGGTTATAGCCTGCAACCCAGACACTACTCCAACCTAACCGCTACTAACTTCCAACATACAGCAAACCAAGAACGAAACGACCAATGTGGTAATCAACATTATAGTCGCGAGCTCTTGATGATGGACACAGTAGTGCCCGAAACACGTTGAGCCTGTAAGAAGTACAATAAAATAATCAGTGGCATTTAGTTGGTTTTTTATTCTTCAGATAGGTTTCCTGGTCTGGACCGCATTCGTGTGGCTAAAGGCTCAGTGGTTTCCCGTTTTTTATGTGGTAATAAAATGGTATGTAGCCTATGGAACAAATTAAACAAACTATAAATTGTTGTGCTTAGATGTAGACATGGGATGTCAGCGACAAGTGATTAGAAATTTAAGAACTGGGCTCGTTCACAACGATAGATGTATGTATGTATGTATGTATATTTAGTCTTACTGACACCATCTGTATACTTGAGGACCATGATAAATTGTAGCTGATAGTATGGAAGAAATTTTGGGAAGTGCAAATGCCAAACCTGGTGAAAGATGACTTACTCCTATCATAAAGGGAACAGGCCTATTGTCATGTAAGGGATATGGAAAGAAGCACTCTTGAACTGCTTGAATGCCTTATACCGGCATTTGCCTGGGGCACTGAGTTACATCTCGTAAAAATTCTTTCACGCCAAAATTCCACGCCGGCACCTCAAAACCACAAAAAGGAGTGTTATTTCTGTTACATCAACTTGTTGTGGCACAGGAATAAGAGTTTAGTGCTCCGGTTAACACTCTGGCCACCGCTCTAACGTGAAGCGTTCTGGGAACTTCTGAAGTGATCCTTTAGGACGCATGATCAATCATTCTTGGCGTATTTTAAGGAGTTTTCATTACCTCAAATTCCAATGTCTATCAAAAGAGAGAATTACCTTATAACGGTCTACGAATTCCCACAGGAGAAGGAGAAGAAGAGATATAGCTTTACTCTTTCTTTAACCTCGGTGATATGTGGGGCGGGTGGTCAACGCCACCTTCTGGCCGCTTTACCTCCTGAAAGAAACCTGATCGCCATGGCTATGTGTATGAGCAGGTTTAGGAGTAATGTTTGTAAACTGCACATTGTGCCAACAAAGCACAGTAGGGTCTCGTTTTGCGAAGGTTCGTTTTACGACGATTAACTTTTACGATCCTTGTCGAGACGGACCGAGCACTCCCGACTTGTGGTGCACCACTGTCGCAACTCAAGCGTCCTTTCTCTACTTCGTGCGCTTCTAGTTCGTCTCCGGTGTGCATGTGTTTCTTCTTATTCTATTTTAGTGCAGTTCTTTTAAGTTGATTGTGATGATATTTTTTCAATTATCTGTGTAATCTTCTGTAGACCTAATTCATTCAGTTAAAATTGTATGTCATAATGTAAAGAAATGCCAGTTATAAAATTATTTGACTAATTTGTTGGGCCCATGAACCTATCTCAATTTAAACCATTTAAATAGTACTCGTTTTAAGACGATTCGATTTACAACCAAATATTAGTGAATGTAAACCCCGTGGTAAAACAAGACCCCCACTGTATGTACATATTTCGTTTGATTGTCACAAGAAAGAAGCAGGCTGAAGCAGTGCTTCAACCTGCATCCAGATACCAATCCACACCACACCACCCCAGCCAAACCACAACGTAACACCAACACGCACCGAACCAGAGCAATACAACCCATGAAATAACTCAACAAATAAGTCGCAAGCACCTGAGGATGGATGTATTGACATCCGAAACACGTTGAGCATTAAATAATGAAATAATAACGCCAGTGACATCAAGTTGGTCTCTCTTTATTCAGCCACGAATCTTTAAAGTTTTTATCCTTCGCAGTTTCAACTACATTTTAAAAAAAATGGAAAAGTGAGGACGGTGCTTAACCTCAAAACGATTATCATTTCTTTAATATTTCAATACAGGAATAAAGAGAGAGCACTTTAAAATATTATTGTAACACTTTGGCTCTTTTCTTAATTAATTTATGATAATTCTGATACAATATGTAACTTTTTACTGATTACATCTTTTTAAGTCTGATGAAATTGTGACCTCTAATGGGATGAAAGTTGGTGGAGTTTGCAACGTCTTAATGGTTAGGAGTGAGTTGAGGCGGCGGCTAAAATTCTTTATTGGTTGAAACTCACTCGTGGCTTTTGTCTTCATGAAAGTGTACCTTCGATGTGACGTCACCACGATTAGAAACTTCGCTAAAATGATTAAGTGAAACTTAGGCACATTAAATGAACAGAGTTTTAATAAAGTTTATAGCAAACTTTGGGCCTGCTTATTATGATGTCATTAGTTTTCTAAGAATTTAACTTGTTTAAATTAACGTAAGGTTAAAATGAACGTTTCATTACCTCTTGTTTCGTTTAGTACTTAAGTGAACGTTTCATATATTGTGATACTTAGGTAACAGGAATGGCAAATACATTTCATGCATAAGTTGTAAGTGCTTTATGAACTACTTAAAGGTAAGATAAATCAGTCCCGTTACAGGCCCGGAGTGATCCAGAGGGTTCCAGGAAGTTAAGGTTCCCAGATTTCGTGACAACAGCACAGGATGGTGGTAGGTTGCCAGCCTTAGGCACCGGCCGCCTTTACCCCCAGGAAATGCTCCTGGTACTCATTTCTGTTAGAGACTGAGTCGATCCCAGGGCCATAGTGCGATCGGAAGGATTTTATGTCAATGAAAAATCCAATGACACCAGCTGGGATCGAACAAGCGACCTTCCGATTTGTAGCATAGCACCCTAAACACTGTGCTACCGCGGTTCTCTTATTAACTAGCTAAGATATTTAATTTTCATAAAACGTGGTTCACTGGATTTTCTGTCTGCAACTGTCACTCCTTACACTTGAGTACTCCGGTTCGAATCCAACTTGTGGTCACCCAAATAACCCAGACTGATTTTCATGACCATTTCACCAGCAATTTCAGTGTTTTCGTGGTAAATCATAATGATTCTCTGAAGATTATAAGAAGAATTCATCGGAATCTTAGAAATCTGAAAATGTGGATGGAAAAATGTAGCAAATCCTGGATAGCGGTGGATTTTAAAGAAAGTATTAGTGTAGTTGCACTCGAATATTTCAAATTGCCTTCAGAACACAAGGACATAATTTAGTGCAGGTAAGTGCATCTTATCACTGCTGTTCAAACTGATCAGAACTGAGACGCTTTTGGCCCTGAATCGAAAAAGTATTTATAAGTTTTAAACGTGAATAATTTTAAAATAATAAAAGAAACATTTCCATCTCACGCTTGGCGATGACTGGCTCGTTATTTCGGATAATAACTTGATCGCGCAAATAGCACAACATATTCTAAATAATATAATATAATATATAATTTAATTTAATTTAAGATTATTCTGAAATAAAATAAAGGCAGTGGTACTGATAGGAGATGCGTAACATCAAATTTGGTTACACAAAATAAAATAATTACTTGAATTATAAATTAAATTCTCTTTTTATGTACAAGTCTTACTTTTTAGACGAAAGTTTTAACTATAACGTGCAAAAAATATAAGTGACAAAGAAGGCCAAATAAAAACAATACAGGTATAAATATCAGACTTGACTGCTGTGAAACAATGGCTGTAAAGTCAATAATTTTGATAGTGAAGTACAGAAAATGGAAGCAATGTGTAAGGGGAAGTTTCTGTCTTACTGTCGTACATGAAGTGATGCCGTGTAGATTTGTAAACACATTAGAACTTTCAAAGTCATCTACTGTGTTCACCACCAGCGTAGCGAGAGGGGTGGGGGTGGTGGCTAAATATCGCAAGGTACAGGATAACGTTACGATGTACCCAACAGACCTGAGAAGATACTGGAAAATTGCACTGGACTCGCAAAGAACTACTCGAAAAAATTTAAGAGTATGAAGTGTTTGCGTTGGTTATAAAGAAGTGGCAGAACGTCTGTTTGTCATTTAACTAAGTACCTAACTAGCTAACCTCAAGGGGTTGTTCTTGTGAACGTGACATTTACATTGATAATCAAGAAATTAACCATCTTTTAAGGAAAACACAATGTCTGTAACAAGGTAACAGCTCACTTCAATACCTTAACTAAAACCAATGTGAAATGAAGCCATGTTATACACATGTGGAAGCCAAGTGTAGAGTTCAGGGTGCTTTTAATACGAGGCTTATTCAGAAAGTAAGTACCATTTCGCTGTAAAAAAATCGAGTAAGGTTTCATGTAAAATTTTATTATTATCAGATTCTACATTCTTCAAATTATTTTTCCACATAATCGCCGCCATTATTGAGGCACTTATCGTAGCGGGGCACACGTTTTTGTATTCCCTCCTCATAGAATGCGACCGCCTGCGATGTTAGCCATTATTGACAATGCCATAGAGTAGAGTCCTTAAAATCAGAGGAAAGTGAAGGGACAGATTAGAAGTTGTGAAACGCCTGTCGTCACCCACTCTTTCGTTGACCACACGCACCAAATCATCATTCACCAAAGATGAACGCCCAATTCGCGCCTCATTGTGCACGTTCCCTCGTCCTTCATTGAACATCCGAACCCATTTCCTAACCATGCCATCACTCATCGCATTGTCACCATACACTTGACAGATCTGGTAATGAATCTCACTTCGTAGCATATTCCTAGCGTTCAAAAAACGAATTACAGACCGTATTTCACAGTCGGCGGCCCCTTCAATTGTCTTAAACACGTTTAACCCAAGGAACAAACATAAACATAACACGAATTTAACGAAATGGCGTCTGTGGCTTCTCAATTGATAGAGGAAGTCACTGCACATGCTAAAAGTGACAGTCTCGTGGATGCACGAGAGATATGCGCAGACGGTACTTACTTTCCGAATAACCTACGTAGTTATATTAGTGAAACATTATTTTCATTTTTATCACCGTGCAATATTGTCAATTTTAAAATTATAGGAAACCAACTAGTTGCACACAATGTATTTCACTTGGTAAAATCACACATTAAAACACATTAAAAGTCATAATCACCTCCTACATGTTTCGATCCCAATGGATCATCATCAGGGAGTTGGAGTGCCTATATATGAAGTTATTGGGTTCTTCTTATTTACGTTGTGATGTAAA
>Ga0123354_10006663_pt1 | contig 17216 bp, 6 predicted proteins | sample TergutLab28metaG_2_FD_97872 | JGI IMG/M metagenome (GOLD analysis project Ga0123354, IMG submission 97872) | Labiotermes labralis P4 segment gut microbial communities from Petit-Saut dam, French Guiana - Lab288 P4 | ecosystem: Host-associated > Arthropoda: Insects > Digestive system > Gut ...
TGTGTGTGTGTGTGTGTGTGTGTGTGTGTGGTGTGTGTGTGTGTGTGGTGTGTGTGTGTGTGTGTGTGTGTGGAACATATAGAGTGCATTACAAAAAGTGATCAGTGTTAAACATCAAAGTTTCTACACATTCCACGCACACAGAATGCCTTACATAAAAATAAAAAGCGATCAGTGCTAAACTAAAAAATTCCGCGTGACTATACAAAAAAATTGTGTATGTCTACATTCTGCACAAAGGACGATACTATACACAGAACAGGACATCGATAGGATACGCAGCATACACACTCAAAATTTACAGATCGCAGCCCAGTTTCATCTGGCGATCCTCTACGGAAAAATGAAAGTACGCTTCTACTCAGTACATTTATTATAATACTCCATATACACCACGGAAAAGAGCCGCACGATGAAACAACTTTCCGCTAACGGAGTGAAGTGGAACATTAAATACAGCACAACAAAATTTTTATATTTCATATTCTAATGAATACGAGATCTCCATTTTAAAGGCATTGCCAATTGTATATCAAACAACGCATTTTAATTTGCAGCCTGAAGATGGCTTTATAAAGAAGCCGAAACAATTCGCTGATATAATTATCTTTTAATTATATTTTATATAATAAAAGTTGTGTTGGACTGAAAACTTATACACATTTTATTAATTAGTGATCTAGAAAACTCATGAATGAGGAAGCCACAGACCGCGTTGAGCCGCAGCGCCAAAAGAGAGACAAAAAATATATATGTATGTATGTATGTATGTATATCCATGTGGGCCGGGTAGCTCAGTCGGTATAGCGACTGACCACTGGCTGGACGGTCGGGGATCGAATCCCAGTGGGGACGAGATTTTCCGCCTGTCTAGACCGGCCCTGGGGCCCACCCAGCCTCCTGTATAATGGGTACCGGATCTTTCTCGGGGCTAAAGTGCGGCCGAAGCGTGCTGCTGACCACTCACCCCCCCCTTCTAGTGCCGCAGTCATGGAAGAGTAGAGCTATACCTCTACCCACCCTCTGGGCCACACCGGGCCTGTAACGGGATCACTTTACCTTTACCTTTTAACTATCTCATACTATCTCACCTATTGCTCGTCCCTTTCCAAAATGGACCTACATTTTAATGCTCAGGTCACCTGACAATGGCGCTTCTAATTGTTTCCCTATATAGCATTAACTGATTGGTTTTTCCAATGAACACAGTGCTCTCTGTGATCTGCAAAGAAAATCTGTGTTTTGGCTGGGGTTGTGTGTTATCCGTATGCCTGCATTCGGATAGCACACCACCCCAGCCAAACCACAACATAACACCAACACACATAGAACCAGAACAATACAACCCATGAAATAACTCAACAAATAAGTCGCAAGCTCCTGAGGATGGATGTATTAACATCCGAAACATGTTGAGAATTAAATAATGAAATAAAAAAGCAAGTGACATCAAGTTGGTCTCTCTCTTTATTCAACTAGCTTTAAAAGTAATTATTCTTAATGTGATATTGAGGTGAGGAAAGAATAATGAATATGAAAAGATCGTGTAAAAATTAAAAATGGAAGATAAAAGAGAGGGAAAGAGCATAGGCATGTTTAAAATATCGTAATAACTAAATAATCACGATTGCAATTTATTAATAGATCATCGAGAACAATGAAGAAATTAAGGATGATGCCGTGAGATGCCACGAGAATACTACGTAATGTGATTGCTATATATAGGCCTACACCTACGTAATGCAGATTCATTTCAGGCTTCAAAAGGATAAACAACAAAATTTATTTTCCACTGCAGTGTAATAACCATACAAAATGGTTGTACGATTAAACTAAATAAACGTGAAGACTAATGGTGGGAGTAAAGTAGCAGTAAATGCATTTTTAATTGTAATAAATTGGTGTACAAATTACGAAGTCAGCAGGGGTAGTTTAGTATACCGACTAGATTATGGGTTGGAAGTCCTGGGCTCGAATCCCAGTAGGGAAAACAGATGCATTCAACTAGTGCCTAAGAGAAGAATGAGTCGTACTGTACCTGTAATGCAATTGTATGCTTTCCAACTTACTGCTGCATATTTCATTTAAAGCACGTCTCCCGCTATACTGTAATAACAAACGAAATGGTGAATGTGTGCAAAATACTGGAATGTGCATAACAATGGAAGGACTTGTGGTTTGTTTTAAGTTATCACAAGAGTATGTTTAGTGTGACTTAGGAAAAACAAAAGTTCTGCCTGATTAGCCGAGAATTGAACCAGGGAGGTCTAAACACCTTCTGTTTCCACATTTCTTGAGAGGAATCGAATTTACTTCCGAGGCACGTCTCAAAGTAGCGACACAGAAGCACTGTCACGTCTTTAGAACCAGGAACGAGGCAAACTGTTAACCCAGTGACACATTTTGAATAAACGGAACAGAGCAGCGCTCTGCGAATTGCATTCTCTACTAATTACGTAAATGTAATATCTTCACGCTTATGAGAATTTATAGGTAAATGACAAGTGTAGTTCTGGTAAAATGAAACTTGGTAGGTATTTAAGGAATGCAAATAACGTGAGGTAGATTTTTATGACTTAGCGACTAATATTTGTGCCAAAAAGTTTTACTTATCACTTTTATTAGATTGACTGTGCCTGCTCCTAATGTTCTATCGGGCAATGTATTTGGCACTGGTATTTGTAACTATCTAGTGCCATAAAACAGGTGCTAGCCTCATACCTTTGTCTCAAATTTTGCTTATTTCTTGCCCCACTTCCTCGACCCACAAGTATCGGTTTACCAGAAATAGACAAATATTTTCACGAACTGAAGTAACACATAAAAAGTGAGAGTTGTTTAGAGCGTCAGACGCTACCAGACAACGTGAACCATCAACCAACCATCACGCGCGGCCTCAAAGCTGATGCCGCAATTTAAAAAATTAATTACACTAAATATTACAATACGTAATAAAATAGAGTGGAAAAAAGCCACCCTCGTGTTAGACATAGCGCTATTCACAGGACGAAAACATCCATGCATTCTCAGGCTCAACATTGTATGGAGTTAAAAGGTGAGCTTCGGGTTCCAATCATGTCCTCCACACCATCCCGAAAAGGAGATAGAAGACCAGCTTACTGACTCCGAGCACACGGAAGATTGCATATATCTTTGGCCTGAGCGCGATTCAAACTCGCAGTAGCATGTAATCGGCTTCTTCTAAATTCAAAGCACGTAATATTCCTTAGAGCCCAGTCTGCTTTACCGCATACGTTCAATAACAAATAGTCGTTCGTCAATTAGCTCAGATTGAGTAATAATAGGTTCTGCGCTCTTTTGGTACTTTACGCGGCGAAGAATGGTAGTTCCGTACCGACGTTTCGGGACAACGTGTCCTTCTCATCTTCAAGGGTCAAGCAGTCCAACAAGAACGCTCGGAGCACTTAGGTACACTTTCCTCCTTCCTGCTTACTTCACGCTGCATCAACCATATTGGCTGGCCCCATGCTGAGAACCAATCAACGCCCACACCTTTCCGTATATAAACTGCGTACCTAAGTGTTCCCGGCATTCCATCTCATCCTACCTCAGGGATCGGACGTTCGAAGCGTCCTTCCATTCGGCCACGTCATCTCGTCGAGGCATGCGGGTTTGGGTAGCTCAGGAGGGATTGATCTCCCCTGTCGTCTTCAGTCTGTATGTCAACGACATGCTCCCACTCTCGCACCACGTCGAGTTGGCCCTCTGTGCGGACGACACGGCCATCATAGCCACGTCCCGCAAGCCGACGCTGCTTGTCAGCTACCTGTAGTCATACCTCGACGACCTTCAACGGTGGTTGAGTGAATGGAGAATCGCCATTAATGTCTCTTAAGAGCGCCGCGATAATCTTCGCGCGTGCCGAACGGCGCTTCATCCAGCCGCAACCAGTAACACTCTTCGGGGAACCAATCGAATGGGTCGAAACAACTCGTTATCTGGGGGTGACCCTAGATACACGACTCAACTGGTCGCCTCACATCGATCAGGTTAGGAAGAGGGGTGCTCAAAGTTTGGGTATGCTGAGTCCCCTCCTAAATAGGAAGAGTGATCTATCCGTCAGGAAGGTAGTCCTGCTATATAAGCAGCTCATCCGCCCCATGATGGACTATGCGTGCCCCGCGTTACGGTCCGCTGCCCCCAACCATGTCCGGAGGCTACAGATATTCCAAGTCGACTAAACGAATCGCGCTCGGCGCTGATCACCCGAGAGCCATTCGGTTACCCTGACTGAGGTTTTCCGTGATTTTCCTCAGTTGTAAGGCAAATGCCAGGGTATTCGATGCAAAGTCGGGGCACGGCCCACACTCCCCTCCCCCAGGCGCGGCGGCTTCACCTAAGCGCCTGACAAACGTCGCATAACACCAGTATGCGACAGAGCCAGTCTGGGCTCGGAACCCAGACAGCCAACCAACCAAAGTTTATCACTCCCATACTTAGTCCAGGCCAACCTAGGCCCTAGTCTTTGGCAAGATCAGTCAAGGCCCTCAGCCTGACTTCAAAATCGTTAGCGTAAGCATAATCTCCTGTTAGAGTTTAGGTGTCTGTTACTGAGCCCAGATATGCGGTCAAAAGCAGGAATGGCTAACAGACAGGGGGACGTCGAATTGCGCTTCGCGCAATTCGACGTCCCCATTCAACACTTTGACTTGGCTTGGCTCCCGGCATTCCCCATAGAGGCATGTTGCCTCTTGAGCAATGGTCCTCAGCCTGTCAACGTCGAAGTCTTCAACTCGATAGCGTAAACGCAATCCCAGTTACGGTTAAAGATGTCTGTTACTGAGCCCAGCGATGTGGTCAAACGCAGGAGTGCAAGTCTCCGCAGTCAGTTATTTCTTTGGTTGGTTGCTTGGTTTGGCATTTGTTTGGTTGAATGTTTGGTTGGTTGGTTGGTTCACGGCATTCTCCTTGGACTGCTTTACTCTTGAAAATTATAGGTTGTCCCAAAAGAGTGCATATATCATTGGCATTGCGACGGAAGACTGCAATCGTGCACAAGTAACAATGTTTAAATATAATATCAAATAGTAAAATAATTGTAGAGTTAGATATAAATATAGTATACAATCATACAGCACTCTTGCTATATGTTTCGGTCTTTTTCGGTCACATTCAGTGAGGTGCTGGACACAGAAAAACATAATATTGGCTAATTATGCCTTTGTCGAATACCTCACTGAAGATGGACGAAAAGGCCAGAATATATGGGAGGCTTTCTATGACAGTACAGTTTTATATCTATCTAATTTGCAGCTGTTGGAATAATCATTGTGAAAAATGTTACTTTTTTTGTGGTCAATAATTTAATGAATTTTTCTTTCCATATGAACTTGTATGTGTCTTCGTTACGACACCTGAAATCATTTCTTCTAAAGGTGTCATTTGTGGTTGCGTCCTAACTAGACCAATCAAATAAGTCTTTTAGGGGTTACAGGAATAATAATATTGAAAAGCCTCAACACAGCTGATACCAAAGCTAACTAAAGTAATTCAGCAATCTTTTCGTAACGTTAAGCATAAATGTGTTCAATAAAGTTTAAAGTTTCTATATGACACAAGCTAATGGTTTTTCATTTGCCGCTTTCTTCAACTGTATCAACCTTCGTTACGACATGCATAACAAATATAACTACGATCCTACCACAATTTGATATGTTCATAAAGCATTATGTCCTGTCGTAATATGCTAGAGAAAGGGAGTGAGTGAAAAACAGTTCAAAAAATTTGTGACATTTCTCATAATTTGTGAGTGTATTTGAAGGGGTGCCTTCTGGATCGCAAGCCACGATATAGTCACTCTCGAGTTATTACCACGAAATATTAGGATTCTACGTTAGTGATTGTGGACTTATTCACAACTGGAATAGGCAAGGAGTTTTCGTACATCCGTAAGGTGGCTTAACAATGAACGAACGCGATGTCACTACAAGACCTTCAGTTATACTGTAGTCACACTGCATCCATTGATGTAGCAGTAGCTGTGGGTCAGATATCAGTCACATACGCGGAAGAACATACAAACTTAATTATATTTTTCAGCACAGAATAATGAAAGGTGGCCACTAATCTTCTTCTTTTATCTGAAAATAAAATCTTCTATTCAAAATATAAAATAGGCACTTCAACCAAAACTATTTCACTTCTCGAGCAAATCCGCTACATGATTTGGTTAAAATATATAGTCATTATCGGCCTGATTACGAAAACAAAAAGAAGTAATTGACAGATGTAAAGGTTTGAGATCACGAATCCAAAAATGTACTTATATAATATACACAACAAAAAGACATATGCAGCTTCAGCAATATATATATAATATTATATAAGTATATATATATATATATATAACATATATAAAATATATATAAAAAGGCAGACAATGTGCGTATAAACCTAACATACAGACGGGTTCGTGAAACCACTTTTGCAGTGGAAGAGCAATACACATTACATATTCCGTGTGTGTGTGTTTGAAACCTAAGTATTCCAGCACGCAAAGCGCATGCGCCGTGTTATATTGTCGTCTGTGGCCTGTCTGTCTCTACCACACATATTTCCACATTATCTCATAAATGGCACGATTTAAAAAAAAATTATTTAACATAGAATGTGTCTGCTGATTTTCTTTACAAATTCGTCTGAAACATTTCGAATTCTAAGGACAATTCAACGAGCTCTTATCATAAATGTACACAAGTCTTCATGTAAAGCACCTGATATTTCTGTCATATTTTAATGAAACTTGTATTTTCTCTACAGTTTTTCGAAAAATACTTAGGATAAAATTGCAAGAAAATCCGTCTGGTGGGAGCCGAGTTGTTCCATGCTGACGGACGGACAACAGACAGGCATGACGAAGCTAAGAGTCGCTTTTCACAATTTTGCGAACGAGCATAAAACTTTTGTTTGTATAAGTTTGAAAAAGACTAAAAACAAATATTAGTGCATAGGCCAGATAGAGCATTCACTGCATAGGCCTGAACAAGCTCTGAGGTTTCCAGAAGGTTGAGGGTCCCAGAATTTCTACATTGTCCGCACTTGAAGGTGGTTAGGTTGTCAGCCCTAGGCACTAGCCTCCTTTACCCACAAGGGGATATTCCTCGTACTCACTTCTGTGAGGGGCTGAGACGCGGAAGGATTATATCAAAGAAACATTCCAATGACACCATGGGGAATTGAACCCGCGTCCTTCCGGTTTGTAGCACAGTGCTTATTAACATATAGTGACTATAAAATACATTTAGGAGATACAGTCAGATTGGAGACGTAGGCATTATTTGGAGATACAGCTTATGTATATTATTTCCGTCGCTCAGCAGTGTCTTACTGGAAGGTAAAGAGAAATATGCTTAAAGATACTGAATTTTTATTGTGTTGTTCTTATTTACGTAGTTAGAAACATGTATTTCATTGATGTTTATGCATATTTAGAAAAAGATCTCTTCTTATTGCTATTTCGAGTACGCTGATGTATATACTTTTACTTTACATGAGATTCATTTCACATAAAAACTTTCAGAAGCTCTTGGGCAGGTCTGTTCCTTGTGGTGGCTGCAAAGCCTGATGCTGCATGTATCTTTATGTTATATATGTTACATAATACAATGTGTTCAGGTTCGAGATATCAAAGTCACTCATGCATGAATTTTTCCTTTTGGTTTTCTTAATAAGCTCGACGATGGCTATATTTCTAAGCCGAAACATGCAGCTGATTTCCTAGAGAAGTGAATAGTCGTGTTTGTACTGAATATTTCGTATTTTTAATGGTACTGTGCGGTAGCACAGTGGTTAGGGTGCTGTGCTACAAATCGGAAGGTCGCTGGTTCGATTCCAGATGGTATCATTGGAATTTTTCATTGACATAATCCTTCCGATCGCACTATTGCTCTGAGGTCGACTCAGCCTCTAACAGAAATGAGTACCAGGAATATTTCCTGGGGGTAAAAAGCGGCCGGTGTGTAAGGCTGACAACCTTACCAACATTCTGGGCCATTGTCACGTAATCTGGGAGCCCTAACTTCCTGGAACCCTCTGGGCAACTCGGCCCTGTAATGGGACTGATTTACCTTTTTAATGGTACTGCAAACACAATGGGCTTCAGATGAAGAACATTCTGTTAGTTGAGCCATACAAGAGAGCTCGTTTCAAGGTCCGAGGGTAAAAAAGTTCTTGAAGCCCCTATTCCGAATAGTTTGCGTGTTCTGAAGTGACATGAGCATTCTACTCCAAATTAAGTCTCGCATGTAGAGGTTATTATATCCTGATATTGCTCATACGCTCAAGTGTTCTAACCGTACACACTAAACAACCAAAGAAAGGTGGCCACTTCTTTATTACAACTCTCCTGCCACCTGCTAGACTGACTGAATCAGGGCGCAAAGATGGACAATAATATATTTACGAAACACTCGGACAAGGGGGAGAGATAAATGTTTTAAGACTATTTCGAAGAATGTTTTATTTTTTCTTTTGGGTGATTCCCCAGTGTCTGAACTTTATGGTTCGAGTAAGTCTATAAAAATAATCAATTGAATGCGTAGATAAGATGGTAGAAAACAGGATGGATTTTAGGAATATCGGCTGTGGTAAAGGGAGGTGGATGTTAACTTGCTAAGCACCATGTCACATTTCGTACTTTGATGTTTGAGTGAGCTGAAATGTCGTCTGTTGTTACCTGTTACGAGCGGCTGGAGAAAAAACATACCAAGCAAATAAATCCTGCTATGAATTAAACATTATTAGGGAGATGCAATCAAGTCGGACGAGATGTACAAGATATACAGAGGGATGCGAAATGGGTTCAAAATCGTGTTAGGAAAATCTGAATAACGCAGATCACTTTTGTAATCTGGATGTAGATGGGAAAATAATATTTAAATCTACCTTGGGCAAGAGTTTGTAAGCTTTTGGACTTCATTCTTCTGGTTCTGAAGAGGAACAAACAGCGGTATCTCATTAACACAGCAATAAATCTCCGAATGATTCTTTTATTTTGACAAAATACTATTTTCTGATTGGGGGACCGCGGTAGCACAGTGGTTAAGGTGCTGTGCTACAAGTCGGAAGGTCCCTGGTTCGATCCCAGCTGGTGTCATTGGAATTTTTCATTGACATAAAATCCGTCCGATCGCACTATGGCTCTGGGGTCGACTCAGCCTCTAACAGAAATGAGTACCAGGAGTATTTCCTGGAGGTAAAGGCGGCCGGTGCGTGAGACTGACAACCTTATCACCATCCTGTGACGTCATGAAATCTGGGAACCTTAACTTCCTGGAACCTTCTGGGCCACTCCAGGCCTGTAACGGGACTGCTTTAACTTACTAGCTTCTGAGTGATTCTGTTCGATGGATTTGATTAGTTGCTTGGATGAGTAAATAGTGCAGAAGTGAAATATGTTAAACTGAAGTTTAGTATGAGATTCTGTAACCAAAATGGCGGCAGTTTGGGCTCTACGGAAAGGAGGAACTTGCTTAATTTTACAATAAATATTGTTTTAGGAGGAATAGGCAGTGTTGGACACAGAGATCCACTATTGGATATTTCACGCCTAATGTCCTGTGGGCAAGGCGCAAATGGGACAAGCTTTTCTTCGAATAATTTAATTCCTTTTCAATTATTATTCCATCCATTCTCCATACTCATCCACCACAACCTTCACATTTATGAACTGTTACAACAAGCCCCTCAAAGCCCTTGTGCCAAGGGACTTAGTATAACCCTATTTAAAAATGTAATTACTTTCACTACGGACGGTAGAAAAAACCGAATCTGCATTACTACTGTTTGAATGACAGACCCAGTATGTATAGTAGCAATGTCAAAGCAACTAACGCTTCTTTCATTTGTACTGAGCCGTACTGCAAAAAGGACAAGTAGAAAGAAACAGAATGTAAAGGACTACAGGCCGTTGTCTTTGTAGGTTTGCATGAGAGTACGGCTATACCCTTTGATTTCAACTAACATTATGTAGTAACATTAGCACGAAACATACCGAAGGTGGGGACTTTTATCGACAAGCCTCTTTGTACGTAGCAATCTATAGATACTGAAGTTTTACTCTACTTCCCAGCAAAGTTAATGAATGGACAGGATATTTTCTGTTACATAGACCTCCATTAATGTTACTCACTGAATATGATTCTGCTGAAGACAAAATCTTTGTACAGAAAAATCATAGCTACTGAAGCTTTCATTCTAACCCAAGCACAGTTAATGAAAGGAGCGAATAGGAACAGATAGGGTATGATATGATAGGATAGGGTAGGACATTTTCTGTTTCACAGGCGTCCGTCACAACTGCCCATTGAGTATGACAGGCTATATTGCATACCGGAATAAGAGAGGACTGTGGTTCGGAGCCCTTGAGGTGAACTTCCAGTAAAAAGCAAGTAACCTTTTAGTCTCTTCGGCAAAGCAATTATGAGAGTCGACTGTCATGTCTGTCAGTCCGTCTGTTGGCATGAAACACGGTGACTCCAAACGAATGACTTTTTTTTTAAGAAAATGTATATTTCATATTTTCACTAAAATTTGTCGACTTATTCCAATTTGGTCTAAGTGGGAGAAAAAATTACGGAAACCCTATGTCTTACCTATAGGCCTACTGAAATGTTTGGTCATTATACGTCAAAAGTTTCCCTGTGAGGTACGACTTGAGACCGAAGGAGAACTTCAGGATTTCAACATGAAAATACAGCATGTTCGATATCTCGCCGAGGTGTCTCTTAGAATCGAATGTAAGAAAAAAATCGGTTGCAAAATAAAGAGAAAACTTACAGTTTGTGTATTGCACAACATGGAAAGGCACAGTTTTAAAGGTCGCATTTTCAATGTTTTCATTAAAAACAGTCAAAATTTAAAACTAGGGAAAACAACCGATCGAAGGTGCCAAAAATGTTAAGCACTGTGAACATTTCTTAATTCGCCATTAAATAAATTTTGCTTAGTATCTGACCGGCGGAAGATTTGAGGTGAAAGTGCTGAACGAAATATTTAGAAAATTCCATGTGTGTTAGACCGTGCAGCATTGTGATAACTGAAGAATATGCACCAAATAGATGCCACTTATTATTTTATTGTACTTCTTATAGACTTAACATGTTTCGGACACTACTATTCCCATCATCAGGAGCTGACGACTATAATGTTGATTACAACACTGGTCACTTTCAACGTACAGCAAACCAAGAACGAAACGACCAATGTAGTAATCAACATTATAGTCGTGAGCTCCTGATGATGGGCATAGTAGTGCCCGAAACATGTTGAGCCTATAAGAAGTACAATAAAATAATAAGTGGCATCTAGTTGGTTTTTATTCTTCAGAAATATTTAGCACTAAGAGACAGAAAGATACTTACTTACTTACTTACTTACTTACTTACTTACTCCATGGTGCAGAGTCCTCCTTGAGAAGCTAACTGGTTTGGAGCTAGTCAAGAAATTCCCCGCATTTGACGGAACCCGAAGGTTCATTACCGCACTCACAAGCGTCCACCACCTGTCTCTAGCCTGGGCCAGCCCAATCCAGTCCATATACCCACATCCCACCTCATGCAGATCCATCCTAATATAATCCACCCATCTACGCCTAGGTCAAGAAAGATACTACAAGGAGAAAATTATAAAAGAAAAAAACAAATGGCCGTTGTTTTGGACATTGCGAATCGTAATCATTTTTCAGAAACTTTTCGGACACCGAAATCTCTCCTTTGACAGGTACAAGGAGTTCCTTTTTATTGTGGTCTGCACATGGCTTAAGTTCTATTTTAAAATTTTCTGTTCTTTTCTGCCATTGATATTTGGTGTTATCCGTATATATATATATATATATATATATATATATATATATATATATATTTTAATGTTTTTTAGTGTTCACTGGACAGAAATTAAATAACTGAGAAATTGAAAACAAACTAACCAACTAATTAACCCAGTAACCTCAAGTAACAGATAGCTCCTTAAGGAGATAATATTTCCTCGACTGGTCAAGGAATTCGCCTTCTTTTATGTAAAGAAAATGTACGTTACCATCTTTACAAGAACCACTAACAGCCCCTATCCTGATAAATCAATCCACACAATTCAGTCTTATTTCTTAGCATCAGTTTAAACAGTGTTTCCTACAGAATTATAGCCCATAGGGATTTATCTTCCGCCTTTTCCCTCCATTTCTTGTCAACCATCGATTTCAGAACATTCTCAACACCGACTAAACATTTTAATTTTGAACTGTCACATTTCACGAGCTCAACATTTCATTACCATATGCAGTGCCTGCCAAATCCATCTATATCCAAAACCATTTAAATCTAGTCCACACACCCATGCAGTGTTACTTTAAGGCATGTTTTAATATTATATCCCCCCCCCCTTCTAACTCTACCTAGTGACATTCTCAGTTATACATTCCATATAATAATTTGTGCGCATCTACAATCTCGTCCATGCCAGCTTCATGTCCTGGCCATCCTACCGACCTCTATTTGGTCACCCTCGTATTTGATGAAAACTACACCTAATGAAGTGTTGGCCGGGTATCTCAGTCGGTATAGCGATTGGCTACGGGCTGGACGGTCCGGTGATCGAATCCCGGTGGGAGGCGAGATTTTCCGCACCTGTCCAGACCGGTCCTGGGACCCACCCAGCGTCCTGTAAAATGGGTACCGAGTCTTTCCCGGGGGTAAATAGCGGCCGAGGCGTGACGCTGACCCCTCACCCCCTTCTAGTGCCGTGGTCAAGAAAGAGTAGAGCTATACCTATACTCCCCATATGGGCCGTACGGCCTGTACAGAGCCTCAGTGCCTGTACAAGGATGCACTTTACCTGTTAGTTTTTACACCTAGTAAAACCGTTCAATACCTAATTTTCTCCCGCCTGTCGCCGCTGCTACTATCCGTCCAAGTATTCTCGTCAGTGGTCTACAGGTTCCCTACTGTCGGTCGCAGCATGACACAGTTTAAGGACTACACAGAGCGGCGGATTATCAAACAGGTGTTCTGCTCTTCAAATCCCATCTTCACGTGAGCACCTGATCTCGGTCAGTTTACTCACGGCTACAATCCAAACTTTCACTGCTGTAACAAGTTTGAACCTGCTGCCCTCAAGTTTACCCTAGAGATAAATTAAGGCGTGCGTGTCTGTAGAAGACAAGGAAGGATACAGAGCCTTCATCAAGGGCTTCTAAACAAGGAGATGGGGTTGTTTACTGGTCCCTGTCCGATATACTAAGGAACAAGAAGGGTCTAACTCACGATGTTTCCAATTGTTCCCTAACAGAATCTACTTCAGTATCTACGGACACTCAAAAATCGTATTCTATCGTGCACATATGTCTGTACGTATGTGTGTATGAAATATGTATTTAACCACAAAATATATTCCCATTATTCTTAACATTTAGGTAGGTTTTCTACTGACAAGTCTAAACTTCTTATAACACACGTACTACAGAAGACATGAGCTTACAAAGAAAGCTTTATGAATGGAAGAGTGACAAGGAGTGACAGATAAGGAAAATAAAAAAATTACAATAATTGTCTTTGAAAGACGCAGTGTGAAACGAACATGACATTGAGGTCAAATATATTAACCTAGTCTAAATTCTATGTCAGGGATTTACTGTGGATGTGGAAGTAACACTCCACTTATATTACTGAAGACCTCAGCGTTAGGCAGAGATGAGACATTGGCTTCACCAATGATTGTCGTATTCCGATAAAGAAGTCCTGTTCTATCCACTAGGCAGAAGCCCAAATGGTTCCCAGACCTTTTGTACAAATTGTGGGGAGGGTAATGGAATGTTTACATGGGAGATATTTAATGCAAAATCGTGGTGCCTTACTTCGAGTGAGAAATGTAAATCACATTTTTTTGAAAATGTTCTGTAAGGATGATGTAAGGAAGCAGCTCCGGTTATTACATGACCAGGAATCCGGCAGATCACAGAGGTCACTTATCATTGTTGGGTTGGTGTATTGTGTGATAGGTAGAGCAAATTGCTAACGTGGCCAAAAAAAAAGGACTAGAGGAGGGACCATTTTTTAATAAACCTGTTAAAAAATGACGTAAAACACGGAAGGCATGAGGTTTAACATTAATACACAACTGGAAATGACTAAGGTTCGTAGCCAGTTACGGGCTGTGGTGTTAAAGATATCAAAAGTTTGCATTTTAATACCGCATTACGTGTCTGCAGTAGGACGAAGGGTTTAATTGGGAGAGTAAGAAATAAATGACACAATTTTAAAAGGTAATGATGTGCGATGGCGTGGGATCGAAACCAATTTCAAAGGCGATTTTCATTACAGGTAAAATGAAAGTCAATAAAAGTTCATTGTATCAGCAAATGAAAATGAATCTTCCGATTACTGTTGAGTGGAAACTAATTTCGCAGTTCTCTGCAGTGAAAAACGCACGGATTAAGTAAACTGCCAAATGCATATATGAAAGGCTGCAGCTTCTATTCAGGGCAGTATAAAGCAGGATTGCCAAAAGTTTAAATTTTCTAAACTAGCAGGTGAAATTTTTTACACCAGCAGTGTTTTCCATCCCTATGGAAAATGTAACATGGCCAAATATCTGATATTTCTCTGAACAGTAATATTTCATATAACATAATACCTGAACAACCTTGCGAAAAGCTTTGTTTGATGAATTTTATTAAAAAAGTACTGGAACCAGGGATATGAAATTTTGCATGTGGAGAGATAATCATATCTATCTATCTGTCTGTCTACCTACCTATCTATCTATCTATATGTATATATATATATATATATATATATGACAAAAAATGAGTAAGAAATGCCTCTTAAATTCGACAGTCGCAAATGTGCAGACGACGTGCAATTCTGAAGTTAAATCTGACGACTTTAACACCGACTTACACAGAAATACGCAACAGGGTCTAAGTTCTACATGAATATAAAATAAGTTAAAAATATGGACACCAGATACACGCAGGAAGTAGAAGTCTGTGCAGTAGGAGAGCATATTTTATGACTTCTGCTATGGATTCGTTGTTTTTTCATGAAACATGGCGTATGGCTTCATGTCCCTTTTCCTTACACTTCACAGCATTTGAACAAACTGACAGATGCCTAGGAAACTAGTAGGCTACTATCTTAGCACAGAACGCATCATAAGAAACGCTCTCTACCTTTTATTTCCCTAACACCACCTGCATAAAATGACGGCCGCGTGCTAACTTCCGAGATGGGAACAACAACATCACCACTCCAAGAAGAAGGGGGCCGGAGGGCACTCAGAAAAATTTTATTTACCTTTTGGTTTTGTGGCATTAGCTAATGAAACAGCGGAGGCTGGTATATTACACCTCGTTTGAAGAACAAGCCGTACATCTCCTTTATGTTCTTTACGCGGTATTTACGAGTATGTACATGATCTCCGTAACAAACGCAGTGTGATTGAATGTCTACAATTTATCCTAGTTCGATACTTTACTGAGGACCTGCTACGTTAAATGGAATACATACTTAAACTTTTAAAGACATAAATTAATTTGAATTGTATTTAAATATTCACTTCTTAACGGGCAATAAACACTCGTGCTCCGTTATACAAACCAATCAGTTAAAACACTGCCACGATATACTCACTGTTTCTTTCCGCAATACACATAAAACACTAAAGAACACTCTGTGAGAAGAACGTAGATTTAGTGAACGTTAAACGTGGTAACCACTGGGTTTCAAAGAGCTAAATTAAAGTTCTGATATTTTTCCACACTCTTTTCAAGAAAATTCGACGTGCTGACTAAGGACCTACTTTATTACTGGCAATTACTTAGTAAACAGGAAGGACGTTCGGAATTGTTTTGGACAGGGGCTGCTGTTTCGACAAATAAAACAGGCTGTGAGAAAGCGCGAATTATCAACAAATAATGAGGTCTTATTGCATCATTCTGTCATCAAATGGCCCTAGGATTGCGTGCGTATGATAAACTGCAGTGTCATTCATTAACAAGTCTACTGATCGAAGCGTATGTTCAAGGATCCCAAAGTGGAAGGCGTCTAATATAGGCAGCAACAAACCACGTAATTCCTGTGGAATGATGGCGTCAAATCGTCAGATATTCATCATCATCAATCATCAGCAATTTGTGGAGGGGAGGCACGAGAAGGCTGCACTGTGTTCAGCACGCGGATCTTCAACGGTGGCAAGAAAACTGTGCAGGCGAGTGATATTGCAATTGGTTCTGTGTAGCCATCCGGAAGCCCCCAAGTAGATGACAGCGATGTATAACCTGGATACAGAGTGTTTACTTTGCGGTACGCCCTGAGTCATTATATAAAAGAGATACGTCTCGTCTTGAAGGGTTAAAATAAAATACGTATAAGCCGACATTTTTCAAAAGACTGTAAAATCTTTGTTATTATTGTACGTAATAATTTTTAAGACGCCCTACAAAAGCCGAGACATGTTGGGTATAATAAATATGACAGAAAATACGTCTAAGGATAAATATCTTTTAAGTAATACGCACAAATTTAAAGTCATAACACAACAAAAACATTGCAAAATTACAAATATCCAGTATCCAATATCAACGCCTACTGGGAAAACAGAAGTGCCTGGTATGGCGCCATGGAAGTGATCAGCATCACAACATAAACAGGCGGGTTACTGGAAACCTAGAATTGGTCAGTATCTCGACATAAACAGGCGGGTTACTGGAAACTTAGAAGTGATCCGTATCACAATATAAACAGGCGGGTTACTGGAAAGCTAGAAGTGTTCAGCATCACAACATGAACAGGCGGGTTACTGGAAAGCTAGAAGTGGTCAGTATCACAACATACAGGCGGGTTACTGGAAAGCTAGAAGTGTTCAGCATCACAACATAAACAGGCGGGTTACTGGAAACCCAGAAGTGGTCGGTATCACAATATAAACAGGCGGGTTACTGGAAAGCTAGAAGTGTTCAGTATCAAAACATGAACAGGTGGGTTACTGGAAACCTAGAAGTGTTCAGCATCACAACATAAACAGGCGGGTTACTGGAAACCTAGAAGTGTTCAGCATCACAACATAAACAGGCGGGTTACTGGAAACCCAGAAGTGGTCGGTATCACAATATAAACAGGCGGGTTACTGGAAAGCTAGAAGTGTTCAGTATCACAACATGAACAGGCGGGTTACTGGAAACCTAGAAGTGTTCAGCATCACAA
>Ga0123354_10006664_pt1 | contig 17214 bp, 10 predicted proteins | sample TergutLab28metaG_2_FD_97872 | JGI IMG/M metagenome (GOLD analysis project Ga0123354, IMG submission 97872) | Labiotermes labralis P4 segment gut microbial communities from Petit-Saut dam, French Guiana - Lab288 P4 | ecosystem: Host-associated > Arthropoda: Insects > Digestive system > Gut ...
CAACACACATCGAAACAAGAACACACGACCAATGTGGTGATACAACAGAAAAGTCGCAGGCTCCTGATGATGGATGTATTAATGTCCGAAACATGTTGAGCATAGAAGAGGTGAAATAAAACATAATAACTAGTGACATAAAGTTGGCGTCTTATTCTTCAACTATCACAATGATGCATGGTCCAATATACATCAGATGTAAAAGGATATCTGTCGCATTAAGAGGATTTAGAGAAATAAAAAATATTAATTTGAATTATGTGTATTGTTCCAAATATTATTGTATAGCATACGCTTTCACATATTTTTCAGATCGTGCCAACTACAAAATATTACTTTTTATATTTTTTGCATTGTGATGTAATTATACAACGTAAACCAACGTAATGCACAATTTTCTAAATCAATAATTCAGTATTAACCCTTATCCTGCTAACGTGGAGAATATGGTGAACTCCTAACAATGGCAGCAAATGGCAGATAGGATTTAAATCGGCGTCTAGAGGGTTAATATCTGTTGTCTTCTACATGTTTCGAACCTATTTGATTCATCTTCAGGGAGACAGTTGTAAATGCGGCATGGTATGTTTTGCGTGCATCTATGTCACCATACTGCCCACACCGATACATGTAAAACATACTATACTGCATATACATCTCTTTCCCTGAGGATAAACGAAAGAGGTTCGAAACATGTAGGAGACAACAGAAATTAAAGATTAAATATTAATTTAGAAATTGGTGTATTTCGTTGGTTTATGTTGTATAATTACAAAATACTTCTTCTTCAATGTTTATTGTAAAAACTTTGGTTGAGTTTACTCTTGTTTATGTTATTGTCTCTCTGATGATAAACTTCAAGGTCAAATAAGCAAGACAGACTTATAGGGGAAATAAACAACACACACTATAGTTAGGCCTATCGTGTTGGTTTCTAATTTATTGTCACTGTAATTAGTATGCTTTATCAACTCTGCTGCAAAATTTATTTTTATTTGATTTTATACTAGACTTATTCATTTATTTAAAAGAAGTGGCTACTAAAAATGTCTGTAGCATGGTAACATCTTCAGGTGGCAAGTAAGCTTTTAATCACATCAGCATCGTAATGTGCACAATCTTACAGTATTTCGCGTCAATGTCCTCTCGAAGCCAGAAATATATAATGAAAGAAAAACTTAAGTTCAAACTAATACAATTTCTTAATCAAATGTAGCTAAAAATAAGTTCTGATAGCATTTATCAACAAAAGCAAGAAACTCTTTGATGATGAATCCCATATTTTTTCCGTCTTGGCCATGGATGGGGGAATGTTTCTGTCTACATTTAAACAAACCGAAATTAAAAATAAGAAACTATTTCTTTTAGATGTTTTCTTTTTCAATACATCAAATGTAAGATTTACCTGCTTATGAAAAATTTACCTCAAAAAAGAAATCCTTCAGTATTATAATGAAAGCTCATGTACTCACCCACTGCGAAGATTACTTCATCCAGTGGCATAGATGCGGTCCGCCAGATGTAGTCACTGTTACACTGTGCACAGTATTCCTGAAATACGGTCACCAATGTGTTATTTGCTAATCGTATTGACTGTATGGGAACGTAAACTGTCCTATGACCCGGCAAACATCCTTCATATTAACGCGTGTATGAAAACTGGGTTCTGAAGGAATTATTGAGAACTAAAGGCGAAGAAGTTGTAGGAAGATAGAAAAATTTCGTAATACAAGGCTCCATAATGTTATCATTTTCAAATAATATTGCGGTAATAACACCAAAAACATGACAGGGAATTTACTTGTAGCACACGTGAAATGTATTAGAAATATTTAAAAAGTTTAGGCGGTTATATTTGAAATAAGAGACAATTTGGAAGACCTGGGTTAAATGGAAATATAATACTAAAATAAATATTAAATTTATGGAAAGTGACAATGTGGAATCGTCTGCTGTCTCTAATGTTAGAGATATATGGTGGTCTGTTGCAAACACACTGATAATCTATTAGGTTCCATAAGCGGCGGATGTTTTATTTACTACCTGAGAGACAAATGATCCTTCGAAGTTATTAAATACACGTTTTTCATATTTCCCTCCAAAAGCAAATTACCGAAAACAGCGAGAAAAGTAATAACCTATAAGCTAAAGTCAGCAGATTATTTTCATATTTCATGGTAACCAATAATACAAGCAATAAGATTTGTTGCACGTTCAAACAGAAAAGCTGATTGTATGACCGGTGAAATTTCAAATTAATATTTAAAATTACAATTTCAATTTAATATGGCCTATGGCAAGCCATCTGATGAATCCAGCTGGGAGATCGAAAATATTTCTTGGAACACGACCATGTTTTTTTTATTCTAGACAGTATAACATACGTCATTTAAAACGGAGTTTTTGTGTTACTTTACCAGATTGAAGTTAAATTCGATAAAATTAGACTACTAACGAATTTGGGTTGAGTTATTAATTTTGATGGACATAATGTACAAAACGTTCCGAAACAATGTCTTGCGAAGGACAATTGAAGTACAATTGAACATTAACCTAAGCCTCAATAAATGCAAATACGAGTACTGTAGTAAAGTCTTAAAGATTCTAGATGTGAATAATCAAATAAGTTTTAAATGATATCTCTTAAACACTTTTAAACAAAATTGACGGTGAAATGGGTGATAGGATAAAAGTTAGAAACTCTAAAGGCAATACATGGCATTTAGAAGTTTCGAAATATGCGCGTGACGTCCATGTTTTTGCTATGGCCTAAAGCTCTAGGTTTAGTTTACGTACAATAGAAGCGTGTAGCCCCAGTATTACAATTTAGGCGCGGTGACAAAATTGTGAAAAGCGACTACTGGTTTCGTCATGTCTCTTTGTCCCTTTGCCCATCTGTCTGGCTCTCTCACTGTCAGTCCCTTCGCATGGAACAACTCGGCTAGCACTGGACGGATTAGCATGAAATTTGATATTTGAGTATTTTTCGAAATTCTGTCGGGAAAATCCAATCGGATAACAATCTGACGAGAATAAAGGGTACTTTACATCAAGACCTGTGTACATTTATAATAATATCTAGCTCGATTCTTCTTGGAATAAAAAAGTTTCTGACAAAAGTTGCATAGAAATTCACAACATTCGTTTGTATTCAGTAGCTTTTTACCGAAAATCGTGTCGTTTATGAGATAATGTGTAAAAGTATGGTAGAGCCAGATAGGCCAAAGATGACAATATAACAAGGCGCATGCGCATTACCTGCTGGATAATTAAGCTACAGACACACACTCAGAAAAAAAAATACTTATGGCTTTTACATCACAACAACAGTTACGCGAACCCACCTCAATGTTACGTTGATACGTTTATTGCATATCTTGTCAAGTACTTTGTTTTGCTAATTCGCATCTATTTATTTTTGGAGACATTAATCTACTCTTATATGACTGGTGAAACCCTTTGTCTAGTCGTTAGGTATTTTCCTTTTAGCATGCCTCTTGCTTTGCCTTGAAAAGTTGCAGTGCATTTAACATCTTACATGCTGTTTATTTCTCGCTCATATCAATTGCAACCGATAGGTCCTAATTGCTTCACACACACACACACACGTACGCACACCCAAACACAGTACACATCTTATTTAGATAGCAGTACTGATAGCAAAGTTTGTAATTTTATATCAGAAAGATAAAAAAAAGAAGAAGAAGAAGACGAACCAAACCGACGAGAACAGAGCAAGTAGGACCAGAAGACAGCAGTTCTGAGTTGTATCTGAGAGGAGAACAGAGCAAGTGGGGTCAGAAGACAGCAGTTCTGAGTTGTATCTGAGAGGAGAGCAGAGTAAGTAGGACCAGAAGACAGCAGTTCTGAGTTGTATCTGAGAGGAGAACAGAGAAAGTATGATCAGAAGAGAGCAGTTTTGAGTTGTAACTCAGAGGGGAAGAGAGCACCCCAAGTATGATCAGAAGACAGCAGTTCTGAGTTGTATCTGAGAGGAGAACAGAGCAAGTGGGGTCAGAAGACAGCAGTTCTGAGTTGTATCTGAGAGGAGAGCAGAGCAAGTAGGACCAGAAGACAGCAGTTCTGAGTTGTACCTGAGAGGAGAACAGAGCAAGTGGGGTCAGAAGACAGCAGTTCTGAGTTGTATCTGAGAGGAGAACAGAGCAAGTGGGGTCAGAAGACAGCAGTTCTGAGTTGTATCTCAGAGGGGAAGAGAGCAAGTATGATCAGAAGACAGCAGTTCTGAGTTGTATCTGAGAGGAGAACAGAGCAAGTAGGACCAGAAGATAACAGTTCTGAGTTGTATCTCAGAGGGGAAGAGAGCAAGTGTGATCAGAAGATAGCAGTTCTGAGTTGTATCTGAGAGGAGAACAGAGCAAGTATGAAAAGAAGACAGCAGTTTTGAGTTGTATTTGAGAGACGCCATTGTTAAATATTGCCTGGGACAATGACTAACCTAAGTGAATTCACTACGTGATTTTCGATTTTCCTCCTTACTTCAAGACCAATCCTGCCTTGTAACTTCAATTGAGCAAAGATTTTTTTAATCCTTGTCAGTCCATTATTTACTGCGTGTAGTAACCGAGATTCAGATCGTATACAGTCTGTTACTGATGTCGTAAAATAAACTGCATATAAGTAAGTGATAAATAAACAAAGAACTAAGGAATGAAAAAAAAGTAATTAAAGAAGTGAAGAAACTGACGAGGAACAAAAGAGAAAATAAGTAAGTGGCATAAATAAAATGAAAGCTTCAAAACAAAGAGAAAGGGAAGATTATATTCTGCTGCCTACAGGTTCTAACATTCTTCAGGCAACCACACGTAGCAAATATAAAATAAACAAATAAATATTTTAGGAAATACGTCTGTGGTATTTCAGTACAGCTGCAGAAATAATAATGTAGAGTGCGTCAAGATTAACACTCAAAGCAGAAGACTGGGATTCCTTAATTATATTAGCTGTGGTTTGTGTTCAGTATTAAGATCTTGTGATGAATGACACCATACGGTTTATTAGACAGCAGTGACGTTGTGAAGGACCTTTCTATAGTGTTAAGATGGAGGCCGCACTTTACTCTGAAGAGTTAAGTCTGTACTAGATGTCGTGGCAGTTTCAAATCCCAGACAGCATTTGGAAACGTCTACTGCACGGACTCTGTCCATCGTCTCGTGTAAATTAAAATAAAGAATAAAAAATGAAAGAATTATATACGAGTCTGTTTCGGTAACAAGATTGCTTCCTGTCCTCAAGCTAAAAATAATAAATTTAAAACCTACAGAGACGGCCTGATAATCCAGCCTCAGATGTTGACAGTCGGCTACTCTACTGGTTGCAGATTAATAGAGTCTGGTCTTATTTTCCCCTGAGGACGTCACAGATGTGTATTTTAAACCACGCAATATAGTTCGTCCTTTGCATTCAGCACGCTGAGAAGGAGCGAAAAAAAATTATATAGTAATGCATACCCTTCTGTCTGCACGTTACGTCTTCGAAATTACTGAAAGAATATGGAATAAATTTTTATACTGAGAACTGAAAACATAATTGTCAAAGCATGTTTAATACTGCTACGTATCTGTTCCAAATAACACTAATGTTACATAAAAATTAAACATGATTCGTCACATGTTGATATGTATACATTACACAACTTCGACTTTAGTTGTAAATAACCTGAATATTTTAAAAAAAAGTGTAACATTATTTATTTCCATGTAGAACGATATGCCTGCACTAAGCAACATCCAGGTAAACAAAAAAGACAGTCTTTCTTTACGTACTTATTTATAGTTTATTTAAAAACAGGACCCATAATAGTTCAGTTGGTGTAGGGACCATGGTACGAAATGGGGGACCGGGAAATTTTGACTCGATTTTCAGTCCAAGTAAGAAATTTTTCTCTTCTTCAGGGCTTCCAGACAGGCTGTGTGGCCTATCCAGTCTCCTGTCCAGTAGGTACTGAGAAATCCTTCCCCTGGAGGTAAAACAGCTGGGTTGTGGACCCGGCCACTCACCACTCACCTCCATCAAGAAAGTGTATGGAGCTATTCCTCTGTTCCCCATACACGTATCTTCATGGCGTGGTGCTCAATTAAACGCAGGATAGTTGCACCAAACACAGAGGCTTTAGTAGCTGCTAGCGAAAGGGTTGGTCTAGAAGTAAATGCTGAGAAAACTAGGTATATAGGCATGTCTGGAGATCAGAATGCAGGACAAAATCGTAATATAAAAAAGGACAGTAAATCCTTTGGAAGATTTCAAATATTCGGGAATAACATTAACGAATCAAAATTCCACTCAGGCAGAAATTAAGAGCAGATTGAAGTCAAGGAATGTTTGCTATAATTTGGGGCAGAATCTTTTGTCTTCCAGTTTGCTATCCAAAAATATAAAGATTAAGATACGCAGAACTGTAATTTTGCCTTTTGTTTTGTATGGGTGTGAAACTTGGTCGCTCACATTAAGGGAGAAACGGAGGCTGAGGGTGCTTGAGAATAGAGGGTTGAGGAGAGTATTTGGGCCTAAGAGGGACGGTAACAAGGGAGTGGAAAAAACTACATAATGAGGAGCTTAATGATCTGTACTCATCAACCAATAATGTTCGGGCGACAAAATCGAGAAGAATGAGATGGGCGGGGCATGTAGCGTGTTTTGGGAAGAAGAGAGGCGTATACAGGGTTTTAGTGGGGAACCTGGTGGAAAGAGACCACTTAGAAGACCCAGGAGCAGATGGGAGGATAATATTAAAGTGGGTCTTCAAGATATGGCTGGGGGAATGGACTGGATTGACCTGGATCAAGGGAGGGACGGGTGGCCGGATATTGTGAAAGAAGGAATAAACTCACGGGTTGCAAAAATTCGAGGGACTTCTTGACTAACTCAGAACCTGTTAGCTTCTAAAGGGCTCTGTTTCATGAAGTTAGTTACTTTGTTAGTTTGTTTATTCTTTCGTTCGTTATGTAGTCGCACCTCTAACGTACCATTAATCAAGTTTGCAATATGTCGGGCTTCAACCCCGGACCCAACACATATGAAATTATAGCGCTAAGTCCTGTTTTCAGGTTTGTTTGAAAACTATATACATATACAGAAACCGTGATATCTTCAGTTCGTTTCCGTGAATCCAGTTCATGGCACTGAACAAGAGAAAAGAGTCCGAAACTAGAATCCAGGATATGTAGTAGAGGATATAGACCTCCTGCCACTCAATGTAAGCTTTCACTTTCGCGTGAGAATAAGAGACAGGGGTTGCAACATAAATGTGCATTTTTCCCGTTTCATGCCACCAAAAATGAAACGTTCTCTACAAAAAGAACATTTGCTCCTCCCACGCATATGACGTGTATTGATCCCGAGTCCGTAGTTGGGTTAAGTGTGCTCTAGGCAAGCTGGATGGCTACATGGTTCCAGTCACCGTGTGTCAGATCTTCAATCACAATTCCAATATTTTTACAGAGACCGCTTGGCTCTGGCTGTAGAGAAAACTTAGCCAAGTCTAATTTCAGAAAATGTGCTTGCCGGCAATTTTATTCTTAAAGCAGTGTGGGTTTCAGAACCAGCACAGACATGATGTTTTCTCTCCCTGAAGGATATTGAATTTTGGTTGTCCACACCGTAGCCGAGTCTCTGTTTGACTGAACTGTTTCTATTTCTCAACAAAAAGAATTCAAAACACACACAAAAAAAGCTGCACATTTGAAAGTGTGATCACTCATCCAGAGGAGTTCCACCGAATGTGGTGTGTCTGAGTGTGATCGTGCAGACTCATCAATGAGAAGGCTCTGGCCAACTATGGGCTGTTGTACCGTTTAAAAGAATTCGTTTGGGAGCAAACGAGAATGGAGGTGAAAAGTTAAAATTCGTAGACACAATCGGAATCTTGCGTTCAAACTGATGAATTGTCTTCAGCCTTGACAAAGACCACTGCTGTGTTCTGTATACACACATGTTCCGTCCGTAGTCTCACTGAACAACGGTCACAAACCGTGCCATTTTCTGCGTAACGCAATGTGTTATCGAGAAAGAAGCGTCTTAGAGTACTTTTAACTATTTTAGTGTAAGGGAACTAAATGAAATAGAATCCTGAATGTCATCTACAAGCCCTGTCTGAGCGCACACATTTCGGACTGCTTGTATATTTTTTTAAAATATTTAGTAACAAGTATGTTCCATTGCAGAATAGCAATACGTGCTAAGAGTTTTCTTTTGTGACCTCTGTTAACTCCTATTAATACAGTATATATACCCTATCTATCACAGCCTAGTTATGTTTTTTAAATTCCTATTTATTAACCTTTTGGCGCCGGAATTATTTTTTTTAATTTTAGCACACCCTGTATATAAAATGTGAATAATACAGGAACCAAATACGTTAGAATTATGAACCAAACTGCATTTTGAAGAAAAAATGGAGAGTATATATCATGTTTAAAATAATCAGTACCTATATTTGTTGAATAAATATATAAAATGCAACGTTAGAGGTTAGCAGTGCGGTACGACCACTATAGTTGACATTAGGCGTCTAAAGGTTAAGTGTCCATGCGTAAGTTTTACTACTTCTAAAAATATTTTGTTGGAATTTACTAAATACAAAGTTTCGAAATTTATAGTGTTCACAAACTTTTCAAAGAATTTTGTGTACTTATTTGCTATCAGTGGTTTGTGGATTCATATTACAGAGGCATGTCGGATCATCTATGATCTTAAATCTATGACAATATGACCTCAGTTTACTATGTCCTGTTACAATCGTTGATAAGTTTATTGCACATTCGCAGTCTTTTTTATATTCTGTCATTTACAAGAGGGAAGAATGTTTTTGTTAATTCACCTTTGTTTGAGGCGTCCCATTCGACTGAATGTACATGTGTGTTTTTTTTTGTCCAATGCCACCACATGTCTTTGTGGACTTCGTGGTCCTCTCTCCTGGGCATTGCAGGAGTGCAACGGACTTCTGAGGTTGGGACGCCCATGAGGCGCAGTTACGTTGTCCCGACGAAGTGAGTGGTGATATAGGAGGATATAGTGCCAGGAGGGCCCTTAAACCTACATTCTACTAACCTACCCAGACCATGGTCACCGCGGGAACTCTCCCCTTCAGGGAAAATTCCCACGGTAGAGCCGGGAATCGAACCCGGGACCTCATAATTAGTAGTCAAGAGACTCTGACCACTAGACCACGAGGCTGGTCTGCATGTACATATGTAGGCATATGTGTGTACACACATGAGCGTATTTGCGTAAGTCTAGATTTATACAGGGACATTATCTTATCTCATACCTGACGCCAGCCACTTCCCCTCGGCTCGTCTAACTTACAAAACTTCGTAGTGCAATAAACAAAGCGTTAGTTAGCTGTGACGAGCGTTTGCGAGTCAAAGGTCAACATATCCCTTACCCCCTTTAATATGATGCGTCAAGAATTACATTAGCTGCGATGAAGTTTAAAACAAAAGTCTGTCGATAAAATTCAAGTTTGGTTAAAATCGGACTAAGTAACAAACGCTTTGCATGCAGACATACGTACATTAACCTTTTGAAGCCTAATGTCAACTATAGTGGTCGTACCGCACCGCTAGCCTCTAAAGTTGCATTTTATATATTTATTCAACAAATATATGTACTGAATATTTTAAACGTGGTATATACTCTCCGTTTTTTTCTCTTCAAAATGCAGTTTGTTTCATAATTCTAATGTTTTTGGTTCCTGTATTATTCACATTTTATATACAGGGTGTGCTAAAATTTAAAAAAATAATTCCGGCGCCAAAAGGTTAATGACTACTTTGTTCACTAAGTTTACCATGGTATAATGTGAAATGCTAACTTGATGCAACAAGGTAATTTTATTGATGTATTCTTAGCTCGACATGTTTCGGGTACATACGCCCATCATCAGGAGTTTTAGATGTTGAGTTGCAGCATATTGTTTTCTGCACCGAGTTTGTGGATGGGCGGTGGTCTTGAGAGCCGCTGGGTGGGTCGGGTGTACGGTGCGGTGCCGTGCCGTGCGACGGCACCATCCACACCGCACACACGACCTATCCAAAAACTCGGTGCAGAAAACCATATGCTGCAACTCAGCATCTAATACTCCTGATGATGGGCGTATGTATCCGAAACATGTCGAGCTAAGAATACATCAATAAAATTACCCAGTTGCATCAAGTTGGCATTTCACTTTATTTCATGAGGAAGATGCACGGTCAAACAACCCTCAAATATACCATGGTCTCCATCAATGGTACTCAATATCAATGCGTAGCAATCGATAACAATCAATGCTTATCTGTCTTGTTTTCATTCGATTTACACGATGCAATATTAAGGAACAAAAAACCTCTAGTCATAATATTTAATATTTATAACGTCTAGAAATACGAAGTTTGTTGTGTAGATACATTATGAGTATTTCTAAAAAGTGTCTGCCAAACACTGTTTTTTATCTAAGAGTTACAAAATATTTCTACAGGTTAGTGTCTTTATATGTGAACACAAATTTAAGAAAATCAATGTAGATTTCAAAAACAGTAAGTTCTGTAAATAAATATAAAAAATGTTAATAATAACAATAATAATAACATTCTGAGATATAGGTACAATTATCAACAGCAGCAAAATGTGTGACCACAATGGAGCAAACGTCATGACCATCTGAGATGTGACCAGGAAACAAAGACCCGAAAAAGCCTCAGTGTTATATTAAGCATATATTCCTTCCCTTGTTACAGTTTCTCAGGCCAATTTCAAGGACAATGAGTCAAAATATGCATCGAGGACCTCTGTGCATCATCTTTCCAATTCCTTCAACTGTTGTTTTGTGTTTCTCAGTTTCGACACTCTACCATCTGAGAGTTGTTAAAGTAACCGTAAATAAGTGCACACTGCATATGCTCAATGTTTGCGTCATGATCCTTGAAGCGGGCATTCAATATCTCTTTGCTTGTCTATCATGTTTGATTTGTGCCAAAAAGTAGTGGACTTTGAAACCCTTTCTCTTAGTTGTACTTTGCTTGCAGGTAAGCCTGTGTGAAAGGAAATGTATGTAATGTAACCAGATGGATGTAGAATGAAGCAGCTGAACCGTCAATAAGCTCATTGCTACAGCATGTTCTGAAGAGTGTATTCAACACGTCTAACCGAAATAGCCGTGGCGAAGAAAAGGGAAAAATTTGCCTTCAGAAAAGTTTCCTGGAAGCATAACATCATTAAAACACAGACAGTAAATTGGCTTAGATCTTACATTTCCTTCTAACTGGCATCGCAAAAAGTCACAGCGTCCGAAGACACGTTTCCATACAATGCTTGTACATCTTCTTAAAAAAAATTATTTTGACTATTTTAAGAAATCGAACAAGCAATCCAATGAGAATAAAATCTAAAAATATATTTTGTAAATGTAGATACCTTCCAAAGTGTGGGTTCTTTTGTATTTTCGCGGTCAAATAAATGTGTAAGTTTTATATACAAGTTTATCAGGCTTTGTCGGCTGGAGAAGAAACAAGAATAATTCTAAAGTTATATCTACTCTGTATTTTTTTGTGCAGCTACCGTGAGTTGGTTTCACCCCCTGTACCACGGAGTCAGTTTAGCCATTTGAAGATTAAATAATATAAATTTGTGTTATATTAGATTTCAAAGCCCAAATCACACGGAAAAGTTTCCGTCCTCCCTACAGATCCATACACCAGTCAGTGTATATTCTACAGGGGAAAAAAGTCACAATTCAGTAGCAGAAGCAGAGAAAATACACGAATATACTGTATAAAAAAAAAGCGGGCTTTTAAATGTTAGAGTTAGAGGTACACGTAATTATCCTGCTTTTGGGGGGGGGGGCGCAACCGCCCCCAGTGGGCCAGGCCTTCCATATTCACGAAGTTTCTACATCACACACAACGACAAACCGCAGTCGGTAGGACTCATCTGAACGGGTGATCAGCTCGTCACAGATACCTCTACACACAGCATTCAAAACAAGCAGATATCCATGCCCTCGGTGGAATTCGAACCCACAATCTCAGCAGGCGAGCGGCCGTAGAACTATGCCGTAGATCGGGCGGCCACTGGGACCTGCATCCTGAGCTTTAGGATGCTAATAATTTACATTACTAACTAACCGGTTAACTCACTAACTGTCCAGCAGCTTACTATGACTATAGAACACAGACATTCCAAGCAAGCACAAGACACAATGAATTCCACTACCAAACATGATCATGGGACATTTCCTCCCTCTTGCCATTCTCAGAACCACTCTCCCTATGGGTCTGCTTAATATTGCACTACCAAATCATTTGCGGTTTTCCAAGCGGTTTCCGACCAAAATGTTCTTCCCATTTCTTATCTCCCTCAATCTAACCGTATTCCAGCTCTCACCCTTGATTTAACTATCATAGCAGACTGAGCCGTATAAGGCGTGGGTCTGCGGCCGCTCGCTTGTTGGCGTTGTGTGTTCGAATCCCGTTGGGGCATGGGTGTCCGTCTGTTATGAGTGTTGTGTGTTGCCAGGTGTGTCGGGCTGATAACTCCTCCTGAAGATTCCTACCGAGTGTATGTCTGTGTATGTATATGTATGTGTATGTGTGTGTGTGTATGTGTGTGTGTGTGTTTTGTGGTCAGGTACAGCAGCAACTCTGTACGCCTACAATGACTGGGTTGAAGAGTTCAGACTAAGAAAGAAAATGATCAGTCCAACGCGAGGTTGGAGTTTTTATAATAAAACGGAACTAAAGTTTATCAAATTATTGAGTCAATAACTAGTGAACAAAAACAGAAAAGGCAAAAAGGTATGAATATCAACCACAGCAGAACAATAACACAAAATTAACACAGAACACACCGCCAGCATGTGGAGCACATTGATCGTACAGCTGCAGCAGCTGGTGTAAAATCTAACAGAGTGTAATAAAATGTTTTTCATTTACTTCCTTCATTTTTACTTGACTTCTTTACTTTCCTCGTCTTCTTCGTTTTATGTTTTTCATCTATTTCTATGTTTGTTGTGTTTTAACGTTCCCACTTCTCTTACCAGTTTATATACATCCACATATCTTCTCGCCGATGAAAATAAGCTTCAAGATTTCCATTTAATTGGCACCCATTAAAAAGGGGTCAGGGTGCCTTCACTCTGTTACATGACGACTATAACTTGCCTGTCTCAAAAACTAGTTCGTGCATCCACGGAAACAAGCCGCGTATTCATAACAAAATTATTCCCTCAATAAAGTTTATTTTGTTCATTCTGTGCATTGTACTGGGTTAAGTTCCGTTAAACACGTAGCCTGCCCCCGAGATACTGTATATCAATAGCCAGTATACACACACAGCTATTATACAAACATTTGTTTACTGTTTAACTATTTGACTCTTTTACACTGTGTCAAATATGTATAGAAGTGGTTAATTCGGTTTTTTGCGTTATTGATTTGGTTTGGTTCCCTGAAGATGATCCTTTGTGGATCGAAACATGTAGGATTAATCAGTGTGATAGTACAGTATCTGAGGAATAATATTGTGCATTTTTTGGTTGATTGTTGCGAATCTGTCAGTAAGATTTATGTAAAAATATATGTTAATTCAGAAATCAAAATGAAAAAAAGCAAAAATTAATTATTCTGGTGAAAACCCCTGATATTTAGCATTAAAGCATGTCGTATATATATGGTTATCACTGCCATATACTTACTTACTTACTTACTTACTTACTTTATCCATGGAGCAAAACCTTTCTTGAGAAGCTAACCGATTCTAAGCTAAACAAGAATTTCCTCTCACTTTACGGAACTCGAAAGTTCATTACCGCATTCACAAGTGCCGGCGAACTGTCCCTATCCTAAGCCAGATCGATCCACTCCATGCCCCCACATCCCGCTTCCTGAAAATTCATCTTAACATTATCCTCCCTTTTATGACTAGGTCTCCCAATTGGTCCCTTTCCCTCAGGTTTCCCCACCAAAACCCTGTATACACCTCTCCTCTCCCCATACGCGCTATATGCCCCGCCCATCTCATTCTTCTCGATTTGATCTACCGAACAATACAGTGTGAGGAGAGCAGATCATTAAGCTTCTCATTACGTAGTTTCTCCACTTCCCTGTTACCTCTTTCCTCTTAGGACCAAATATTCTCCTCAGCACCTTATTCTCAGACACTTTCAGAGCACGTTCCTCCCTCAATGTGAGCGACCAAGTTTCGCACCCATACAAAACAACAGGTAAAATTATAATTCAGTGTATCTTAACCTAAATAATTTTGGATAGCAAACTGGAAGACAGAAGATTCTGCACCGAAGGACAGCAAGCATTTCCTGACTTCAATCTGCACTTATTTTCTACCTGAATAGAATTTTGATTTATTAAGCTTGTTCCCAAATATTTGAACTCTTTCACCCTTTGAAAAGAACTATTACCACTACCATACAAGAATTTGAAATAATGGTCCATTATCAAGGTAGACCTACCATATTATTTAACATTACCTGTCTCTAAATCCAGTGCGAGGCTGGCCAACAGTATCAGCCAACATACCATCTCCACCGTTGTGCTGTAACTCTGGTTCAACTCTAACTCTGGCTTCAAACAACATTTATCCTGAATCATTCTTTGCACTACCAGAAAGTGCCACCTGTAATATGGCCACATTAAAGATTCTCGCTAGAGTTAACTCACTCTTGCTTCAAAGGGCCTTTATATAAATCAATAGCGCCAAATTTAATTCTTCAACTTTTAGAAGGCAGCAACCCCTTACCCAAGTCGGTTACTTTAAGATTCTTCCTTAATCTACGCCACTGGGGACTCGTGTTAAATGCAAGGCGACTACAGAGTTGGTGGTGATCAGTTCACCAGAATCTAACAGCGCGCCTGCCTAAGTCAGCACTAATGCAGCTGCTTCAATTCCAGGTTGTAACAAGTTCAAAATCTGTTAAAAATAAAGGATATGGGAAGCAACACCTGTATCCAAATTTACGAATAATTTATTACCACTAAATAAACTCCGAAGTACTAAAGTTTTCTTAAAATCTGACAGGCAACTTGTCAAGAAAATCCGTTTATATCGAATCTAAAAGCTAATTTCTTTTAAAAAAAAACAGTGACAATATATGACATGTTTTATCTTCTCGGTGTTCGGATTGAAGCTAATGATGGCGGCGATATTCATTATTATTATTATTTTAATTATTATTATTTCCAAATTTCGGTGGCATTTATTTAATTTGTTTCAATGTTTCTTCACTCCGTTCAGCTAAATAATTGTCTCTTGTGACTTTAGCAAATCAGTCCACATCTGTAATGATCAGCTGACCCGAACAAATTGCTGTTATTACTAAATCCCACAAAAGAGTTCTACCTTGGTAACATTTAATTGACATATTCCTATAAAATATAAATATTTTTGTCCAAACCGTTAGCTGATGTTCCCTAGGCCCTTTTGATATTCCGATATTACTTCTAAAGCAATCCCATAACGGGCCTGGACAGGTTATTAGGGTTCCAGGGAGCTGAGAGTCCGAGAATTTCTTGACATTATGCACATGAAGGTGGCAAGGTTGTCAGCCCTAGGTACCGGCCGTCTTAACACTCCAGGAAGTAGCCATGGAACCCATTCCTGTTAGAGGCTGAGTCGACCCCAGGACCATAGTGCGGCTGAAAGGATTAATTCAGTTAAAAATTCCAATGACCCCATTTGGAATCGAATCCCGACCTTTCGACTTGTAGTGAAGTGCCTTAACCAACTGCGCCACCACGTAAACCGATATTAGTTTTGGTTAACGGATTTCCTTCTGTAGCAACATAATGTTAAGATCACACAAACTGATATGGATCACAAAAAAAATCCTCATTGGTGCAGTAGACAATTATGAATAAAATACTAAATTTGGACTGGTGAGATTCTTAATTCGGTCTTGAAATTCTGATATGCACTTAAAATATTCGTGAGGGACTGGTCCAGGCAGTCAGCGATGATCCATCAATTTGCATCGCCTCAGGCACGAGCAGTGGCATTAAGTCAACCTGTGACAGCATTCTTGTGGCAAGATTTGGATTTATAATTTCTGCTTCCAGTTTCCGTTCTCTCGTCGCCCACCGCAAATGACAACGTGAGCCACCTCCTAACTTCATTCACCTAATTACTGAACGGTTCTTTACTAGATGTATTTTTCGAGTCTTGTGATTTTATCTATAGTTTTTCCCTGTTAGACTCCAGTTGAAATGTGATGGAACATGATGACGCACGGGAGGGGAAGTGAAGGGGAAACTGGCGAATGGAGTGGGTAGCCAGTACCCTTCACACTACCTCGGAACATGGTGTATCCAGCATTACTACCGCTCATGCGCACATCTCGGCCGCCAGTAGTCGAATGAACTGACGCCCCCGCCGATTTAAATGCACTCGTCTGTTTTGTCGAAAGACGAAATCTGGTTTCTGCGCGTGTGCCATCACATTTCAAACGCAGTCTACTACCCGTAAACTTGATCTTTTCTCAGGTGCCTATCCCCCCAATTGAGTGTTTCTATGGTACCCAGTGACTGAGAGGAGCTTGATGTAAATAGTCCACCAGCTTTGGTGCTTCTTCACCTGAAGACAGAAGCACAGCCGGCTTCCGAAACGTTGTGGTTTTTTTAATTTTAAAAATTTTTAAACGACGATGTCCAAAAAATGGGTTTGTGTCAGTAAATTTTCATTTTAGGTGTACGAAATTTAATAAAAGATCGTAGTCAATTTTTTTGTATGGAAAATCCCCTTTAAAATACTCGTAGCTTCTTATGCTAGAAAGAAATACCTCTAAGGTCTACAATTTCTATTCAAACTTTTGAAATGTGACATATTTTTAATGAAATACGAGAAAAGTGCGTAATTTTTGTGTCTGTGAAATGTTTACTTTGCAGATTCACGTTTTCTGAAATGTGACGCAGTGTAGGTAGGTAGGTAAATAGTTACCGACGTTTAGACGAAGAATAGTGCCTTCGTGTTCAGGGTCCAAGATCCCCAGAAGAGAAATCGCTTGAACCTGAAGAAAGAGGCAATACGCTTGTAGTAAACGCCGGTAAATCTTTACCAGTTGACACTGCGTCACACCCCAGAAGATACAAATCTTCATCAATACCGCTGTGACAGCCTCACATTTCCCAAGACCTTATTTTATTTGTCATTATTTTCTTTTTGTTCCGTTTCGTTTGTTGGCGTGGTGGAAGATGTCTTAGATTTTCG
>Ga0123354_10006666_pt1 | contig 17211 bp, 12 predicted proteins | sample TergutLab28metaG_2_FD_97872 | JGI IMG/M metagenome (GOLD analysis project Ga0123354, IMG submission 97872) | Labiotermes labralis P4 segment gut microbial communities from Petit-Saut dam, French Guiana - Lab288 P4 | ecosystem: Host-associated > Arthropoda: Insects > Digestive system > Gut ...
AATGAATCCATTAAGTGAACGATTGGTTTTCGGTAAGAATCAGGATAGGGCAAAAATAGAATTTCATACCGATAAAGCATTGTATAACAAACGTGAAAAAGTTGTCGCCACAATATTCCTCAGCGATTCGGTTGGAAATCCGTTAGCAGGCAATTTATCGGTTGCCGTTACGGACGATAAGGACATCGCAGTCGATTCGACGGTTACCATCCTGTCTACGCTGATGCTTTCATCGGAATTGAAAGGATATCTCGAAAATCCGGCATACTATTTACAGGACAATGCCGAATCGGCAATCACCTTGGATAATTTGATGCTGAAGCAAGAATGGAAAAGATACAATATTCCGGAAGTCGTCAAAGGGAATTATGAATCGCCTCAGATTCCATTTCAAACGAGTCAGGAAATCTCGGGCAAGGTGAAAAGCTTGAATCGTTCCAAACCTGTATCCGGTAGCGCATTATCATTTATAGTGAAAGGCGGCGGATACGGATTGGCGACTACGGACAAGAACGGTACATTTAAGTTTAAGGATTTCGAATACCCCGACAGCACTACCTATTTTATACAGGCATTGGGACAAAAAGGAAACAACCGGGTTAAGCTTGTTTTGGATGATGAATTGTTTCCGAAACCGGTTCATGCACCGCAAAGTCCGTTTGTAGCATTTCCGGCAAACAAAGGAGAGCCGGACGCATTTATTGCAAAAGCAGCGCAACGTTCGAAGTATGATGAAGATATGCAAGCGGTTCAATTAAACGATGTAGCTGTAACCGGGCGAAAAATAGAAAATAAAGAGGAGACAAGGCTTAAGTTTTGGGCAAATGTCGGTTCCGATGCGACGATAAGAAGAAAAGACATTGAAAGGATGCACCCTCACGTGATTTCCGATATACTTCGAACAATTCCCGGAGTACGGGTAGCACCCAACGGAGTTGTAACCATCCGGGAATCCATGTCCATCACATCAGGGACTGTACCACTTGTTTTAATCAATGGAACGGAAGTCGGCGAGGCTGACGGCACCTCTAATTCGCCTTTAGAAATGATTCCGGTTGCTGATGTGGAAAGTATTGATGTTTTCATAGGCCCCAGCACATCGGCATTTGGAGTTCGCGGAGCCAACGGCGTCATCAGTGTTACAACTAAAGAGAAAATAAATGAAATTCGGAAAGAGAAAGACGTCAATGAAAAAGAAACGGCTAATGATACAGTATTCACTCCGTTAGGCTATCAAGAGCCGGCAGCGTTTTATTCGCCCAGCTACGAAAATCCGGATGCTAAAAACGCAACGGTTCCCGATTGCCGGACTACAATTTTCTGGAAACCCGATGTTGTTGTTTCAAACTCAGGAGAAGCAAGTTTTGAATTTTATACCTCCGATTTCCAAACAACCTATTCTGTAGTTATCGAAGGATTAACCAATGACGGCAAAATCGTCCGTCAAGTAGAAAAGATACGGGTGGAATAAAGTAGCGAAGAACTGTCTTCTTCAAAAAAACATACTTTTATAGGGCTATTCAAAAAAAATGATTATATTTGCACGCAATAAATTTAAACCCCTTTCATAATGTCATTTATTGCAGAAAAAGTAATTATGGATGGATTAACTTTCGATGATGTACTGTTAATCCCCGCCTATTCGGAAGTATTGCCGCGTGAAGTCGATCTTTCGACGCAATTTTCTAAAAATATCCGATTGAATATTCCTATGGTTTCCGCAGCTATGGATACGGTAACTGAAGCTACATTAGCGATTGCGATTGCTCGTGAAGGAGGCATTGGCGTGATTCATAAAAACATGAGCATCGAAGAACAAGCTAAGCAAGTACGTTCGGTGAAACGGGCGGAAAACGGAATGATTTCCAATCCTGTCAGTATTAAAAGAGGAAAAACGGTGGGCGATGCCCTTGCTTTGATGGCAGAATATAAAATCGGCGGCATTCCGGTCGTGGACGATGCGAACCATTTAGTGGGCATTGTGACTAACCGCGACTTGCGTTTTCAACACAATATGTTGCTCTTGGTGGACGATGTGATGACTAAAGACCACTTGGTGACAACCGATCAATCTACCAATTTGGAAGCGGCTACCGAAATTCTTCAACAATATAAAATTGAAAAACTACCGGTAGTAGACCACGATAACAAGCTGATTGGTTTAATCACTTATAAAGATATAACGAAAGCGAAAGATAAACCTTTTGCTTGCAAAGACACCAATGGACGATTGCGGGTTGCTGCCGGAGTCGGAATCTCACAAGATACGCCGCTTCGAGTGGAAGCCTTGGTGAATGCGGATGTTGATGCTATTGTTATTGACACGGCTCATGGTCATTCGTTTTATGTTGCCGAAATGTTGAAAAAGGTAAAAGCGGCATTCCCGAATATTGATGTCGTTGTTGGAAACATTGCTACGGTCGAAGCCGCCCGATTCCTTGCCGAAGCGGGAGCCGATGCCATAAAAGTGGGTATCGGTCCCGGCTCTATCTGTACAACCCGTGTAATTGCCGGTGTCGGCGTTCCCCAACTTTCGGCAATTTACGAAGTTTCCAAAGCCTTGAAAGGGACGAGTATCCCGTTGATTGCCGACGGCGGTCTGCGCTATTCGGGCGATATAGTGAAAGCCTTGGCGGCAGGCGGTCATTCGGTGATGATGGGTTCTTTGCTGGCCGGAGTGGAAGAATCACCGGGCGAAACCATCATTTTCAACGGACGCAAATTCAAATCCTACCGGGGAATGGGTTCTTTAGAAGCTATGCAAAAAGGTTCAAAAGACCGTTATTTTCAAGATGTGGAAGAGGATATCAAAAAATTAGTCCCGGAAGGTATTACGGCTCGCGTCCCATTCAAAGGATCCCTGTTCGAAGTGATTTATCAAATGGTCGGCGGGTTAAGATCCGGAATGGGTTATTGCGGAGCAGCAAATATCCAAGCGCTTCATGAAGCCAAATTCACCCGCATCACGAATGCCGGGATTAAAGAAAGTCATCCCCATGACGTTACAATCACCCAAGAAGCTCCGAATTATAGTTACAGCAGGGGGTGAATAATTGAATAATTGAGTAATTGAGTAACTGATTGATACAATAAAAAAATTTTTTTTTCGTTAGAAATACGTTGTAAAATTTATAAAATTTAATAAAATAAAGAAGAACGATAAGATGAAAGCATGCTTTTTTTCTCTGGTTTTAGTTATGACATCAGTTGGAGTTCTTGCTCAGACAAACGACCCTGTTATCATGACAATCAATGGCAAAGACTTCAAGAAATCCGAATTTGAATACTTCTATAACAAGTATAATAACGAAGATGCTATTGATAAACGTTCATTGAGTGATTATGTTGATTTGTTTAAGAATTTGAAATTGAAAGTAGCTGAAGCAGAAGCTCAAGGTATGGATACAACGGCGTCTTTCCGTACTGAATTATCAGGATATAGAACTACGGAAGCCAAACCTTATTTGGATAGTTTGGAAATTAATGAAAATATGCTGCAAACGGAATATGCTCGGCTGAAAGACGTGATTGAAATCAGTCATATCGCTGTTTATTTCAACGGAGTTAAGAAAAATGATTTCAAAACCTTTCCTTCCGATACGCTTGAAGCTTATAATAAAGCGGTTCAGATAAGAAATCGTCTGCTGAAAGGAGAAAATTTTGAAAAAATAGCGGCAGAACTCTCCGACGATGTTAATTCTGCTAAAGCGGAACATCCGGGTTACTTGGGCTGGTTCTCCGGATTAATGCTTACTCCGCCTTTTGAAGAAGTTGCTTTTAATGTACCGGTAGGCGGAATATGCCCATTGGTTCGTTCAAACTTTGGATATCACATTATTAAAGTAAATGCGAAAAAGGAAAATTCCGGACAAATCAATGTAGCGCATATTCTGATTCCGAGTCCTGCAAATACGGATCCGGCGGGAGTGGATACGGCACGAATAACAATCAATAAGCTGTACGATAAATTAATTCATGGCGCTGATTTTTCCGAATTAGCCAAAGAATACTCCAAAGATCCGGGAAGTGCTTCCAAGGGAGGTGAATTAGGGTGGATTAGCTATGGCGGACCCATCATTAAAAAGTTTCAAGATGTTGCCTTTGAACTTAAAGATACGGGAGATATATCCAAGCCGTTCCAAACACAATTCGGATATCATATTGTTAAATTGTTAGGAAGGAAACCGATAGGTTCATTTGAAGAAAAACGTAAGGAAATTGAAACCAAATTTAATTCTAACGGTTATTTTATTCCGCTGCATCAAAAAGGAATAAATAATATGAAAAAGGAACAGGATTTCAAAAAGAATGATGCAGGCTACCAGTTGCTTTTTTCAAAAGCAGAAACTGTTTACCCTACCGACAGCTTGTTTTTTAATGCCTTAGAAGACCGGAATGTTCTTTTATTTACAATTGGAGATACGAAATATTCTATCGGTCAATTCCTCGACTATTTGAAGAAAACCGGCGGACGTTCGCCTTTTACCCTTTCTACCGAATTATTAAACGACCGATTGCAAGGATTTGAATTCAATTCGTTGCGTGAGGTGAAAGATCGATCGTTGGAAAGTAAATTTCCGGAATTTGGAAATCTGATTCAGGAATACCGCGACGGAATATTGATGTTTGATATAAGTAATAAGGAAGTTTGGGGAAAAGCTTCAGAAGATACCGACGGACTTGCTGCTTTTTTTGAAAAAAACAAGCAGCAATATAAGTGGGACGAGCCTCACTATAAGGGATATGTTGTGTTGACACGAGACGCGAAAACCAAAAAGAAAATGCAAAAAGAAATTGCCGGTGTGGATCCGGAAAAAGCAGTGCAATATCTGTATGACAATTATAAAGTGGGCGATGTCTCCTATGTGAAAATTGAAAAAGGTTCCTTCAAAAAAGGTGATAATCCTTTTGTAGATGAAGTGGCTTTTAAGTCCGGAGTTGCCAATCGTCCCGCCGAGTTTCAAGATTTCTTCTTATTGGGAAAAATTTTGGATATGCCTGAGTCCTATATGGATATACGAGGAATGGTTGTTACCGATTACCAAAATTATTTAGAGGAAATCTGGCTGAAAAAATTGAATGAAAAATACAAGGTGACGCTACATCCGGAAGTATTAAGAACGATGAAATGACTAATCGAGTTATGAGGCGTTCTTTTTCAATAGTTATTGTATTTTTTTTACTTACAGTGGTTGCTTGTAAAAAAGGTTTTAATGTAAAAAGCAGCGACGCCGTGGTAAAGGTTGGAAATAAAGTTTTGTACAAAAGCGACCTGGAAGAAAATATTCCGGATGGACTATCAAAAGAAGACAGTATTATCGCTGCCGAACATTTTATCCATTCGTGGATTAATGATATTTTATTGTATAATCTTGCAACGAAAAATTTGAATGATAAAGAAAACATTGATCGTTTGGTTGAAGACTACCGAAAGTCACTGTTAATTTATCAGTATGAAGAACAATTAGTTAATGAAAAATTATCTAATGAAATCGATGAGCAGACGTTGTTTGATTATTATAATAAAAATAAGGATAAATTACTATTGGAACGTCCGCTGGTGAAAGGACTTTTTCTGAAAGTTCCGGTAACGGCGCCGCAATTAGATGAAATCAGAACATGGTATAAATCGGCGACTTCCACATCCAGGGAAAATCTGGAAAAATATTGTTTAAATAATACTGCAACTTTCAATTATTTTGTAGATAAATGGATGGATTTTAGTGACGTAATTAATAATTTTCCGAAAAGCATGGTAGACAGTATTGATTTTAAGATTCAGAAGAAAACGATAGAAAAGCAAGATGATAACTTTTATTATTTTCTGAATATCACCGATTTCTTGCTGGCCGGCGATAATACTCCTTATGAATTTGCTAAGCCAACAATCCGGGAAATATTAGTTAATCAACGGAAAATTGAGTTTTTACGAAAAACGGAAGACAATCTGTATCAACGTGCAATAGATAAAGGCGAAGTTCAATTTTTTAAAGAATGATTTTGAGATAGATAATAGATTAAAAGATAATAGATTAATAGATAATAGACAAAGATATGAAACGTTTTTTCTTTTTATTGATATGCCTGAGTGGCTTATTATTTCGAAACCAATTACAAGCTCAGGAAACTCAATCGAATGTGATTGATGAAGTGATTTGGGTGGTCGGCGATGATGCTATCTTCTTATCGGATGTGGAAAAGGCGCGAATGGACATGGAAATACAAAATGAGCACATTCAGGGCGATCCTTATTGTACGATTCCCGAACAAATAGCGATTCAGAAACTATTTTTGCATCAGGCCAAATTAGACAGTGTCGATGTGTCCGATTCGGAAGTATCAGGCGGAGTGGAACGATATATCACCAGACTTATTACCCTAATGGGATCACAGGAAAAAGTGGAGGAATATTACAATAAATCACTCAATGCGTTGCGGGAAGAAATTCGAAATAACGCAAAAGATCAGGAATCTGTAAAAAAAGTACAATTAAAATTAGTGGAAAACTTGAAAGTGACACCTTCCGACGTTAGGGCTTTCTATAATCGAATTCCTCAGGATAGTCTTCCCTATATTCCGACTACCGTGGAAGTTGAAATTGTTACAGCGGAACCCAAAGTATCGCAACAGGAAATTGACGATATAAAAAACCGGTTGAGGGATTTTACAGAGCAGATTACGAGCGGGAAAGCGCAATTTTCCACGTTGGCGCGCGCTTACTCCGATGATAAAGAATCGGCTATACGGGGTGGCGACATGGGATTTCAGGGAAAAGGCACTTTGACGCCTGAATTTGCAGTTGCTGCATTCGATTTGAACGATCCCAAACGAGTTTCCAGAATTGTAGAAACAGAATACGGGTATCATATAATCCAACTGATTGAAAAAAGAGGCGATCGGATCAATGTCCGTCATATTTTGCTTCGCCCGCATGTTACTAAAAGTGAAGTTAGCGCCGCCATATCAAAGCTGGATTCAATCCGCAATGACATCATTGCCGGGAAATATACTTTTGAAGAAGCTGCGTTTTATATTTCGTCTGATAAAGATACCCGTAATAACAAAGGGTTGATGGTCAATAATCCGGGTCCAAACTCAATAAGTTCGGGTGAAAGAGCCGGAACTTCCCGGTTTGATATGTCGGAATTACCTCCTGAAATAGCAAAAGTCGTAGATACCATGAAGGTCGGCGGAGTTTCCAAACCATTTTCAATGATAAGTGAGAAAACAAGTAAAGATCTTGTTTTGATTGTGAAACTGAAATCTCGGGTTATGGGGCATAAAGCAAGCTTAACCGAAGATTTTCAGTCGCTGAAATCAATGGCTGAAACGGAAAAACAGAACCAAATCATCAACGATTGGATAGCAAAAAAACAAAAGGAAACTTACATTCGAATTAACGAAAATTGGAAAAATTGCGATTTTGAAAAAGATGGATGGCTCCAAAAATAGCGTCGCAAAAACAAGTCTATTCCTGTTGATTTTTGTTCTGACGACATTCTTCGGAATATCGCAGCCCCCACCTTCCAATAATCCACCGAAAATAACGCGGATATATGTAGAACATGCCGATTCGATAGAATTGGGACATAGCAATAGCAATCCGGATATTTTACGAGGAAATGTTCGGTTTCGTCATGACAGTATTTTTATGAATTGTGACAGCGCCTATTTCTACAATTTATCAAATTCCTTGGAGGCTTTTGATAATGTCCGCATTGTACAAGGCGATACGCTTACTATCATTGGCGATTACTTAAATTATTTGGCAAATATCCGCTTGGCAAAGATTCGCGGAAATGTCAAAATGGAAAATAAAGGGACTACTTTATTTACAGATAGTTTTGATTACGACAGAAATAAGAATCTCGGTTATTACTTTAGCGGCGGTATGCTGGTCGATTCGGTAAACGAACTGACCTCTATCTATGGACAATATTCTCCCGACACTAAAATGGCTTTTTTTAGAGATTCGGTGCGATTACTAAATCCTCAATTCAATCTTACTTCCGAAAAATTAGAGTATAATACGGATGTAAAAATTGCTACGATTATCAGCCCTGCCGTGATTGAATCGGACAGCGGATTTGTTTATTCCGACCTGGGATGGTACAATACGGTTAGCGGTAAATCGATGTTGTATAACCGTTCGATAGTGGTTAGTAAGGATAAAACGAAAACGATTACCGCCGATTCGCTGAACTACGACCGGACGGAAGGTTTTGTAGAAGCCTTTGGAGATATGGTCGTGAACGATACGGTAAGAAAGATAATTATCATGGGTAATTATGGATATTATGACGAAAAAACCGAGTATACTTTTGCTACCGATTCGGCGCAAATGATTGAATATTCCCAGCGGGATTCCGCCTTCGTTCATGCAGATACATTATTAATGCTGACGGTTGATTCGAACCGCGAAGTCAGAGCATATTACGGCGTTCGCTTTTATAGAGATGACATGCAAGGCGTTTGTGATTCAATGCAATACAAAACCGTCGATTCGATTATGCGATTATACAAAAATCCTATTATTTGGAATGACTCGTATCAATTGAACGGCGATACCATTAAGATTCTTTTTAATGACAGTACGATTGAAAGAATGAATGTGTTGAACTATTCGTTTGCCATGCAAGAGATTGATACGAGTTACTACAATCAACTGAAAGGTAGAAATCTTATCGCTTATTTTGATGCGGGTGAAATATATCAAATAGATGTGGAAGGAAACGGAGAAGCGATATATTACAATATTGACAATAAAACGGCTGCTCCTTTGCAACTGTCCAAATCTTCCGCTCCGTTTATAACTTTTTGGGTTAAAAACCGGAAGATCAGTCGAATTAAATATATAACGGATCCCAAGCTGGATGTTTATCCGATTCCGGACATCACTCCTGAAGTGAAATTTTTAAAGGGTTTTGTAAATTATAGTTACCTTCGTCCTAAAAATAAAGAAGATATATTTGTAAAGGAAACAATGAAAACGGAAGATATTCCTCCGCCTCGAAGGTTGCGACGTCACCCCCGTCAAGAGTAAACATTATGAGCGATATTATTCATTTACTCCCAGATTCGATTGCTAATCAGATAGCTGCCGGTGAAGTAATTCAGCGGCCTGCTTCCGTTGTCAAGGAATTAATCGAAAATTCGATTGACGCCGGCGCCGATTCCATTCAATTAATTCTCAAAGATGCAGGACGCTCATTGATTCAGGTAATTGACAATGGCAATGGCATGTCGGAAACAGACGCCAGGATGGCTTTTGAACGTCATGCCACTTCTAAAATTCAAGGAGTTGATGATTTGTTTGCTTTGCGAACGATGGGTTTTAGAGGAGAAGCCTTAGCTTCCATTGCGGCGGTCGCTCAAGTCGAAGTAAAAACCGCACGTGAGGATGATTCTGTCGGGACGCTGATTCAAATCTCCGGATCGCAAGTTGAGAAACAGGAAACAATTGCAGTCAATCAGGGTAGTATATTTTCAGTAAAAAATCTCTTTTTTAACGTGCCGGCGCGCAGGAAGTTCCTGAAATCCAATGAAACGGAATTGAAAAATATCATTACCGAATTTGAACGGGTCGTATTGGTCAATCCGCAAATTACCTTCGAACTTCGACACAATGATACGGAAATATTCAATCTCCCGGTATCTTCCGTCCGGCAACGAATTGTTAATGTATTCGGAAAACGATTGAATACGCAATTACTTACTTTAGAAACCAAAACTTCGCTTGTTTTGATTTCCGGGTTTATCGGCAAGCCCGATTCCAGTAAAAAGAGGGGTACGCTGCAATATTTCTTTGTTAACAATCGTTTTATGCGACATCCTTATTTTCATAAAGCAGTGATGCAAGCTTTCGAACCCTTTATTCCCGCGGGCGAAATGCCTAATTATTTTATTTATCTTACAGTCGAACCAGCGAGTATAGACGTTAATATTCATCCGGCGAAAACCGAAATCAAGTTTGAAAACGAACAGGCAATATGGATGATAATCAGATCGGCGGTGAAAGAATCCCTCACCAAATCCAATGCGATTCCAAATCTCGAATTTGACAGGGAGGGAGCTGTCGATGTGCCGGTTTATATACCGAATCCTGTTCATGCGGAAGTTCCTAAAGTGCATTTTCAATCCGGTTACAGCCCGTTTACTGAAAAAGCGCCTACCGGAAATCCGCTTAAAAATTGGGAAAGACTTTATGACGATCAACCTTTTGCTCCGGAAAAACCGGCGGCTATGCCTTCCGAATGGACGGAAGAACGTTCTACGATTTTGTCGTTCAAAGGAAAATACCTTGTTACGGGTTTGAAATCGGGATTGGCAATCATCAATCAGCGCCGGGCGCATATCCGTATTTTGTATGACAGATACATTCGGCAAATCGGTCGAAAACAAGGCGCTTCCCAAGGGCTTTTATTTCCGGAAATTATTTCGTTTACGCCGCGTGAAGCGACGGTTCTGCCTTTTCTGTTAGACGACTTGGCTTATATTGGCTTTGATTTGGCTAACTTGGGCAACAATACGTACTCAATCAACGGGATTCCTTCCGGTTTGGAAAACACCAACATCATAGAAACGTTGCAGGATATGGCGGATAAAGTCATGGAGACCGGGTGCGAAGTGAAAGAAGAAATATCGGAATCATTAGCGCTGACGTTGGCTAAAAAAACGGCCATTCCTTATGGTAAGCTTTTATCGGAAGTGGAAGCAGAGGGTTTGATTGCTGAACTTTTCGCCTCATCGGGACCTAATTATACACCAGATGGTAAATGTATCCTTTCGATTTTATGTGAAGAAGAAATTGAAAAACGGTTCAGGTAAACCCTCTCTGCCTCATAGCTTCAAAAGTCAAGACCGCCGTTGAGACAGAAACATTCAGCGAATCGATTTTTCCCCGCATGGGGATTTTTATCCGCGCATCGGCATGTTCTATCCAAAATTCAGTCAATCCGTCGGCTTCCGTTCCCATAACCAAAACGCAGGCTTGCGTAAAATCCGTATTCTGGTATTCTTGCGAGGCTTGCAATTCAGCTGCAAAAATTCGTATCCCGTTTTCTTTCAGAAAAGAAAACGTATCTTGTTGCGTCGAGACAGCGAAAGGAACTGTGAAAACGCATCCCACGCTTGAGCGGATGACGTTGGGATTATAAACATCCGTCAATGGGTCGCAAACGATCACCGCATGCACTTTTGCGGCATCGGCTGTACGGAGAATCGCTCCTAAGTTTCCCGGTTTCTCTACGGCTTCCAAAACGATAATGAACGGATTACCGGATAAACTCAAATCGTTCAACGTGTGCGCCTTCGGTTTTGCCAATGCTAAAATACCGTCGGAATGTTCGCGGTAGGCAATCTTTTGAAAAACCGCCGGCGAGACTTCGAAAAGGATGGAAGGAGGCAGTTCCGGCAGTATTCCCGGATAACCGGTTTTAGAAAATAATTCGGGACAGATAAAAACGCTTTCCAATGAGTAAGAAGCGGCTAACGCCAAATGGATTTCCCGCGCTCCTTCAATCACAAAAAGATTTTGCTCTTTCCGTTCTTTCGATTTCGTAAAGAGCTTCTGTATATTTTTTATCCGGCTGTTTTGCGTACTTTGGATTAGTTCCATGAATTCAAGCATTAATTAATACAAAGTTATAAAAAAATAATTTTGTTTTCTTTTTTTTTATTATTTTTGTCCGAATAATAAATATATTTTTTATGAAAACTCTTATATATACAGGCATGATCTTATGCTTGGTAGCGTGTAATAGAATTCCTCCCGGCTCATTTAAGCTGGAAGGTTCTATAAAAGGCGGAAAAGATTCCGATAATATTCTTTTATATTATTATTCTATAGAGAACGGAGAAGTACGTGAAATAAGCGATACAGCGAAAGTAATAAACGGAAAGTTCTTGTTTGAAGGGAATATTGGTGAATTGACAAGCGCATCATTATGTTTTGATGATACTAATCCACATGCCGTAATTGATACTCGAATGTATTTGGAACCAACAACTATGAAACTGCGAATCGATAAAAATCAACCTTATACCTACGAATTATCAGGGACAAAAGTTGAAAAAGAAAATATCGAATTAAGGAAAGAATTGGAATCTGATAAAAAGATTGAATACGACGTATTGATGCGTGTGAATGAGATACTTAAGCAAATGGATCCAAACAGCAATAATAATTTAAACATGGATAGCCTAATCAATCTTTTACAAGACGTAAAGGAGCATTTTGGTGCTGTCCGGCTAAAGATGGATAGTACATATTTTAATTTCATTCAAAGACACAATACATATCAAATAGTTCCCGATTTGTTATATTTGCTTATAAAATCGGAAGCATTCCCGGGTGATACACTCAAATACATTTATAACAATCTACCGGAACAGTCGAAAACCGGTTTATTGGGAAAACTTGCCTTTGAGCAAATTGAATCTTTAGCATTAGAAAAAGAAATAATTCCAATAAAAAGTTTCTTGATTGGAAAGCCTGCTCCTGATTTTACAAAAACAGATTTTTCCGGAAAAACAATCCGGCTGTCTGACTTTAATAAAAAGAATTTTGTTTTGCTGGATTTTTGGGCAAGTTGGTGCATCCCTTGTGTAGAAGGAATTTCTACACTAAAAAATATATACAATAAATACGGTGAAAAAGGATTGTCAATTATTAGCATATCCATAGACTCGGATAGCAGTAGCTGGCTTAAGGCGCTCAATGCATATCATTTAGACAAATGGCCCCAGATTTTAAATGGAAAGGACGATGTCGCTTCTAAGTATAATGTGGAAGCAATACCTCATTTTACTTTGATAGATAAACAAGGGAAAGTTGTTATAGACGGGGTTAGTGGAGACCAACTTATTACAATTGATAAAATATTGGAGGACAATATCGGGAAAAAATAATAAACATTATTCCTCCTTTTTTTCTTTCTTTTCCTTTTTCTCCTCTATCGTTTTAATTATTACGATATAAATTTGCAGGAAGGCTGAAATCATGAGGAGCATGAACCATTCGTTCCGGTGTTTAAACATAAAATAGGAAGAAGCCGGAAGCAGCAGGGCTGCTATAACTTGTTGGATGTTCAATCGCTTCAAGCGAAAATTAGGTCCTTGATAACGATTCGTCAGGTATATCACCGCAACTAAAGCGCCCGAAATAGCGTATGCATAATTAACAATTTGCGCCGAAACCCATTCATCTTCGACTATGTATAGCGCAGCAGACAATACCAAAACCGTAGAAGCAATGATAAACAAAAAATCAGTAGCTTTTGTCGGCATCTTATTCGGCGATTATGAAAAGGTCTTCATTGGGTTTTGCCATGAAAAACTGTTCGCGTGCAAATTTTTCCAGTGTTTCTCCATCGCCTTGCAATGCGTTTAACTGACGGGTTTTATCTTCATTTTCCTTTTTACAGGATTCAATATCTTGCCGTAAAGACTTGATTTTCGATTCATAGCGAATCCCATCCAAAAACGTATTGTCTCCTATGAAAAAAGTAACGATAAGGAAAATAACAATCGTAATGTGATATTTATTCACTTTGTGTCTGTATTTGTTAAAAAAATCTATCCACTTTTTCATACTATTTATGTAATGTAAAAAACAACGAATACAAAGGTAGTAAAAATTAAAGAAATGATTATCTTTGTATCAAATATTTTTTAATATGGATAATTATATTGTTTCGGCAAGGAAGTATAGACCAAGTACTTTTCGATCGGTCGTCGGACAAAAGTCATTGACGACAACCTTAAAAAACGCTATTCAAAATAATAAATTGGCTCACGCCTATTTGTTTTGCGGTCCTCGCGGTGTTGGAAAGACTACTTGTGCCCGTATTTTTGCTAAAACCATCAACTGTTTTCAACCCGGCGTCGACGGAGAAGCTTGTAACGAATGCGAATCCTGCCGTTCATTCAATGAAAACCGTTCGTTAAATATCCATGAATTGGATGCGGCGTCTAACAATTCGGTGGATGACATTCGCGCTTTAACCGAACAAGTCCGGATTTTGCCTCAGTTGGGGAAATACAAAGTTTACATCATTGACGAAGTTCACATGTTGTCGACATCCGCATTCAACGCTTTTCTGAAAACCTTGGAAGAACCGCCTCAACATGCGATTTTCATATTGGCTACTACGGAGAAGCATAAGATTTTACCTACCATCCTTTCCCGTTGCCAAATCTACGATTTCAACCGGATCAATATCAACGATATTGTTGACTATTTGGAATATGTTGCTTCTCAAGAAAAGGTTAAGTTCGAAAGAGAGGCGCTGAACATAATTGCTCAAAAAGCCGATGGCGGAATGCGCGACGCCTTGTCGATATTCGATCAGATCGTGAGCTATTCGCAGGGAAAAATAACTTACCAGGCAGTCATCGAAAACTTGAATGTGTTGGATTATGACTATTATTTTCGCCTGACCGACTGTATTTTGGCAAATAGGGTAGGGCAAAGTATGCTGCTGCTGAATGAGATTTTCAGTAAAGGATTCGACGGACAGCAGCTTCTGAGCGGGCTGGCGCTGTTCTTTCGTGATTTGTTGGTTTGCAAAGACTCGCAAACCATTGTTCTGTTTGAAGCCGGCGATGCAATTAAGCAGCGATATTTGGAAACGGCCGGCCTGTGCAGTGAGGCTTTTCTGTATAGAGCGATTGAACTAACCAATGAAACCGATTTGAATTACCGGATCAGTAAAAATAAGCGGCTTTCTGTGGAATTACTTCTCATCCGTTTATGCCAGTTGAATAACGCTTCTTCAGAAGAAGATAAAAAAAAAATACCAATTGAGCCCATAGCGGAACTTTCCACTCCGGTAAAACAACAAGCGGCTGAAAATCCTTCTTCCGTGCGCGCCGTTGTTCCTCCTGCAAATGGAGCGGCAGGGAAAGATCAACCGGCTAAACAAGGTATTTTAAGGGCGAGCTTAAAAAAGGAGGCTGGAGAACCCAAAAATACATCCACAGCCGACAGTTCTGCGCAGCAAATACAAGCCGAACCTTTTACTGAAGAAGAGTTGCAAATTGCGTGGAAGAATTATACGAACGAGCTGACAAACCAGCATCTTAAGGGTATTATGATGTACTTGGATCCCCGGCTGAAGGAGAATAATATCATTGAAATTCATGCCTTAAATTCCGATCAAATTAAATTCATTCAAGAAAATAGCAATCAAATGAAAGAATATCTCTTCTCTCGATTAAAGAATAACCGGATTCAATTGGAAATAAAAATAGAAGAAAGCGCTTCGGAATATACTCCCTATACTACTCAGGAGAAATATACCTACCTGGCAAATAAAAATCCTTTATTGAATAAATTAGTGCAAGAATTTGATCTTCGTTTAGACTAAAACCTTGTGTAGGACATCGACTTTTTGCAAACACTTTTCGATTTTATCCATGGCATAATCCAATTGCTTGAAAGTATGAGTTGCCATCAATGAAAAACGGATTAACGAATCGCTTGGGGCTACTGCCGGGGAAACGACCGGATTGACAAAAATTCCTTCCTCAAACAGATCCTGTGTAACCTGGAACGTTTTTGCATCATCCCGAATGAATAAAGGAATGATTGGTGTCGAAGTATGGCCGATTTCACAGCCCATTTCGCGAAATCCTTGCAGTGCATAATTAGTCAGCTTCCACAAATGTTCGATTCTTTCCGGTTCACTAATCATGATGTCGAGCGCGGCGCTTGCTGCTGCTGTCGCTGCCGGTGTACTGCTGGCGCTGAAAGTATACGTTCGGGAATTATGGCGCAGAAAGTTTATAACCGGTTCGGACGACGCGATAAAGCCGCCGATAGAAGCCAAAGATTTGCTAAATGTGCCCATCACCAAGTCTACATAGGAAAGAACATTAAAATGGTCGCAAACTCCCCGTCCCTGCCGTCCTAAAACGCCCAGACTATGGGCTTCATCGACCATGATATTTGCTTGGTATTTTTTTGCTAATTTTACAATTTCCGGCAGGTTTGCCAAATCGCCTTCCATACTGAAAACGCCATCGACTACGATTAGTTTTATTCTTTCTAAATCGCATTTTTGGAGTTGCTTTTCCAGCGAGTCCATGTCGTTGTGCTTGAACTTCAATTTTTGAGAGAAAGAAAGACGGTGCCCGTCTATAATAGAAGCATGGTCTAATTCGTCCCACAAAATATAATCGTCGCGCCCCGTGAGACAGGAAACTACGCCTGAATTAACCTGAAATCCGGTGGGATAAATAATTGCATCTTCTTTCCCGATAAAATCGGCTAATTTTTTTTCTAACTTTAGATGAATATCCAAGGTGCCATTGAGAAAACGGCTTCCCGCCATTCCGGTGCCGTATCTTTTGGTCGCTGCGATCGCTGCTTCTTTAACTTTGGGATGATTGGTTAATCCTAAGTAGGCATTGGACCCAAACATCAACACTTTTTTTCCGTTAATAGTAACTTCCGTGTCCTGATCGCTTTCAATAACTCTGAAATAGGGATAAAGACCCATTGCCTTCACCTTTTGCGGAGCATCATATTTACTCAGCTTTTCAACAAGAAGGTTCTTCATAATCAACTTACTTGAACAAATTAAATTATTATCGGTGTATGTATCTTCAATAATCACTTCTGTTTTTTTTCTCTTAACGGGAAACATCCCCTAAGAGTAATGTGCAAAAGAAACCGTTGCAAAGGTAATAATATTTTCTTATTCTCATCAAATATTTCAAAAAAAATATATATATTTGCACATTCAAATGCGAAAGTAGCTCAGTTGGCAGAGCACGACCTTCCCAAGGTCGGGGTCGCGGGTTCGAGCCCCGTTTTTCGCTCACTACGATGTAGGAAGCAAAAAAGGGGTTTTTAACCTGACTTTCTGTAAACACACAAAAAGAGTCTGAAATATTTATTTTTCAGGCTCTTTTTTCGTTACTAAATCATTACTTGCAGGATTTGATTAAACGGAATATATTGAAATACAACAGGATATATTTGAGAGTTCGAGCCCCGTCTTTCGCTCGCTACATAATTGAAAATTATTATAAAACTCAAAAAAGCCTGTAAATTTCAACACTTACAGGTTTAATTTTTCCTTAATCGAAGCCAAAAGACGACAAGATAAAGCCAAAAATGTATAAAGTTCCGTTACCAAATCATTACCTTTTTTCAAAAAACCAAATAGGTAACGAATGTCGTGATAAGGCGTTGATATGTCGCAT
>Ga0123354_10006667_pt1 | contig 17211 bp, 13 predicted proteins | sample TergutLab28metaG_2_FD_97872 | JGI IMG/M metagenome (GOLD analysis project Ga0123354, IMG submission 97872) | Labiotermes labralis P4 segment gut microbial communities from Petit-Saut dam, French Guiana - Lab288 P4 | ecosystem: Host-associated > Arthropoda: Insects > Digestive system > Gut ...
AAAAAAAAAAAACAACGTGCAATCAAAAATTCATTCAAATATTTTGGGAAAAAAAAAAAACTCTTTTGTGTATATGTGTGTTTGTGGGTGTGTGTGGGGGGGGGGGGGACCAAACCTTGGACAGTTTGAATAGCTTACAGAAAGAATGACAATATCAACAACACTCACTATCTACTTCTGAAAGACACATTTTGCTTACTGAAGTGTCTGAACTCAAGACTGGCAGTACTTGTGGTGGACAATAACGTGATTGAACTATGACACACAAAATAAAATGTATATGATCTGTGCAGCACTTCATAAGGACAGACAATGATTCATGGCTCAAACTTAGGCCATCTATATAATACTTTATGAACATATCACTGCCTACCTCTTCATTAGTCCTCAAAAACTCCTGAACTGCTTCAGTTCACTGGATGGTAATATTGTACATTACCGTTTCTGATAATGCATGAGAGTAAGCTCACCATGACTTCAACATTCAAACACAAGCTCCATATGTGAAGAATTCAGTTACAACTAAAGCATGAAATTTACTTACAAATCCAGTGCCACGTGACTTGGTATCACCCCTGTTGCGAAGACTGGTAGGCCTGAGAAGGTACAGTACCAGAGCTACTGCAAGCCAGCATATTGCCATCAACAGAATGCTGTTGGAACCTCCCTGGGTGCTAGGCAGACCACCTGGCACTGAAGAAGTACCAAATAACCACGTAAATACAAACACGACACAAAGAAATAATCCACAATGTATTTCAGAGCCAAGTAGAGGTTCACAATTTTTGTGGTTTCCGGTGGACATCTGTAGCCTTCACACAAGTATGAAACTACTACATCCTTCTAGCAGGCTGAAGCCTGCTGCATGGATACCATTCCAACCCAGCCACACCGAAACTCCCAACACACATCGAAACAAGACCACACGACCAACGTGGTGATACAATAAAAAAGTCGCAGGCTCCTGATGATGGATGTATTAATGTCCGAAACATGTTGAGCATAGAAGAAGTGAAAAAAAACTTAATAACTAGTGACATCAAGTTGGTCTCTTATTCTTCAACTACTGCAATGATGCATGGTGCAATATACATAAGATCTACAATTCATTCTCCTGATAAAACTATGCCTTCACAATTATTTAATAAAATACAAAAAAATATGGTACTTCAGGACAATTTCCCATACATGAGGCATGTACAACTGAAACCCATTCAAGGTGCTACTGCAGCAGTGTAAATGGTGCAGATGCACTGTCTGACACAGGAAACACAATGGCAGACACTTGTGTGGAACAGTACGGTTGAATGGATGAGCAGCTGGTACAGACAACACCACACCATAGCTTACACATGGCATACCAGGTGATGAATCCATACCAACAGGATCAAAAGGCTGTGAGTCAGTTTCTTGGAAGTGGGAACAATGTCAACCTGCTGAAATTCATAGGATGATGCGGGCTGTCTATCTGTGTATCAAAGACACTGGTGGTGGATTAATTCCATTTTTTTTCAAACAGGTAACCAGGACATGACACACGTGTGAAGACCAGGATGGGCTCACACTGTCACTAATCTGAAAAACACTGCATGAGTTGAGAATGCTGTGCACAATGACATGTCAGACCATCTGTTTCCTATCGACCAAACCGAAAATGAGCATCAGCACTGTGCATACAATCACACAACGCCTTTGATGTCTCATGGTGTGCTCCCATTGTGTCCCCTGTCCACTGGAAAACAAGCACAATAAGCATCACGTGTATCATTGGAACATATAAAGTGATGTGTTTCTGTGGCAGACTGTGGTGGGCAATCAGACCCTGCACTACTATTCTGATACCACATGAAAACCAGTAGCCATGCAAAGAAGACCCCTTGATTCACCCCAACCAAAGAAATTCAAGTAAAAAGCACCTGTCAGGAAAGCAACGAATGTATTCTTTGGCATCAAAGGATGCCTGTTACTGGACTTCAAACAATGTTATACCAAATTAATACAATAGTTTACAGTCAAATGCTTCAAAATGTGCGCACCCATATCAATATCAAATGTTCAGAAGAACTCACTGATAGCATCATCCTGCTCTATGACAATGCCTGTCCCATGCTGCCCACAGATTTCAGTACCAGCTAAATGTTACATGATGGGAAGTGCTCAAACATCCTACATACAGCCTAGACTTATCATCATGCAATTTTCATGTCTCTGGACCATTACAAAAAGCCCTCAAAGGCTGTGCATTCACAATGGATGGTAATGTGCAGCAGGCTGTGGTACAGTGATTCTGACAGCAGCACATGGAATTCTTTCTAGATGGGATATATAGACTTCAGCATCAATGTGACTCCTGTCTGCCTGTGGTGACTTTTCCTAACAGATGCAATACCTTCACAAATAAGCATACTTAAATGGATTTCAGCCATATGCCACACAGAATAAACAAGGCATATCACTATAAATGACACAAAAACAAGCAAACATTACAGCTTCCTGGAGCATGGCTGCAATTACTTATTACATAAATATTGATCATGCTGTTTAAAAATTAAATGACTCAAGGATGAATCACTTTCTTGTAAGTCCTACTTTTGGAGCTAACTGAAATACATTTCAATATCACACATTCAGCAACAACAAAAAAGTCACAGTTTAGTTTGAAGAACAAATAACCAAAACTGGTGCTAGAATGGAGATACCTCTGAGAAAATCTCGTGCGCAACTTGCATAACTAACAAGTGTGTCTGCATCATTGCCACAAAATGCAACAAGACTGCTGCATTTGCATTAATATGAAACACCGGTGTTTCATAAATTTTACAATATGCAAGGGTTGTCCAAAAAGTAAGTGTACTGATTTTTTATTTAAATGTCTATTAGACTCACCTGAAATTACAAGTTATCTCCTTCCAAGTATGACCCTTGGGAAGTTGCATAGTGGTTCCAACATTTTTTTTACTGATCATAGCAGTACCAGAAGTCATTTTCCATAAGTGTGTGTAGATCATAGGTTACATTTTTTGTATGTTTTCCATCATCCCGAAATGATGACCCTTCAAATTCGATTTCAACTTCGGGAAGAGGTAGAAATTGCATGGAGCTAGATCTGGGCTGTAGGGAGAATGTGGAAGTACGGGAATGTTTTTCTTCACCAGAAATTCTCGAATTGAAAGCGCAGTGTGAGCTGGCATGTTATCGTGGTGCAGCACCCAATTGTCTGCAATGTCCGTTCAGACTAGCTGGACCCATTTTCAAAGTCATTCCAAGACATCTTTGTAGAAGGCGTGACTGTATGTCTGTCTGGAGGTACAAATTCTTTGTGCACAATGCCACAGCTTTCAAAGAAAACAATAATCATAGTTCTCACCCTGGATCTGCACATGCATGCTTTCTTCGGATGAGAACTTTTCATGTGCCATTCCACACTTTGCCATTTGGTCTCGGGATCATAGTCGAACACCCATGATTCATCTCCTGTTATTATTTTATCCAAAAACTCTGGCTCAATTTCGAGTCTTCCCAGCAAATCCTGACAAATTTCAAACCGGTTCGCTTTTTGCTCCACAGACAAGTTTATCAGCACTAGTTTTGCACAAATTTTTCACTTGTGCAAATGGTGTTAGAATTCTACGAACTGCATTTTTATCCAAGCCCGTTTCTTCTGCAATCATCCTGACACTCAATCGGCAGTCTTCCGTCATCACAGCTCACACCACTTCCACATTTTGATCATTTGTTGATGAGACTGGTCTTCCAGAACAAGGGTCATCTTCAAAATTTTCTCAGCCCTCTTTGAAAGCTTTGTGCCATTTAAAAACCATAGTTCTTGATAGAGCGGCACCTCCATAAGCTTCAGTTAAAGAAGCAAGTGTCTCTGTGGTGGATTTATTGAGTTTCACACAAAATTTAATAGCATACCGTTGTTCGATATTTTTTTGCATCACAAACGTAACAAGGTTATAAAACACGACCACACACAAACAGCAGTAGCGCACGACTGATTCAACCAATCCAGTTGAAACAAGTATAGACATGCAGCCAAGGCCACTAGCAACACGCCAATATACATCAAGGTGCTATATTACCAGTTTGTACATAGGAAAATCAGTACACTTACTTTTGGGGCAACCCTCACACATCATGAAGCAAAACTGAATTTCTGAACTGGTACCTGCAGGGGATGTATACTGGAGAAATCACAATAATAAAGTTAGGTTTTTATTTTACTGAAAATGGGAATTCTAACAACAGGTGCTGGTCTGCAGAAAATCCCATGTCCATCTATGGAGTGCTGTTACATGATATTAAGTTTGATGAGTGATGTGTTGTGACTGCAACTAGGGTTACTGAGCCATTTCTTGTGAGATCATAAATTTACACCAATATGTAACATAATGTGACACCATTTTTTGAACATATGTCTGACTGTAAGAGGATACATGCCTCCTTTTATCAAGATAATGCAACAGCACACACTACAAACCATTTACAGTACCTTCGAATATGGCCAGCAAAAACCTGTTATTAGTAAACTAAAAGATGTGGACACCCACTCATAGAAAACAGGCACAGCAGTGTTTGCTGCCTGCCTGCCATCATGAACTAATGGATGCATGGGGCCATTTAAAACATTTCCCCATATATCTCCTAGCGCCAATGAACACTTACAATATTACTAGTTATCAAAATATCCCCACATTTTCCCCAACAGATATCTTCCTGATTGTACAACCTATGCAGTGCCAAAGTTCAGACACTTTATCACCAGGCTCATGCTGCAGAAGCTCAGGCTCAATCCCAGCATAATCCACATGATTTATGGCTGGTACATAGCCCTGGGGCAAAATTTGCTTTGACAACTTCCATTTTCACCTCTGCCAATGACCATTCCACCAATGTCACACTCATCTATCATCGTGGGCTGGTGCGACAGGCCCATCTGAAGCCACAGTACCAACAGTTTCACTATTACCACATTCCTACAAATACCAAAAACCTTCACAAGTCCTAATATACCAGTGAGCTTTGCGGACCTCAAATATGCAGAATGTTAAATGGCTCTCAGCAGTCAGTCAAAATACAGAATCATACACTTCATCATCAGGGCATCATACCTCCTTACATATCTGACCTGAGCATGTGTAATACAGCATGTGATGCACTGTCTTATATTTGTCAATCTAATACTAATGCCCCATACTTACACTCCTCCAAACATTCATTGTCCACGCAGTAGGCCTGAGACTGCCGCAACTGCAATAAAAGACACAAGTGTAACTTCAAATTCCATCTACATAATGCAAGCTGTAATAAACAAGTAAATACTCCACTTACACACACTCTCACTCTGTTTTATCATGACATTATGCACCACTATGCAGATGGCATTGTTGCCATACAGTCACCAAAGAGTCAGGCAGCACACACGAGGCACAGAGTCCCACAATTAAAATAATTAAGTATCTTACAGTACCACATAAAAAAAACACATTTCTGCCAGTAATTCAGTATAGTCTGTTCCACACCATCTTACATGAAGGCAGAGAATGTGTAATAATAATGTCTTAATCTTTACAGGTGACCAGTATTTATGTAAGGTGCCATTAATTTGATTGAACCTAGTACAACGAATATGTATTAAAGGGATGTGTGCTACAAGTCAGGTTTCTTATCAATGCTACTCTCATGCAAAAACCACTCTCACATGTGGCCAGTAGACTCATAAGGTAACAATCCTGAGTTCTAATCCTGTTAACTTCAAAACAAAACACAAAATAATATTACATTCTTACTAGTACATTAATCTTTTAGAAAAAGAATAAAGCCAGAAATGCATACCAGTGTCTAATATGATAGTTTCCATTCTTTCTGTACTGATTTGTTAACAATGACAATGCTGATGATGACAATGACAACAATGATAATTTTGGTGGTGGCTGTGGTGGTGGAGATGGTGATGTACAAAGTTATGTAATTAAATAAAATTCAGCATACATAATTTGACATTCAGAGGACCGTGCATCACAATATATTCTTATAATAAAAGCCAACAAGATGCACTATTTCTCAAATTTATTTTGATAGAGAATTCTACATGTTTCGGACGGACCTACTGTCCACCATCAGGAGTCTCAACATTGTATACAACAGACAGACAACATAACTAGCATGACAAATACCTATTGCTGTGTATACAGTGTTGAGACTCCTGATGATGGACAGTAGATCTGTGCAAAACATGTAGAGTTCTTTATCAAAATAAATTTAAGAAATAGTGCATCTTGTTGGCTTTTATTATAAGAATCAGCATACATAAGTTTACTGTGTAACCAAAGCTTAGTGTGCCTATAAAAGCACACAACTTCAGGAGGCAATGAGTGGAAAAGAAGCAGCTTATCAGCAACCTACACATCCAGTGCTATGGTAGCATGCTTATAAAATGTCTTTTTTAATGATACAATGTAGGTGGGTGTACACACTCTAAAGCATCCAATCAAATCCTCTGTAGACGCAAAGTATAGCTTTGATAATGTCCAAGATTTTAAAAATATTTCTAATACAGAGTGGGGCAAAATAACCTCCCTAAATTTTAAGATGAATAACAAAAAAACTATTTGAGATACAAAAATTTTATTCTTGGATTATGAAACTACAACATGGGAAGTTTTAAAACACATAGTCTTAAAAAGAATATCTTGCAAGTGGTGGCCGTTATTTGTGTGGTGTTTGCGTGCAGAGCGCCTGGGAGACTGCAAAACAGACCATCTGACAGCCTCGATGTTCTCTGGTGTTCGAGAGGTCCGTGGTCGTCCTCATCTTTTTTCAGAAACGCTTCCCGTTTCCCTGAAGTTCTCAACCCACAACAGAATGGATTTTCGGTCTGGTACTTGGTCCCGAGGGGGGATTTGGTAGCGCGTACGGAATGCACGCTGCACCGCTACGATAGAGTGACTTTGCGAAAAGTAGGTTTCGATGGCAAATGCGCGCTGCTCGTTAGACCACACCATCTTTACGACTGTGGAGTGTTGTAACAGGAACTTCCCAACTACCTGCACCTTTCGAGCCCAACCCCACCCTTCTACAGCCTCCCTTCCCTTCACAATGCCCTACTGAAAGTAGGGAGGGTATTTTGCCCCACCCTGTAGCTTCCTTGCCATTGCACACTACAATCCACACTGCACAATATCAGTCTTCAATAGAGACCCTACATTACAAGTCCCTGCAATGGACTTGTACAAAATTTACAGATCTGAATGATTGCACCTTGTAGGTTTTAATACCATTCCTAACACCAACAGCTTCATTTCTACCATGTCATCACATAAAATTAAAGTCATTTATCAGTTACAATCACCATATCAACAAATTCAACAAAACTGCCACATTATTGTCCATTTTCATAACAAAATACAACAATAAAAATAATTTTACTTTTCAATAACCCACAACAAAATCGCCACGATCATGCATGGATCTCTTACTTCACCTCAAAATTTCATATACTTATCACACAGGTATTACACATAAGTTAACAAGTTCCATAATGTACATAGCAAAGTTCACAGAAACATACCTATTACACCTGTAACAGATAAATGTGCTACTGAATTAAAAGACAAGACACAGGAAAGCAATAAAATGGAATAAAAAGAAGGAGGGTATTGTTCATTCATAATACTAACATACTAATGAACATTTTCAAGCCTCTCCAAGCAGCACTATTTAGTTCATAATTGTTGTAGCCAGATCCAAAGTCTAAATACTGATATGGAACACAGATTAAAGAATATGAAACTGACTTCAGTTTATAATCAATCTAAATTGTGTCTTGCTGTTGATACACTGCCGGTACAGAACCAGGTGCAGGTCTTGAACATGTCCACCAGTAACACCAAGCTTCTAAGGCCTCCACTGTCAGTACTGCCATCCACAACTATTATCCACTCAACTACTCCACTAAATAACCAGTGAATAACAATAAATTTCTACTAAATTCTGCAAGGGAAGCCTTCACATTCTTACAGTATCATTCCTATCTCCATGGTGACATGATTGGCTCTTACCCATTACTTATGTGGTACGTCACAATGTATGTTAACTTAGTTTCCTCATTTACCTATATTTCACTTCTAATACAATTCACATTTATTTTCCCCTTACAAGTATTCTGTGCATCAATCTATGCCCTACCACTTAAACTGCCTGGGTTGGGCACAGTCGCTCAATTATACCTCTGGTTACTGTATACTAGGATTATTCTACCAACTCTGCTGAATAAAATAAAAGAATTGAGACATGTGGGAACTTACACCTGTGTGGTATGTACAACAAACACCTGCCAACCCACCTTGCAAAAACAAATATGTTTATGCTAAACACTTAAATTTTGTATGCATCTATACAAGGATATACGTACAAGAAGCTCCCTGTTAGACACTGTACCATGATTCTAATGGAAGTACTATTTACTACTGCACTACACACACACACACACACACACAAAAGGTTTGGTTTGTGTCCCTTAGTTTGGTTCATTCCTTGCATGGCTGGTTGCTTCATTTTTCACACAGTTCCAATAACAGTGCAGGAGATGGTACAGCACCTGTTACTGGTCCACTAGCAGCAAGGGCTCTTGTCACCACTACAGTAGTTTGTAAACCATGTATTTCCAGTGAGAGGGGAGGAATGGCAAGAGTAACAGTTTTGAATTACTTTGTGTGTTAAGACATTTTGAAGGTCACAGAATTGTTTGTTGCCTGACAGGCCTGAATGCAAGTTTTTGGTCAAAGCTGCGTTAAACACACAGAAAGCGTTTAGTGCTTTAACATTTGCCCTGAAGACAAAAACATTATATCTAACAAAAAGTGTGGAGTAAGTAAGTAACAAATGAGAATTATTTTCAGTTGCTTTCATCATTCGTGCTGTTCCTCAAAATAATTTTACAAGGAGCAATACATGAGTTATATGTCAAAAGGTAAAGCATCTGGTACACAAATGCAAATATCTGCAATTTGCAACATGTATGAAGTGTCAGTTTTATTTATCACTGACATGGAGGAATGTCAAGGACATTAAACACTCTGGAGTAGCCACCATTTTTATCATAGACAATTACATGTAGCATGTTCTGAGTTGGATGTGCAGAACAATTTACATACATACCCCTATGGGGTATACCAAAAAACATATCTTATCAAGGAACATTACATTCAATGCAACCCAACACTAGATGGTTACATAACAATTCGCATACTAAAGGCACATAGTTTAATACTGTGTTTAATTTTATTATTTTGTTTTTGCTTGTGCAGGAACAATGGACCATTCCGAGAACAAGTATAAGAACAGTTATATCAACTAGTAGCAAAAAATGCTCTAAATTAATGCAGACTTCGGGAAGGCGTGGAGAAGGATGGAAGACAGGGTTGACTGGGTGGCTTAAGTTAGAAACGTCTGGTACTTATAGTATGTTTCCTTTATATAATTTGCTGGAAAAGATTTCTTACACAACTCCACAGTAAACACAACTACACAGACTTATACAAAAAAAAAAAAATAGGTTTGAATACTTACCAGAGAAAGTAATCGTCTCATTGCGATCTCCTGACTCCAAATGCACTCACACGGATCACTCATTTTTATTAGTTTACGTGTCCAATAACACTCTGGAAGTTGAGGAAAATGAAATCTGAAACAAAAAGTGTTATGGTCATTATCCACGTATCATACACTTTATCACTACGAACAATGCCAGTCCTGGTCGTAGTTACTACGATCAACTTGCACACAACTTACCTCAGATAAAGGTATATGTAAAATCGCAATTCACTGCATTTAATACAATAGCCAGTCTAGTTAACTTCTGGTGCAGATTTCAAACAACTTCGTCAAACACATAAAAAAACACTACGTAACCAGCAGCTCGAACCTACGTTGACATACCTACTCGCATCTAGCACTCTTGTACGCGTTTCATTGGTCTACATTATGGACCAATCACAAATTTATCAGGCGCACAGTTCCAAGGCAGCCAACACACACGTGACTTCCAGAACAATTACCCGCATAATGTACAGTAGATCTTGCGTGTGATAAATACTATTTGAACACCATTCTTGAATATACGCAAAATATTTACATGAGATATAAAATGAATATGGAGAGTGGTACCAAAAGCTTTCGTTAAGAAAATGTGATATTTGCAAAGATGTTGGTTTATTTTACCTAATCAGGCATTGACATACTTTCCAGAATCTCAGAAGTTTAATAAAGAGATAATTTACACATACAAGAAGTATTCCAAGAGCTCATATTCATTCACATTCATATTTGAGAAAATTATGCGTTTAAGTCACTGGAGTAGTGTTCACCATTCATGACCTACACAGCCATAATCCATGCATGTTGAAACCTCCAACCAAGTTCGTTCAGTTTCAAACAATGCCTTGTATAACAATTGACGAAAGACATAGGCTTATTGATCTGACATATATGTAACATGCAGGGCATTCGCCGGTTCAGTTTTAATTTTCCATCCTCATGCCTTCAACTATTTTACTTTGGACGTACCAGCCGTCAATCCCTCTGAAACGTTGGTATCACTACCAAAATATTTGTTATCGCACGCAGAAGGCAGTAGTGCTCAGTTGAAACCTGATAGCACACGGTGACGCACGGTAGGGGAAGTGAAGGGGAACATGCGAGTGGAGTGGGCAACCAGTAGTCTTGCACTCTACCCCACAACATAGTGCAACCAGCATTACTACCGCTGATGTGCACACCTCGGCTGCCAGCAGTTGACTGAACTGACCCCCCCTCCCCCTGCCAATTTAAATGGACTCGTCCGTTTCGCTGAAATACCAAATCTGGTTTCTGCGCATGTGCCATCACGTTTCAAACGTGCCCTACTTTCGTACGTATTGCTAAACGAGGTGTAATAAATTGCCAAAACCCAGCCCTATATAATACAACCACTCCATACTTCAACAAGAATTAGATTGCACCAAAAACAGATACAACCAACAAACGTGTAGTCCCTTTCAGCTATTCAAGTAATAATTTTGGATATTAAATTGCCTTGACATTCTTGATCTGGGTCTTCGTATTCAAGTTTGCCTTAATGGAACCAGAAGCCAATGAGCCATCACTATTCTGAAGATTAACGAGGAGGTATCAGGCTCTGCAACTCCTGAATGATGCAGAGCCTAAATATGGACTCTCATTGTCTAGAAGGATCTTAATGAACAAGTATATACAAGATAGATGTAAAACCAATTCACCATAATTTATTAGTGAACAATCGAATTTCCACTTCCTACACTACCGTAACTTTTCCGCAAAATCAATGCCAAGCATTGGTATTGCCTCTGCTAACTAATCTTTTCAGTGCAATAAGTTTCATATAACAAAACATGAAAGTTACACAACTGATCACACATATCTTGCACTAGTTACCTAGCACAAAAGTACTTGTTCTCTTGGACCAAGACCCACAGTTCGGCCCACAACATGGAATTAGCCTTATTATCTCAGGGTAGCATACTTTGGGCCATTTCAAATGCAAAGTATAACCAACAGGTATACCAGATAAGCTAGCTGCAACATCAACCAATGGGAATTTGGATGTAGTCTGGCAATGTCGACTGCTCATTTCATTCTTAGATAGACTATTGGATGCTTGGAGCCAGCTGGTGGAAATTCACAGCTGCACAGAATTAATTTTTACCATTCCAGGAATTATGAAAATACAAACAGTATATTCCACGCTATCAAACTGGAAGTTCATTGCAACATCATTTCCAAATGAGCCATTTAAAGACAACAATATAATCACAATAGTTTTGCTAATGTTTAACATTTAAGGGGGAAAAAAAGAAGACAGGATATGACACCCTTTAGGGTAGTACGTATCTACCAAATGACATGGTGTCACATCTCATTCACTCATTACAAAGAGAACTTCAAATCACACATTAACAAAATTTTCTGCTATGGATGAAGTGTCACACATCATGAAAAAAATTCTTTGTATGAGTGCATTTAATGTGAAATCTAGTATTTCTTAACCTGGCAATCATCAACATTAGGATCAAACTGCTACACAACCTGTGAGGCACTATGGAAATCTGAAAGGAACTGAGACACTAGGATATGTGAATCATATTGCATCACACATACCAGTCAAATATAATACCAAACTGCAAATAACTTCCAGCTCACCAATACGTTATGCCATTAGAAACAAGCATTACTCAAGTATGGATGCTATACAGTAGTATGCATTATATATTTTGATCCCAAAAGTCCTGACATAACACCAAACATAATATGAATATGCATACCTTTATAATCCCTTGTAACTCCTTTCTGTTTCCCATTTCTTGTTTGCATAATAAGTGATGGAGTTTGTGAAGTGTGTGTCATATTCTTCAACAATTACGCCTTTTCAAATTTTGTTACAGTGATCATACTTTTTCTTAGCAGGATGGCTTTTTATTGTGGTACACTAGAATTATATTTTTATACTAAATAATTCTTACATAAAGACACACAGTAAATTGGTACAGCATAGAAAAAATTCTTGTGCTGAAATTCTATTTTTCTGGTGTCTGAGAGTTCACTCACTGTAACTGCAAAGTTTCACAGTCCCTGTTTTTATAACTTGTACATAGTACTAAAATTTCATACATAATTGGTGGATATATTTATGATTTTTATACAGAATTTATGTGCATATTTGTGCTGAATCATCATACAGAATATATGTTTATCACTATAATATTAAAACCTAATAGAGTACACTTGTTTACATTCTACAAGAAAGACTGCCTTACCTAAAAGTTGCATATATTTCAAAGATCTGTCACCCCCACAAGCATATTGCTTCATGACAAAGTATGTCACTCAGCTACTCAAGAAACTTCGAACAATTCTTACTTACTTACTTACTCCATGGAGCAGAGCCCTTCTTGAGAAGCTAACTGGTCGTCAGCTAGTCAAGAAAATTCTCTGCATTTTACAGAACCCAAAGGTTAATTACCGCGTTTACAAGTGCCTGTCACCTATCCCTATCCTGAGCTGAACAATTACTACTACATAAAATTGAGGATCCCACACTATATTAAGTTTAGGTGGGATCATTCCCAGACAGACACACTTGCACAGCCAAAATATGAACACATTACAGTAACATATGTCTGCCTTCCCTAATATACAAGGTAAGCAGCACAAAAACAGCAATTTAGAGAAACTGAGGACCTTGTCCAGCATATGCATGTCCTACCTGCATTTAAGGCACCCTGTGTTAGCAGTTCTCAGTACAATGACTGTCATGTTTAAACAAACAAACAACAAAAACCAATCTGAATGAAAGGAGTACTTACCCGTCTTGTTTGAAGTAACAAAACAATGGAAAGAAATTAGATTGTGTGTACAGAATGGACTGCCATTACAGACATTAGTGTGTACACAATGGATTGTCATTACAGACATTAGTGTGCACAGAATGGACTGCCATTACAGGCATTAGAGTGTAAAGAATGGACTGCCATTATAGACATTAGTGCGTACACACTGGACTGCCATTACAGACATTAGTGTGTATAGAATGGACTGCCATTACAGACATTTGTGTGTACACAATGGACTGCCATTAGACATTAGTATGCATAAAATGGACTGCCATTACAGGCATTAGTGTGTACAGAAAGGACTGCCATTACAGACATTAGTGTGTACACATTGGACTGCCATTACAGACATTAGTGTGTACAGAATGGACTGTCATTACACACATCAGTGTGTACACATTGGACTGCCATTACAGACATTAGTGTATACAGAAGGGACTGCCATTACAGACTCAAAGGAACATTATTATCAATTTGTCAGCCCTTAAACTTCCATATTACAGCACCTTCCCCCCTCCCCCTAAATCCTGACATGAGTCACACTTGTACTACAGGCATACACACATCCTGTCCCTGCATCTGGATTGACATCAAACCTTGATGGCCCTCATGAGTTGAAATGTTTGATATAATAATTACTGTCCGAAAATTACACGAGGAAAAGGAATGTCACTCATCTTGACCACATATTCTTGCTTAGAATCTTTTATTCTTCCATCATTCTCTTGTTTACGTAAGTAAAAATAAAATTATACAGTACTTTACTTTTCTAGTACCTGCTCTTCATAATATACATATACATAGCAAAACATGTACTTTGTGGGCAATTTAAGGGAATTTCAAGGGTAATTCTGACTATACACAATTCTGGAAAGTCCCTGGAACATAAGATATTACTCCAACATACTCTGACTTTAATGCTCTCATATGAAAAAATATCTTTGCCTTGTTGTACCATTAAGTTCAATAAAAATCAATCCCATTACAGGCCTGGACAGGCCCAGAGGGTTCAAGGTGGCTAAGGCTCCCAAATTTCAAGACATTCGGCCCATGAAGGTGGTACGGTTGTCAGCCCTACACACCGGCCATCTTTACCCCCCAGGAAATATTCCTGGCACTCATTTCTGTTAGAGGCTGAGTCAAACCTAAGGCCAAAGTGTGACCAGAAGGATAATGTCAATGAAAAATTCCAATGACACCATCAGGAATCAAACCCACGACCTTCCGACTTGTAGCGAAGTGCCTCAACCAACTGCGCCACTGCGTGCCCCATTAAGTTCAATAAAAAAATTAAAAAATTCAGTTAAGTAAAAATATCACTGTAAGGCAGAACACTTGATAACAGTCTCTACCAAACCAAATGATAAAGTAAAAATTACAATACCAATAATAAGCAAACACACAGAAACAATATGAAAACTATTATTTCTGCAGACCAAAAAGTAGAAATGTTTGCTATACCAGTACACATAAAATGTATCCCCTTCATTCAAGAGGCGTATTAACTTACTGCAAACAAGAATAAACCTCATCACGTCAATTTTCTGGCCCAGGTCAAAGTCTATTTACAACTTCATACTGAAAATATATCTACAAATATTCAGCTATGCCCAATTACATTAGAGGTGGGGGGGAGACACAGTGAGAGAGAGAGGGGGGGAGAAAAAATTGGACATGTATGTGTGCCCGCCTGCCCACCCACACACACTACAGATCAAATACAGAAGTACATACATTAACTTTTATTACTCCAATGTATCCATTTATTCTTCCTGATCCCTTTATCACCATCACTTACATGGAATATTTCACTCAGCCAATACTGTACGTGTCTGCCCCAGTAGTTGACCACTTACATACAATGTGTCAGGTTTGGGTCATTGCCCTCCACCTTCATAATCATCCTCCTCTTGCTGTATCCGTGTCACAACTGTCCGAACTTTATGAATAAGTTTACTCATTTTTTTATATTTACCAGTAGAATCAGGTAAATTCTCAAAATTTATAACATCACAGATATCATGTGAAAACTTTTCAGGATTGGGTAGGCAGGTGTATGGAGAAGCATGCTGTAGGATTGGAGTGCCTAGATCAACAGACTTTACTTGGCCCAGGGTGGAAATGCTGGACCGTGGAGTACTAAAACCTGCCTTTTGCTCTATGCCACTGAAACTTTCATCATCCTTCAGCTGTGATACCATAAGCTGCTTTCCTGTCTCCTCATCCAATGGCAATGTCGACTGTTCTCGTGGAGATGAAATACCACTCCGTCCCTATGACAGTGCAAGATAGAAAACTAAAAATGTGACCAGCAAATGTACACAAATGTAGAAATGACAATTTTTGACAGGAAATATTCTATCTCCTAAAATCAAGAAGCTCCCTTAAACTAACAACTACCAAAACTGTACCTCACAGAACCCAACTCTACTATGACATGACACACACCAGCCTTCTTCACTCTTACAAGCTGCGTATGTTCAAAGAGAGAAAGTATTTACAAAAACAGTAACAGTATGCCCCTATGTAAATCTACAATCATTCGTCAATTCCCTATGCTTCTAGGAGAAGCACATGCCACCCAGTTCTCATTCATGGCCAAATGCTCAACCCTGTACCACATTTTGTCTTCTCTTACAGATTTCTTCTCTCTTAAGCATTTTTCTTTATCTCTCTCCTTTTCTACCCCTCTGAAGACTACAGCCCAGAACTACTTCCCTTCCTTAATATAACCATACACACAAAATTCTCAGTTCCTTCAATTCTATACCCCTTATAGCCTTTGTCTTACACAAGCTGTCTTACAATCTCTTCAGGCTGATGTCAAATCTCAAAACCACATGCCAAATGAATTGCATTCACATATTTTTACTTCATACTAAATATGTAACAAAATGATACCCATTTCTAACGTAACATGCACAAATGTATGTCCATAATTTGTGTGCCTATTATGCCTAACAGAGAGTACATAATACAGCATGTACGGTACAGTGAACAAATTAAGGAACATTATGTACTGCTAAGTGACCTGTCACAGAAGTGAAATCAGTGTGTTTGGCAATTAGAAGTCACACACAACACTGCACATTGAAACAAGGAAAACAACAAGCCAGTGCATACAGTGGTTCATTCAAATGATACATTTAACTCAAGAGGAAGAGAATACTGTAGTTACTCGAATGCAAGATGAGGCTTTTCCCTTAAATTTGACATTCAAATATGTGAGGTCATCGTCAATTTGTTTATGAAGTGCCGAACCACACTGTGCCAAACAGGACCATGGCCTCCATCGCCAAACCATCATGTGGGATGTCTACTGTTCTGAGATATTATGCAGCAATGAATGATAATTCCTTACCGACATTTTGGGACGACCTACTGCTCCCTTCTTCAGGGTCAAGAAATCCAAAAGAACAGAGCACGATTGAAGTCAACTGACACAATTTTCTTTTTTCAGAAGACTTCGCCCATTGCCTTATTTTTTCAAAAAACATGACATTTCAGAAGCTGGCTCTGTTTCCATTTATAAGCACAGAAGCACCTAACCTGGTGGACCCCTTAGACTGAATTATTCTCAGTCACTGGTCATCACAGAAACAGCAACTCACAATTTTCACATAAGAAAATATCTAGTCCAAGAATAGTAACAGGAAAATGACTACTGAAAAATTAAAACTTTACAAGGATCAAAAATAAAACCTGGACCAATCAACAAATTAAAAACCATCAAATAAAAGAGAAAACGTTTGGTCCTTCCCACAGATTATTTCAATGCTTATGTGTAAGTATATAGGCCTAT
>Ga0123354_10006668_pt1 | contig 17210 bp, 10 predicted proteins | sample TergutLab28metaG_2_FD_97872 | JGI IMG/M metagenome (GOLD analysis project Ga0123354, IMG submission 97872) | Labiotermes labralis P4 segment gut microbial communities from Petit-Saut dam, French Guiana - Lab288 P4 | ecosystem: Host-associated > Arthropoda: Insects > Digestive system > Gut ...
CTGTAAATAATGAACTACAGACTTTTTACTTTCTTGCGGAAAGCGAGGGATTCGAACCCCCGGTACAGTTACCCGTACACCGCATTTCGAGTGCGGCCCGATCGACCACTCCGGCAGCTTTCCTTCATTTGGAGTGTGCAAAAGTAGCAATTATTTTGTAATAATCAAAATGCAAGATAAGGTTTAATCCGTTCCATATCTTCCGGTGTGAATTCTTCTAACAATTGAAGTTCTTGAATATTTTCTAATTTTCCTTTTTTCTTCCGCATTTCTATAATGGCTTTTGCCTGATAGAAATTGATGTAGGGATGCGATTTTAATTTATCCAAAGACGCCGTATTTGCCCGAATCGGGATGATTTTAGTTGTATCAGCCTGAAGGTATGGCGTTATTTTATCATACAATTCGGCATACATTCCATAGACTTCCTGAAGTTGTTCCAAGCGATAAAATCCGCCGATAAGATTTCGATAACTTGCAATTCTTTTGGCAAAAGCAGCTCCTATTCCGGGAATTTTCATTAGTTGGAGCGTATCGCTCGTATTGATTTCAATAACAGTTCCAGGCGCCAGTTTTTCCAATGCCGGATAGTTGTTTTCTTTAGGTAATGTATGCGACTCGGCGGGAGGTGGATAGTAGCTCCTTTTTTCTATCGGTTGATGGGATTTTGTAGACGCAATACTTGTTTTTTGATTTGTAACATACGGATGATACGCTTTCCGTTCGTTTGCATTTGCAGGAATAACTTCCTGCTTTTCATTGTTTTTACTTATTGTAAAATCAATTTCAGGAGATACGGGCGCTTTTGGCGTAAAAAGAAATTTACCAAGAAAGACGCCTGCAATAAGTACGATTAACACGATAATTCCCTGACGTTCCCGTCGGGAAAAGTAAAAAAAATCTTTCCACATAAGGCTTTAATTTTTAAGTTACGGTTAAATTTTATTTTAATTCTCAATTCTCAATTCTCAATTCTCAATTACTTTCCCGTCTTTCATCGGAATTATCCGGTCGGTCAGTTTGGCTAATGATTCATCGTGCGTGACAATAACAAATGTTTGGTTAAATTCTTTTCTCAAACTGAAAAACAATTGATGCAATTCGTCTTTGTTGCGCGAATCGAGACTTCCCGACGGTTCATCGGCAAAAATGATTGATGGATGATTGACTAAAGCACGGGCAACGGCTACCCGTTGCTTTTCTCCTCCAGAAAGTTCAGCCGGTTTATGTTCCATCCTGTCCTGTAAACCCAAAAAGGAAAGGATTTCTTTTGCCCTTTTAACGGCTTCCGGTTGTCTTGCATTTCCAATTAATGCAGGAATCATCACATTTTCACAGGCTGTAAATTCCGGTAATAATTGGTGAAATTGAAAAACAAATCCGATATTTTTATTTCTAAAAGAAGCTAAATCTTTATCTTTCAATTTATTTATATTAAAATTCTCATAGAATATTTCTCCGGAATCCGGTTTGTCTAAAGCGCCCATGATTTGAAGTAAAGTCGTTTTTCCAGCTCCACTGGGACCAACGATAGCCACAATTTCACCTTGTTGAACCGAAAGGTCGATACCCTTCAAAACTTGTAATTCGCCAAAACTTTTGGTTATATTTCGACAACTAATCATATAAAATCCGGAAATAATTTGTACAAAGATAAAATTTCTTCGTGAGAAAAGAAAAATATTTCTTTATTATTCAAACAAAAATAGTATATTTGCACCATAATTAATGCGTATGAAACGAATCGTATTCGTATTTGTATTCCTGGCGGCTTTATTTTATCAGGTCTCTGTTTTTTCTCAAGATATTAAAAACAGAAGAGATTCTGTTTTGATCGAAGATCAAGCTATGCCTGATATGTATGTTTCCAACAATAAATTATACATAAAAAACGCTCCGGTTGGCAAACGGGTGGAAATTATAACGATCATTGGGAATAAAATTCGTGAAATCCAAATCACGTCTCCGGATTTCGAATATGACCTGAGCCTTCCGAGAGCAATTTATCTCTTTAGATTGGATGGAATGGTGAGAAAATTCATGATAAAATAAGAAAAATTACTTACGATTCATTTCTTCCAGAATTCGGGCGTAAATAAAATTAAAACGGTAAAAATTTCAAGTCGTCCGACAATCATCAACAACGCCATGTAGATTTTGACAAAGGTTGGTATTCCTGCAAATGATCCGGTTGGTCCATAATCGCCAAGCCCCGATCCGCCATTGCCGATGCAGGTGATTGCAGCGCCTAAGGATTCGGTAAAAGGCACTCCGGCTATCACAAATATTCCCCAACTGATGATAATTAAGAATATGTATAGGAATGCGAATGCTAATAAACGCTGCACTACTTCAAATGATAAAGCATGTCCATTCAGCCTGATGGGAATAACGGCGCGCGGATGGAGCATCCGGCCGAATTCACCGAAAGCGCTTTTTACTAAAAGTAATGCCCGTACGACTTTCAGACCTCCACTCGTTGAACCGGAACAGCCGCAGATGATCATCAAAAACAAAAATACAATCCAGAAAAATGATCCCCATTGGATATAATCACCGGTACTAAAGCCAGTAGTTGTAATGACGGATATTACTTGAAATATCGAAACCCGGAATGCATCTTTTAGCCTTATGTTAATCGCATGGTGGAAATATAATCCTACAGTTACGATTAGCGTCGCTATAACAATGATGCTTAAGAACCAACGAAATTCTTCATCAAAGAAGAATTTTTTGAATTTTCCTTTGATTAAGAAATATATTTGAGCGAAATTAAGCGCTCCGATAATCATAAATGTGCAGAGAACCGTCTCAATATAAATAGAATCCCAATGAGCAACGCTTGTTTGCTTGGTAGAAAAGCCTCCGGTGGAAATTGTAGCAAAAGCATGGCAAACGGCGTCATAAAGATCCATGTGACCAAGATATAAAAGAATTATCAGCGCGACCGTCAATGACAGATAGATGCCCCAAAGCCGTTTTGCCATCTGGGCTACGCGGGGACGGAACCTATCGTGAGCCAGCCCTGCCGCCGTTTCAGCATCAAACAGTTGGGCGGCTTCTCCTCCTACTAATGGTAAGAGCGCTAATGAGAAAACGATAATTCCCATTCCACCCAGCCATTGACTCAAAGAGCGCCAAAATAAAATCCCTTTCGGTAATGTTTCGATGTTATCCAAAATAGTTGCCCCTGTGGTCGTTATACCTGACGCCGATTCAAAGAAAGCATCCGGGAAAAAAGGTATTTTTCCGCTAATAAGGAAAGGTAAAGACCCAAAAAGAGCGAATAATAACCATGAAAACGTGACTGAAATAAAACTTTCTCTTTTCCCTATCAGATTGATTTTCGTCCTGATACCGGCAGGGAGGAAAAGTATTAGTCCGCAAGTTAAAGTGATAATTCCGGATATGATAAAAGGGAAAGGCGTTTCTTGATAATAGATTGATACGATTGCCGTAATGAAAACGAAAATCGATTCAAGCATCAACATTAATCCGCTGACGCGTGCAATGAACTTCCAATTCAAACCAAGACCATTCAAGATAATTAAGAATTAAGAATTATCAATTGTCAATTAAAAAAGTCCTCTATTTTTCGCATGGCGCTATTTAGACAGAAGACAACCACTTGATCGCCGGCTTCAATAATCGTATTTCCATTAATAATTTCAGCTTTTCCATTTCCTATTTTCCCGCCCAGCGTCATGTCTCTTGGTAAATTCAAGTCTTTGACAGGTCTTTTAGTGACTTTGGAGTTGGGACGCGCAATCAATTCAGCTACTTCAGCATTGGCAAATGTCATGCACTTAACGTTAGAAACGTCTGCATTGAGCATAAACCTGTAGATGTGGCTGGCAGCAATCAATTTCTTATTGATAACCGTACCGATATCCAATTTTTCCGCCATCGTGATGTAGTCGATATTTTCCACTTCAGCAACCGTTTTATGAACTCCTAAATTTTTAGCGGTCATGCAGGCAAGAATATTGGTTTCCGAATTTTCCGTTAAAGCGATGAATGCATCGCAAGTTTTGATGTTTTCACGAATCAGAAAATCCGTGTTCCTTCCATCGCCGTTAATGACCATTACGTTACTTTCTACTTTTTCAGCAAGATGGTAACATTTTTCCTTATTTTTCTCAACGATTTTTACGTGAATATGGCTTGGGAGTAATTCGGCTACTTTCACGGCTATCCGTCCTCCGCCTACAATGGTTACGCGATTAATTTCGATCGTATTTTTACCGGCGAGTACTCTTATATCATTCACATGTTCGGGAGTAGTAGTAAAAAACAGAATATCGTCCGAAAGTATTTGATCGGATCCGCGCGGAATGATCGTTTCATTATCGCGTTTGATGGCTACGATATGATAGATTTTTTCATCCTTAGACAAATCACTTAGGAGTTTGTTGATGATGGGCGCATTATTTCGCACTTTAGCGCCGACAAGAATTAATTTTCCTCCCGCCAATTCCCACCATTGCCGCGACCATGGCGTTTTCATGGCATTCAAAATTTCACCGGCAGCTAATGATTCGGGACAGATGAGTGAAGCCACGCCGAGTTTGGAGAAAAAATCCATATTTTTCGGAAGGGTATATTCGTCATTGCTGATGCGGGCAATGGTTCTCTTTGCTCCCAGATTGGTTGCCAACATGCAAGCCGTCATATTGACTGATTCTTCCGGCGTGACGGCAATAAACATATCGGCTCCCTTTACTCCGGCAGATCGCAGATCGGCTATTGAGGTCGGATTGCCGACGACAGTCATGATTTCGTAGAGATAAGGAATGTTTAAATTTTCTTCATTGGCGTCAAGCAAGACAATATCCTGTTTTTCCTGCGAAAGCAGTTTAGCGAGATGAGCGCCGACTTCACCGGCGCCGACGATGATTATTTTCATTTTTCATCCAAAATAACTTTCGTGATACTTTCTACGTCCATGCCACATAAACGATACAGTTCGGGAATTGTTCCATGCTCGATGAATCGGTCGGGAACTCCGATTCGTTTAACTTGAGGGGCATAACCGTTTTCTATCATAAATTCCATGACTGCAGTTCCCATGCCGCCTTGAATGACGCCGTTTTCAACGGTGACGATACGGCGGAAATTTTTACCGACCTCGTCTAATAATTCTTTATCAAGCGGTTTCAGATAAATCATATCGTAGTGAGCTGCATCAATCCCTTTTTCTTGCGCTTTTTTGATGGCTTCCGCCGCTATATTTCCAATCGCCCCGATACTCAATACAGCGACTTCTTTTCCGTCTTTCAATTTCTGTCCTTTGCCTACGGGCAGCATTTCAAACGGTTTTTGCCAGTCCTTCATTTCCCCCTTTCCCCGGGGATAACGAATCACAAAAACGCCCTTTCCCGGCAGGCTTGCCGTATACATTAAGTTACGCAGGGCAATTTCATTAAGTGGAGAGGCAATGGTAATATTCGGAATACACCGTAGATATGCCAAGTCAAAATTTCCATGGTGGGTCTTTCCGTCTTCTCCAACCAAACCGGCACGATCCACACAGAGCGTCATATCAAGATTTTGTAGCGCTGCATCGTGAATAATCTGGTCGTAAGCCCGCTGCATAAACGATGAATAAATGTTGCAGAAAGGCAACATGCCTTCTTTTGCAAGACCTGCTGAAAAAGTAACGGCGTGCGCTTCGGCGATTCCAACATCAAAAGCCCTGTGAGGCATTTCTTTCATTAAAAAAATCATTGAACAGCCCGTAGGCATCGCCGGCGTGACGCCGACAATACGGCCGTTTTGCTTAGCCAGTTCCACCAAAGTATGACCGAAAACATCCTGATACAATTGCGGCTCATCGATAGATTTCAATATAATCTTTTCACCCGTTTCTTTATTGAATTTTCCGGGATTATGCCAATCAGTCGGTTCCTTTTCGGCAGGTTCATATCCTTTCCCTTTGACAGTTTGAATATGAAGCAGTTTCGGTCCCGTCATATTTTTGATATCATTAATGATACGAACTAACCCTTTCACATCGTGACCGTCTACCGGACCAAAATAACGAATATTAAAACCTTCAAAAATGTTGTGTTGTTGGGTCAATAAAGCTTTCAAGCTATTATTGAAACGTAGAATCGCTCCTTTTCGCTCTTCTTTAATTAACCCCGTTTTCTTTAATAAATTGTATATCCGGAAACGGATGCGGTTATACATTTTTGAAGTAGTGATATTCACCAAATATTCACTCATTCCGCCTACCGGTTTGTCGATTGACATATTATTGTCGTTCAATATGATAAGTAGGTTATTCGGATCAATGGAAACATTGTTCAGCCCTTCAAAAGCAAGACCGCCTGTCATCGCGCCATCGCCGATGACAGCGACAATTTTCCTGTCTTTTTCATTTTTCAGGTTCGCTGCAACAGCAATCCCTAAAGCTGCCGAAATTGAATTGGAAGCATGTCCGGCGATGAAAGCGTCGTATTCGCTTTCTTTCGGATTCGGAAAACCGCTGATACCGCCTAATTTGCGAAGCGTATGGAATTGATCGCGTCTTCCCGTCAGAATTTTATGCCCGTAGGCTTGATGTCCGACGTCCCAAACAATCCTGTCGTAGGGGGTATTAAATACATAATGCAATGCAACAGTCAATTCTACAGTTCCAAGGCTGGATGCAAAATGTCCCGGATTATCGGCTAACACTTCAATAATGTATTGCCGCATTTCATCACAAACTTGTTCTAATTGTTCCGGTTGCAATCGACGAAGGTCATCCGGAGAATTTATTTGATTCAATAATTGAATATCCGAAAGAAGATTCATACGTTAAAAAATATGTTGCAAAGTTACATATTTAACGTATATTTTTATAATTTTGCTCTAAGATTTTTTGTCATTGCGAGCCTAACAAAGCAATCGGTAAAATGAATGTTCCGGATTGCTTCCGGTTTAGCCTTCGCAATGAAGGAAATCCGTAGTTGTAATTTTATGTTTTATGAAGTTTAGAACAGAAATAAACGTTTTCCCCAGTGATTTTAAAATCACGCACGCTTGCAGGATAGCAATGCAGGGTTCTTGCTTTGCGGAAAATATGGCTTTAAAATTCCGGAATGCAGGCTTTTCGATTGATTCGAATCCGTTCGGCATTGCTTACAATCCATTGTCGTTATCGCAAAACCTGAATCGTTTGTTGGATAATAGCGCATTCAAAGAAAATGAGCTTATTAAAGACAAAGATTTGTACCACAGTTTTTCCCATCACAGCCGTTTTTCGGGAGCAGACGTAAATGAGGTCTTATCCGGAATCAATTCCCGCATGGAACAGTCATTATCTTTTCTTCGAACAGCTAATTTGCTGATTATTACTTTTGGAACAGCTTATGTTTACCGTTTGCAATCGAACGGAAACGTTGTTTCCAACTGCCACAAATTATCAGCTAAATTTTTTTCATATAAGCGTTTGACAATTGATGAAATTGTTCGTGAATGGAATGATTTGATTGTTTGCCTGCAAAGGTTTAATCCATCGCTCAAAATTTTATTTACGGTTAGTCCTATCCGTCATTGGAAAAATGGCGCTCATGAAAATCAATTGAGTAAGTCTATTTTACTGTTGTCTGTCGATGAATTAGTCCGGAATCATTCCCATTGTTTTTATTTTCCTGCATATGAAATTTTGCTGGACGATTTGCGGGACTACCGTTTTTATGCTGAAGATATGTTTCATCCTTCCTCTCAAGCAATTGATTATGTTTGGGATAAATTCACGGAAGTTTGGTTTGATGATGAGACGTCAAAAAAAGCGCATGAATTTGAAAAAATTCACCAAGCTTTAAATCATGTTCCCATAATAAGAAAATAGGAGAGGGGAGCGGCGCCGGTTATTGGATATTCATAGACTTTTTGTATTTTTGCGGGTGAAAGTGCGAATTACGAATTTTGATTAAATAATAAAGATTTATGACAAAACAATTGAAAAGAGTGGCTGCAATTCATGATATATCGGGATTCGGCAAATGTTCATTGACGGTTGCCCTGCCTATTATTTCGGCGGCGGGAATTGAAACCAGCGCTTTGCCTACCGCTGTATTATCTACTCACACAGGTGGATTTACCGGATTTACCTATCGAGATTTAACTGAAGATATACAATCGATTGCCGACCATTGGAAATCATTGAATATTTCTTTCGACGCTATATATACCGGCTTTTTGGGGTCTTTCGAACAAGTGGATTTGGTTATGAAATTTTTTGAGACATTCAAAACGAAAAATAATCTGATCTTGGTCGATCCTGTAATGGCTGATAATGGTGAACTTTACTCGATTTTTTCTCCTGAATTCGCCTTGGGAATGCGTAAATTATGTGAAAAAGCCGACATCGTTATTCCCAATTTGACGGAAGCCGCTTTATTATTAAGAGAGCCCTATCGTCCCGGACCTTATTCCCAATCCTATATCGAAAGCATTTTGAAAAAGTTAAGCGCATTCGGTCCAAAAAAAATTGTTTTAACAGGAGTATATTTTGATGACGAATCATTAGGCGCTGCTACTTATGATGCTGATAACGGAGAAATTGCTTATGAATTTGAAAAACGTATCCCCGGCTATTATCATGGAACCGGCGATGTTTTTGGTTCGGCGCTTTTGGCGGCTATACTGAATGGTTTCCCTTTGAATGAAGCCGCAAGGATTGCCGTTCGTTTTACGGCGTCGGCTATCCGGAAAACAGCGCAAGCGGGAACCGATATTCGTTTCGGCGTTAACTTCGAACAAACGATTCCCGAATTTTTAAAAGATTTAAAACTAATAGATTAAATAATTAAGACTTACCGTGTAAAGTTCACTCGAACATTGACGCCAAAAGACGTTTTCGTTAAAGGATACGCAGTTGATGATATCAATGGATTGCTGATCTGCTTATCGAAGAAAGCTTGGAGTGTAATCATTTTACTTAAACTATAGTCAGCCGATAGTTTAACCATCGTTTGAGAATCCCCGCTGATAGCTTGGGTGAGGTTATCTTCGATTTTACGTATCAAACTCATTACTTTATTGTAAGAAACAGTCGCATCGACTTTTAATTCATTATTGAAATTAGCGCCCCCTGTCTTTTTGATTTTTAATACTTTGTTGAAATTGTCAAACCGATATCCCGTGCCTAATGAAAATTCATTCTTAAGCATTTCGGTAATTTGATAGGAAGAAATATTCAGGTTGACATTGCGCGTTCGATTATATTTTAATGTTAAGCTAACATTGTTCTGGAAAGTGGAATTCAATCCAATCAAAGGAGCGAACGCTTCGTTGATGCTGACGGTTGTAATATCGTAAGGCGAAGACGGAAATGGATAACCTGACGCGACATTTTGAAGAAATCCAATGTTATCGTTGCCATTGGCTGTTATCCAATTCATAAACGAATTAAAAGCGCCGACCGAATAAATGCTTGAATATTTGTGCTCTAAAGTAAACGTACGAAAACGTTTATTAATAAACGGTATTTGCATTAAACCGTCATAGGTAATCGCCCAGTTTGGAAGCAATTTTTTCAACGCCGGAAAAGCAGACAGCCCTGTAGAATAAGGATTTGAACCTGTATATGCAGCTATGAAAGATGGTATCAATACATCCGACGAATTTAAATCGACGCCCTTTGACGGATCGTATGGTTGTCCGGCAAACTCGGTTCCGGCAAGAAAACCGGCATTGGGATAGGTGGTATTAGTGTAAATTTGCGATATTCTTCCGGCAATGACGGGCCTGTTTTTCAGGAAGGCGTCAAACGATTTGGAATAATAGCCGTTGGACGAATTTGCCGATTCGAAAGCAGAGCTTATGGATACGGTAGACATTTGAAAATCACCGTTAATTTTTGGCGGCATATTGTCGTACATGAAATAATACTGGTTCCGCCTCGACGAAGTCCGGTCGGCATTTAACGTAATGCGCATTCCGACTATAGGTTCAATTTGTCCCGTAAATTTGAAACTTTCCATTTGATTCATCATTGCCGGCGTAACGTTTTCATTATTTTTTATTAGCCAACCGCGATTATTCGCTTTTTCTATGTAATCGTTACCGGTTAATCCGAATGCAAAATCCCATCCGGGCGAATTTCCTATAGGAGTCGAACCCTGACCTGTAAAATCACCGATTTCCGGACGGAAATACGGAACCATCATGTCGGTGCTTTGGGAGTATGAAAATCCGACCGTCCGCACCATCATTAATCCACGAGCCACGACTTGAGCTGTTCTATACCATGAGCTTTCTTCCAACGGAGGCAATTGTGAAATAACCAGCCTCAAATTAACAGAGTCCTTGTTTTTGATTTGAATGGAATTATTATCCAATACTTTGTATTTTAAGTCGTATAATTTCCCTTTCACAGTTCGGGCGGTTACCCTTAATCGTTTATTGTCTAATTGGTGACTCACAATTGTCGCCGAATCCATACTGAGTTTAACTTGACCTTCATAGACTTTCTTTTTTTTATCGTCGGCTGTTTGCTGATTCCGGTTGTTTGCGGTAACTGGCTGACGGGCGCCTGATCTTCCGGCGCCGGCAGGACCGATTGTACGTTTTGGCGTAAACCTCTTGTTGGCATCTTCAAGAAATTTGATTTTATTATATAACGTTAATAAGTTGGCAGTTGCATTGTTTAATCCGATTGTGCGATTATTACTGATGGTGTTTCCCAATTCAATGGTAGAATCTTGTAGAGCGGCGCCTCGTTGCCATGAATAATTACTGTTGAAATTAAGCGAAGCGTTTAGAAAATTGAGCGCCGGAATGCTTCGGAAAGGGATTGTATAAGTTGCTGAAAAAGTCTGTTTATATTCCATCGGTTTTCCCAAATCCCGGATGCTTTGCAAAACAGAATCTTTCCACATCGCATAATCGTCGGGATTTAATTGTTTATTTACCTGAACATAAGGAGATTCAATTCGTGCATTGGTATTGGAATTAAATGTGATATTTAAATTTTTCGTCAAATTCCATTGAAAGGCTAACGTACGATTCCAGAAGAAATCTTCCCTGAAAGAAGGCGGTATCATGTTATCACCCAAATCTCCCAGGTCGCGCATTTGATATTCATAATAATCCCGCGTTATGTCTGAATTGATCGTTAAGTTACTGGGTAAAAAACCTATTTCAATATCCTGGAGAAATTTTTTCGCGGGATTAACGCCTGTTTTGGATTTATTATTAGAAGATCCTGTTCCCGTTGAATTACTTTTACCTCCAAAAGGATGCCATGATTTTAACGGATTCGCGTAGGCGTAATTTGCATTCAATCGCATTTGAATGTTTCGATCATATTCTGTTGTTTCGTTTTGTGCATTGTTGTTTGCATAAGAGTAACTGAATCCAAAGTTTGACGGATCGTAGGGCATTGGCGTTTTACTTCGTATATCTATTTTTATATTGCTTAAATCAATCGTTTTAGAAGTAGTTTTGTTTTGCGCAAAATTTCGAATGGAATCTTTTTCCGCTTTAGTTTGCACAGAGTTTAATGCATCCTTGAGTAACACATCTTGATCCAATGGATTATATTTTGGACTGATGGCTTCTTCCTGATAGGAATAATAAAAAGGAATACTTACTTTGGCGGCTTTCGGGATAAAACGTCCAAGGTCGACATGAGCGGATACGCTGTATTGGTATTTGTCATCTAAATTTCTGTCCATGATCCCTTGATCCAAGCTTCCAAATCCGGCTGTTTCCTTTCTTCCCGTTAGATTAACTGTTCCTAAATCGGAAAGTCCGAGAAAAAGATTAGCATTACCCGCCCAACCTCCGTCTTCGTTGAAATCGGTCAACCGCAATTCATCAAACCAAACTTCGGTCGATTGTACGTTTCTTGAATTGTTACGAACGCCGATCATAATTACTTTAATATCAGAAATGGTCGGATTTCCGACAACCGTTACTTTATTCATGGGTTTTTCCGGATCAAAAGAAGAATACGGAGTATAATAAGTGACGTTGGAATCAGTGTTTCGTTTTTCTTTGTTTCGTTCCAATTTTAGGTTGGTAAACACTTGGAAAGGAAAATCGAACATGTTGGATTGAGGCCAAACGGTTTCCCTATCGCTGTTGGTATCAACATAACGTCCTGGAGGAGTGATTTTCACAGGGACTTCGTACTCGTAATAGTTGCTTTTATAGTCTGAACCCAAACGAATGAAAATGGAAAGGTCGTTATCTTGTAAATTGGAAGCGCTTATTATTTTTTCCGCATGTGAAAACATTTGAATCCTGCGATATTGTCGTGTATCCAATGCTGTTGATTTATAGATTGCACGGGAATCCCCCGGCGACAAATCGGTAATTTGGGCAGCCAACGATTGTTCGTTTTGCTGACGTAGTTGCGGTTGACCGGGGTCTAAAATGCGGTTTACACCGGGAGGCATCACATAGTTTACCGGTTCTTTTTCTCCACTTTCTTCTACATTCACAACAGATAAGCTGATAGCTGCATTTCCTTGCGGAGGTAGTTTGGGATCGGACAAATCTTGAGTATATACCCGCCAATCGCCTCGAACCAATTCAAATTTTCCAAAACGTAAAATCGTCGAATCGGTAAAATTAGTCAAAAACATTCTCATGAAACGAATTGTTTTGAAATCGCGAATACTGCCAACCACATCATCATATTCACGAATTGGAATTTTGAATTGATACCAGGTAACCGTTTCATTAGCGCCATTTTTCAAGAGAGGTTTCACTTCTAATTTTTGAACGATATGATTTTGTCCGACCTGCATATCCTGGGGACGAATCGAAACCTTGTACTGAAAATATTTTTCAGTCTCATTCAAAGTATTGTCCTGATTGATATCTTCCACATCCGGCGTTAATTTTGCCGCAGTATTATAATTTTCAGGAGAATCGGCAATATCTGCAGAATTTCCTTCTGTTCCATTATAGCGTTTATATCTCCCCAAAATAGGCATTTCCGTTTGATCGTAATCCGAACCTCTATAATAGTGATAATTATCGCCGGATGGATCGTTAAAAGGAGAAAACTGATCGTCGCGCATGGCTTGAATGGTCGACGCCGGTAATTTGTTTTGTAATTCTTGCAAATAATTGGCATAAGCAGGAAAATTAAATTCCTGTTCCGTACTTAATCCGTTTAATCCTACGTCCTGTATTTTTCGGGCGCCTTTTGTATTATCAAAAGCATAGACTGTGGATTGCACTTTCGGAACTAAACCCCATATTGTTGAATCTACTTTTGTCATATCTCCGTCAATTGGCAATCCATTTTCAAAGAATTTTTTTTCATCTTTCAAAATATCTTCCGAAATTTCTCCCAAATTAAAATATAAATCGCCACCCGGAGAATTTTGATTATAAATAAAAGGATCTAATAACCAAAATTCAATTGTTTCGATATTATTAGCTTCGAAATCAGTCATTCCACTTTCAATCTGGCGGGTGATGCCTCCCCAACGTTTTTGGGGGTTATTCAAACGACCATCGGTATTCATATCCGTGTCCAAATTATAAGGACCTCTTTCTTGAGGATAGAAAGCGACGTTAAAAACGGAAATGGTAGCCGATTCTCCAAACCGTTGATCTTTGTTTGGGAATAGTTCGGTTTCCAATACTTCTCTTACATAATGATTGGATAATTGGTTTAAATCATTCTTGATATGCGTTGGGGTCAACGAGGAATTGCGCGTAAACAATGCATCGATGAAATACCATGCAAGCAAAGATCTGTTTTTGCCGTAATCGATATTATTTATCAAACGAGATTCGTCAAAAAATGTTGGGGTCGCAGCCAAATTCCATGAGTAGGGAGAAAGAAGGTCTATTGTACGTTTAGCTTCCTCAAAATCATCAATATATGAATAATCACCGCCATATTTACTATGGTAATGACCGGGTATCAATCGAGCGTATTCGGCGCTGAATGTGATTTGGGAAGGGGCTGTCAGGTTAAGGAAAGGAATTTTATCGAACCAATTGGTCAACGCTTGTGATTGCGTAGTGTAATTGGTATTGAAGCCATACAGGGTATTGTTAATAGATTCTTCTCCCGGATTTGTTTTCATTGTAAGCGGCATTTCGCTCAGATTCATAATTGTAGCTCCAATATTGAATTGTGGGGTAAAAGCATAATTCAGGTTCAATCCCATCATGGTTTTCCGTTGCATACCCAAATTACTTTGGTTTTCGGAAGAAATACTAATGGTGGCGGTGTCATATACCGGATTAATGATACTTACCGATCCGGTGGCGTAGTCTATAATGTAGTCGACATTTTCTTGTAAGCGAACGCCATTGGCGGTAACTACCACCGAACCTTTTGCAATATTGGATCCTCCCACGTTAATGGTCGACCCGCTTGAACCTTTATATTCTCCTTGTAGAACGAATTTATTCTTTTCGGCAATTTGACGGGCGACTGTTAATGTCGAATCATATAATTCCTGAAAAATATATTTGTCAGCGATGGTGTCGTTGTTAATCTTTTTCTTTAGAAACGAACCGAAAGGTTCAACTTCGGGAAAAATGATTTTTCCGATCTGAGAATAAACGGTTTGTCCCTCCACATAATCGATGAAACCGTCGGGATGCGGTTCGTTTTGTGAATCGAGCCGGTCTAAATTCATGACTCGCAGCAATATTTGGTTAGCGATTGCACCTTCCGTAATATAATTGAGGTATACGCCTGTTGTATCATTCAAGTATTTAATATTGAGTCTGAACTTGTCTTGATCAAGAAATTGCCCGTTAGTGATGGAATATACATTTTTCATCATTAATCGCCAAGTAGGGGAAACCGGAGAAACTGTCGTTCCTTTCAATAGTTTGACATACAGGTTGTCTTTAGTATTCGTAGGGTTATCAGTTGAAAATTCACCTACCTGATAGGTGGTTCCATTGTAGGTATAAGAATAGGCGACTCCCAATACCTCGTCGGCTTGTAAAGGAACTCGCAACGAAATATAACCCAACTGCGGATTAAAAGTGTATTCCGATGCGTCTAATTTTCGTGCGCTTTCTATTTTTTCATAATCTGTTCCTCCCTCTAAAGGAGTTCCTCCTAAAATTTGGTTTACTTGACTGATGTCTCTTGCTCCAGGATAGTTGTTTACAATAGTAGTATATAAATTATTAGCTTTATTGTAAGGAACGATGTCGGATCCGGCAGATTGCGTAAAGTTGGTATTAAAAATATGAATATGTTCTCCCAAATCGGCGAAAGCAATGATATTTCGCGCTTGATTGAAATCGGAGCGTCGATTGGTTAACCACACTTCAATTCGATCGATGTTGATTCCTGATTTAATATAAGGAGCCGTACTCAAAGCATCATCGTAATTATCGTAAAAATAGTAACCCAGAAAATAATGCGTATTTTCGTCATAATTATCAACTGTAATTTCAAATGGCGTAGTTTGAACATTTCCCTTAGACGAGGTTGATTGGGATTGCGATTCTTGCTGGGAAAAAATGGCGCCTACGGTAAGTTTACCGAACTGCAATTCCGTCTTAATGCCAAAGAGCGCGGCTCCGCCTCGAATTAAAGAGTTGGTGGTATTCATGCTAACATTACCGGCTTCCAACACTTTAACTATTTCATCTTCCTTCCCTGCGTATGCTAATTTGATTTTTTTCGTATCGAAATCAAAAGTTGATTCGGTATTGTAATTCATATCATAATTAAGTTTATCGCCTACCGAAGCGCTGACGTTCGCTTGAATCTGAGCATCAAAATCGAAAGAAGTCCGATTCCTTTGACGTTCGGTCAAGGTTGGATTACCGGTTGAAGTTCTTGTAAACCCAATTTTAGTAAGAATACTTCCGTTCGCTTTTAATTGAACGCCTCCAGGCCCGAAGACTTTATCCGCAGGTCCCAAATCGAATTTGAAATTAAAACCCGAAAGGACGTCTTTGCTTCCTGTAGAGTCTTTTTTTTGAAACTCTTCCGCATATTTAGCCCGGTAGTAATCGTCCATGCTTTTTCTTAAACTGTATTTGAGATATTCTTCCGGCGTAAGTATTAGCGGCGTCATAAGATCCGCATCACCGATTTTTGAACGTAACTCATACCGGTTTGTTAATGGATTGTATTGAAAGTCGGAATTAAAAATTTCAGGAGTCTTCAAATCAATCGGATGAATTTGCTGAAGTTCGTCATAATTATCAGGGACAATTTTAGCTACAGGAAATGCAAGAGAAATAGTATCTTTGGAAATAGTATCCTGAGGCTGTTCTAAAAAAGGCGTTGCTTCGGGAAATTCATAATTATCGGCGGATAGATGGTCATTTAAACCATAAATTCCACCGGATAATAAAAGAATTAACCCCGTTAGCAGTATGTATTTTTTTTTAAATTTCATCAAAGCATTTTTAATGCGTGTTTGATAATTTCTTCCACAGTAAAATTCGGATATTCTTTTTCGATTTTGGAAACTACTTTTTGAGAAGCTAAAAGATTAAATCCTAACATGGTAAGTGCGGCAACAGCTTCTTTGGCGGCTTCGCTTGAAACGCCGGATGAAGACGTTGTCGCAACGAAATTTCCGCTTACTTTAATTTTATCTTTCAAGTCAATGATGATTCGTTCTGCAGTTTTACTACCGATACCTTTCACTGTTTTTAAGGCGGTAGCGTTGCCTGAGACGATGATTCCTTCCAATTCATAAACGGAAATAGACGAAAGCAACATCCGGGCTGTATTTGCTCCGATGCCCGAAACGGAAATCAAATGGAGAAATAATTCCCGTTCACGTTTTTCTGTGAATCCGAACAATTGATGCGCATCTTCACGAATTGACTCGTAAATATATAATTTACAGGATTTTAACCCGTTAATGGCGCTGTAAGTATTCAGTGAGATGAGAGCAATATATCCAAGACCGCCGGTTTCAATTACAACTGAAGCCGGAGTTAATTCGATAATTTCTCCCTTAATATAATCCAACATATTCTCTTTGTGTTAGCTAATATATAGATAATAACGGATAAAAATCAAAAAGCGTATATCCGAAAAAGTTAAAAATGAGGGTAGAGGTAGCCGATAAGGAAATTATTCATTGGGGTGGAGTGGTCAGTTCAAAATGAAATCGAATCAGTTGGGCTGATAAAGCAATTCTTCATACAATTCTTTCAATCGCTTACGCAAAAACACAACGGCATAATGCTTGCGCGACAACAGCGTATTAACGGCAACCCCGCTCGTTTGCGCTATTTCTTTAACCGGA
>Ga0123354_10006670_pt1 | contig 17209 bp, 24 predicted proteins | sample TergutLab28metaG_2_FD_97872 | JGI IMG/M metagenome (GOLD analysis project Ga0123354, IMG submission 97872) | Labiotermes labralis P4 segment gut microbial communities from Petit-Saut dam, French Guiana - Lab288 P4 | ecosystem: Host-associated > Arthropoda: Insects > Digestive system > Gut ...
CCCCAATTAGACTGTATCAGTCCCTTCAGGTTGTAATTGTCTGTTTTGTCTGCAAGTTTCTCAGCTTCCGAATAAGCTGCGATTGCTTTGTGGACGTCGTTCCGTTCATGCCATACCCGTCCGCAATAAAAAGCAGCCAAAGCCGCGTGTGGATAGTCTTTCTTTTTCAAATAATAATCTTTTACGGCAAAGATTATTGTATCGGAAGTTATATCCTTATAGCTCTTGTCTTTGGTTTGAAGCAAAAGCAAGTTATATTTATTGAAACGGCTTTTACTCATATTTTCCGGAAAAAGAATGGAATTGAGTAACTGCAGAGCGCTATCGGGTTGTTGTTCAACTATATTTTCTGCCTTAGCGATAATATCACTTACTCCTGTTTGCCTCGAACAGGAACTATAGCTAAGTAGTAATATTGAAATTACTATATAGTAAAAAGAGTAGCAATTAAATTTTTTCATACAAATTTAAAAATATAAATTAGGAATCATGAATTATTGCCATAATAATTCATAATTCCTAATTCCTAATTCCTAATTTTTCTTACCAGCTCGCCTTCTTCACCCCCGGTATCAACCCGGCAGAAGCCATCTCGCGCAATTGAATACGGGAAATGCCAAACTGGCGGACGTATCCTTTCGAGCGTCCCGTTATCTTGCAACGGTTGTGCAAACGAACAGGGGAAGCGTTCTTGGGTATTGCCTGCAGCGCTTCGTAATTGCCTTCTTTTTTCAATTGCGCTCTTTTTTCAGCGTATTTGGCAACTAATTTAGCACGCTTTACCTCACGGGCTTTCATTGATTCTTTCGACATATATTAATTTCTTTTAATATTCTTAAATGGCAATCCAAATTCCCTTAGCAGTGCATAGCCTTCTTCATCCGTTCTCGCAGAGGTTACAAAGGTGATATTCATCCCTAACATTTTGGTAATGTTGTCGATATTTATCTCAGGAAAAATGATTTGTTCCTGAATTCCAAGGGTGTAATTTCCCCTGCCGTCCAACTTGCTTTCAAGTCCTTTGAAGTCACGGATACGCGGCAACGCTACACGGACTAACCTTTCAAGAAATTCGTACATTTGCTCGCGGCGTAAAGTTACCATTGCGCCGATAGGCATTTTCTTACGAAGCTTGAAATTGGAAATATCTTTTCTTGAGGTCGTTGCCACTGCTTTCTGACCGGTTATCAATGATAATTCCTGAATAGCTACGTCGATCAATTTCTTGTCGGCAACGGCAACGCCTAAACCCTGATTAATCACAATCTTCTTTAATACGGGAACTTGCATTATTGAAGTGTAACTAAATTCTTTTATCAAAGCAGGAACAATTCTTTCCTGATAGTCTTTTTTCAGATTTGCTATACTACTCATTATTTTATTTCCTCCCCTGATTTTTTAGAATAACGGACTAATGCTCCTTTAGAATTTAACTTCCGCCCGATGCGGGTTGGTTTGCCGCTCTTCGGGTCTAAAACGTTCAGGTTAGAAACATGAACAGGAGCTTCTTTCTTCTGGAATCCTCCCTGAGGACTCTTTGCATTCGGTTTAGTTGATTTCGATATCATATTGATGCCTTCAACAATGGCGCGCTGTTTTTCGATAAGTACTTGCAGTACCCTGCCTGTTTTACCTTTGTCTTCTCCGGCATTTACATAAACCGTATCGCCTTTTTTAATATGTAATTTACTCATAGCTTCTTAATTATTATAAAACCTCGGGCGCCAAGGAAACGATTTTCATATTCACAGCGCGAAGTTCGCGGGCTACCGGACCGAAGATACGGCTGCCTCTGATTTCGCCTGCATTATTCAACAATACGCAAGCATTGTCGTCGAAGCGGATGTAAGAACCGTCTGCGCGACGTATTTCTTTTTTCGTGCGTACGATAATCGCTTTGGATACTGTGCCTTTTTTAACATCACTCGAAGGGATTACGCTTTTTATACTTACGACTATCACATCCCCCAAAGAAGCGTAGCGTCTTCTGGTTCCACCTAATACCCGGATGCAAAGCACTTCTTTGGCTCCGGAATTATCAGCTACGGTAAGTCTTGATTCTTGTTGTATCATAATTACTTAGCTTTTTCTATGATTTCCACTAAACGCCATCTCTTAGTTTTGCTCAACGGACGGGTTTCCATAATTTTTACGGTGTCGCCGATATTACATTCGTTTTTCTCGTCATGAGCATGGAATTTCTTCGTTTTATTCACGAATTTTCCGTAAATAGGGTGCTTTTCTTTCCATTTCACAGCAACAGTAACGGATTTATCCATCTTATTACTGGAAACGACCCCGATTCTTTCTTTTCTTAAATTTCTTGTTTCCATCCGCTTGCTTAATTTTTATTGATTTCTCGCCAGCGCAATTCGGTTTTCATTCGCGCGATTTCCTTGCGGGCGCGTGTGATTGATGCCGGATTATCCAAAGGGGAAATGCTGTGATTGATTTTCTTCTGCTCGTAAGCTTTCGTTTCAACTTCCAATCGTTCTTTCAGTTCGGGAGTAGTCAAATCTTTTATTTCTGCAATTTTCATACCGCTTACACATTTTCGTTGTTATAATCATAATCATGCCTTACAACAAATTTTGTTGTAACTGGAAGTTTTTGAGCGGCAAGACGCAACGCTTCCTTAGCCACTTCGAAAGTAACTCCTTCGACTTCAAAAATTATCCTTCCCGGAGTGACGGGGGCTACAAAGCCTTCCGGCGCTCCCTTTCCTTTACCCATACGTACTTCTGCCGGTTTCTTAGTGATCGGTTTGTCGGGAAAAATCCTCACCCAAACCTGACCTTGACGTTGCATATAACGTGTTACGGCAATACGGGCGGCTTCTATCTGGCGCCCTGTAATCCATTTGGATTGCAAGGTTTTTATACCAAAAGAACCGAACGCCAACTGGTTTCCGCGTTGGGCGCTGCCTTTCATCCGACCTTTTTGCGATCTTCTGAATCTTGTTTTCTTCGGTTGTAACATTTCTATTTTAATTAGGAATTAGGAATTAGGAATTAGGAATTATTATTTTCTAATTTCTAATTTCTAATTTTTCATTTTTAATTCTTATTATTTCCTCCTCTCGGGCGACGGTTGTTGTTTCTTCTATCACCTCCTCTGTCGCCTCTATCATTGCGTCCGCCACGGTCGTTGCGATCTCCGCGGTCACCACGATCGCCTCTGTCGCCGCGTCCGCCACGATCGCCTCTATCGTTTCTTTCTCCGCGACCGCCTCCGGTTTCTTTCGAGCCGGAGAATTGCGGGGCAAGGTCTTTCTTACCGTATACTTCGCCGCGGCAAATCCATACTTTTACGCCTAACAGTCCTACCTTTGTCAAGGCTTCGCCCAAAGCGTAATCAATATCAGCGCGTAAAGTGTGTAAAGGAGTTCTTCCTTCTTTATACATTTCCGAACGAGCCATTTCCGCTCCATTCAAACGACCGGAAATCTGGATTTTAATTCCTTCGGCGCCCATCCGCATCGTAGATGCGATTGCTGTCTTGATAGCGCGGCGGTAAGCCATTTTACCTTCCAGTTGGCGGGCGATATTATTGGCTACGATTACGGCGTCCAATTCAGGACGTTTCACTTCGAAGATGTTGATTTGTATTTCCTTATCGGTAATCTTCTTCAATTCTTCTTTCAGTTTATCTACTTCCTGTCCACCTTTACCGATGATGATGCCCGGACGGGCTGTGCAAACGGTAATGGTTACTAATTTCAATGTACGTTCAATAACAATGCGAGATACACTTGCTTTGGCGAGACGGGCATTCAGGTATTTGCGAATTTTGCTGTCTTCATACAAAGTGTCGCCATAATTATTGCCGCCGTACCAGTTCGAATCCCATCCGCGGATGATTCCCAGACGATTACTTATCGGATTTGTTTTTTGTCCCATTTAGCAATTAATTTTTTTCAGTTTTTGTATCTACAAACAATGTTACGTGGTTCGAACGTTTTCGCACGCGATAGCCTCTGCCTTGAGGCGCAGGACGCATCCGTTTCAACATCGTCGCTGAATCCACGCTTATAGATGTGATGTATAATTCACCGTTTTCTGCTTTCCGTTCGTTTTTTTCTTCCCAGTTGGCGATTGCTGAACGAAGCAGTTTTCCTACTCTGAGAGAAGCTTCTTTATTGGAATATTTCAATACGCCTAAAGCCCTGAATGCTTCCATTCCACGAATCATGTCGGCTACCAAACGCATTTTACGAGGTGAAGTCGGCACATCATTTAGTTTTGCGAAATACTGCGTCTTCTTAGCTTCTTTGTTTTGCTCTGCTGTTACTCTTTTTCTTGCACCCATAATTGATTACTTTTTCTTGTTACCTGCATGACCACGGAATTGGCGGGTAGGTGAAAATTCGCCTAACTTATGACCAACCATATTTTCCGTAACGTAAACCGGAATGAATTTATTACCATTGTGAACGGCAAGCGTATGCCCGACAAAATCAGGCGAAATCATTGATGCTCTTGCCCATGTCTTTATCACAGATTTTTTGCCTGTTTCATTCATAGTCAGAATTTTATTTTCCAACTTGACATTTATATAGGGTCCTTTTTTTAATGAACGACTCATAATTACTCTTGATTAATCAGGTTATTTTTTCCTTCTTTCAATAATGTATCTGGATGAATGCTTCTTAGGCGCTCTTGTTTTCAAGCCCTTTGAATATAATCCTTTACGAGACCTCGGATGACCTCCGGAAGCGCGACCTTCGCCGCCGCCCATCGGGTGATCAACAGGGTTCATAACAACACCACGTACATGCGGACGACGTCCGAGCCATCTTGTCCTGCCTGCTTTACCTGATTTTTCCAGAGCATGGTCAGAATTTCCTACACTGCCTATGGTAGCTTTACAGGTTGAAAGTATTTTCCGCGTTTCGCCCGACGGCATTTTGATGATTGCATAATCGCCTTCACGCGAGACAATCTGAGCGAATGTACCTGCTGAACGAACCATTTTTGCTCCTTGCCCCGGACGTAATTCAATGTTGTGAACTACCGTACCGAGAGGAATGTTTGCCAAAGGAAGCGCATTGCCGATTTCAGGCGCAGCTTCTTTTCCGGATATCACTGTATGGTTGACTTCCAATCCGTTAGGAGCAAGAATGTAGGTTTTTGCTCCATCGGCATAATACAACAGGGCAATGCGAGCCGAACGGTTCGGGTCGTACTCGATTGTTTTTACTGTTGCCGGAACACCATCTTTGTTTCTCTTGAAGTCGATAATACGGAAACGGCGTTTGTGTCCTCCGCCGAGCTGGCGCATCGTGCGATGTCCTTCAGCATTGCGTCCGCCCGATTTGTTTATACCGAAAACAAGAGATTTCTCCGGTACAGTAGCAGTGATTTCACTAAATGTACCGATAATCTTGTGTCTTTGCCCCGGTGTCGTAGGCTTTAATTTACGAATTCCCATTAATTTTTATTTTAGTTACGAGTTACGAGTTACGAGTTACAAATTACGAACACTCTCGTCACTTGTCACTTGTCACTTGTCACTTAAATATTTTTAAATAAATCAATTTGTTGACCTTCTTTCAACGTTATTATCGCTTTCTTGAAAGCCGGTTCTCTTCCTTCGATAGTTCCCGATTTAGTATAACGCGACTTCCGCTTGCCATCGTAATTCATCGTGTTGATTTTCAAGATGTTTACTTCGTAAAGCTCTTCGATTGCCGCTTTAATTTGCGTCTTGTTAGCGTCGGGAGATACGCGGAAACCTACACGATTGGGAAATTTTCCGGTCATCTGTGTTTGTTTCTCCGTTACAATAGGCTTAATAATGATTCCCATATTTTGTTTCCTCCTTTTCGTTAAAAGTTATTTATTGCGCTTACCGAACTTTCAAGAAGCACCAAATGAGCGGCGTCCAATACTTTATAGGTATTGAGTTCGGAAACGGTAGTTATTTTCGCTCTCTGCAGATTACGTGCAGACATATAGATTGCATCGTTATTTTCAGGGAGCACTACCAATAATTTTTTATTACCAATATTCAGATTTTTTACTATGGAGAGAAACTCCTTAGTTTTCGGAGCTTCGAACGTAAAATCTTCTACCACTGTGATTGCTTCGTCGCGCAATTTGTAGGAAAGCGCCGACCGGCGGGCTAAAATCTTTTCTTTCTTGTTGAGTTTGAAACTATAATCTCTTGGCTTCGGACCGAATACTCTACCGCCTCCAACCATTACAGGCGAGTTAATATCTCCGCGGCGAGCGCCTCCGCCTCCTTTTTGACGTCCCAATTTGCGGGTGCTGCCCGAAATTTCGCTCCGTTCTTTGGATTTAGCTGTTCCTTGACGTTTATTTGCCATGTATTGCTTCACATCCATATAAATGATGTGATCGTTCGGTTCAATGCCAAATACGCCGTCTTTCAAAGTTACCTTTTTTCCGGTATCTTCACCTTTAATATTATATACGCTTATTTCCATTATTTCTGTACTATTACGATTGAACCTTTAGCGCCCGGAACAGAACCTTTGACTAAAATCAAATTGTTATCAGGCAATAATCTAATTACTTCCAAGTTTTGAACTGTCGCGCGTTTGTTACCCAATTGACCAGCCATACGTGTTCCTTTGAACACTTTAGCGGGATACGAACAGGCGCCGATTGAACCAGGGTGACGCTGACGGTCGCTCTGACCTAAAGTCGCTTCGCCTACTCCCTTAAATCCGTGACGACGGACAACTCCCTGAAATCCTTTACCTTTCGATGTTCCAATAACATCTACATACAAATCGCCGTTGAAAAAATCAACAGTGATTACATCTCCGGGCTTGTAAGCCCCTTGTCCTTTGAACTCGGCCAAGTGTCGCTTGGGTGTTGCTCCGGCTTTTTTGAAGTGTCCCATTTCAGGCTTGGTAGTATGTTTCTCCTTTTTTTCCTGAAATCCTAATTGAACAGCTTCGTAACCGTCATTCTCAACGGTTTTCACTTGAGTAACAACACAAGGACCTACTTCAATAACAGTGCATGGAAGATTTTTTCCATCAGCGCTGAAAACGGATGTCATTCCGATTTTTTTTCCAATTAATCCTGGCATTTCAATTAATAATTATTTTTTTTACTTTTGCACTCCAAGTCCCCCTTTAGGGGGATTTAGGGGGCTATACTTTAATTTCCACTTCTACGCCGCTCGGCAATTCCAATTTCATCAACGCATCGACGGTTTTCGCAGTAGAACTGTAAATGTCGATTAATCGTTTGTAAGAAGATAATTCGAATTGTTCACGCGATTTTTTATTAACAAATGTGGCGCGGTTCACCGTAAAAATACGTTTGTGAGTAGGGAGAGGAATCGGTCCGCTTACCACTGCTCCTGTTGCTTTGACTGTTTTGACGATTTTCTCTGCTGATTTATCAACCAAGTTGTAATCGTACGATTTTAATTTAATTCTAATTTTTTGGCTCATTGTTATTAAAAATAATTTTTATTACTAACTTTTCAATTTTAGAAAAGAGCCATTTCCTCCCTAAAATTCCCTGAATTTATGCCTTAATTTTTTAAAAAATGCACAAAACGGGCTGCAAAGATACAAATAGTTTTTGGAACTTCAATAAGACTTTGAAGAAAAGATTGAATTTATTGGAAATTTTTTTAGAAAAAGGGGTATTTTTGATGAAAATTTTGTTAGCAGGGCATATATTTTGCAACACTACAAAATATTATTTCGCTAATAAAAAACTATATGTAAAATTTTTTTGGATAGATATCAAACCATTCCTTTCATTATTTATTGTTATCTGTATTTCCCCGTTCCCCGCGCTGATTTAGCATCTGCCGCGCAAATTGCTGTTCAGCTTGTTGATAGCGAAAGATTTTCTCGTAAGAAATCACACTAGCAAATTTTGCTATATACTCTTCATCTATTTGTATTTCTTTTTCTCTAAATTGAATGCTTTGATTTATGAAATCCTTATACTCAGCTTCAGTGTGTTTTTTTCTGTCTTTTTCACTTCCTCGAAACTCATTCAAAGCTTTTCTGAATTGTTGATTCAATTCAAATTTTTTATCTTGCAATTCATTATACAGGGGCCAAAAAGCCTTGTCTTCATCGGCGTTCAAGTCCATTGCTTTAGTAATAAATTCCACTCTTTTTTGTTTAAATTCTTCAAATTCAGCCCTTCTTCTTTCATTGTGTTGAGCAAAAAGAAACAGATTAGAGTTTATAAATCCAAACAAAAGTAAAAATATCAATTTTCTTTTCATGATTTGTAACAATTAAATTTATTCCGAATCGTCTTCCGTAAAATTAGTCTGATAGAATGTATCGTCATAAGCAATGCGAGCCAATCCATCTTCATAATAATAATAAAAATCTTCAATATCAGACAATGAAGTTAAATTAAGTCCTTCGGAAGCATGCGCTTTTATTCCCGATTGCGTTGGAGAGCCTACAAACAGCTTGATCATCAGGGCAATTCCTGTGAACATCGCCGCCATATATACCCAGGGACGGACACGATGCCACAAACTGACGCTTGTCGATTCTTTGCAAACTACATCCGGCAATTGCGACATAATACCATTTGTAAAGTTTTCAAAGTATCCTTCAGGCGCTTTAAAAGGATCGACCTTGGGTATATCTTTCAACAGTATTCTTTTTTTGTCCATAATTTATATTTGCTTTTTGTTTAAAGTATTGACTATTAAAATATGCAAAAGTTTAATCCTGATTTAAAAATTCTTCTATTTTTTTCACGGCATGATGATATGAAGCTTTCAAAGCGCCGACAGATGTTCCCGTTATGTTGGACATTTCTTCGTAGGGTATTTCGTCATAATAGCGCATATTGAATACAGCCCGCTGTTTATCGGGCAAAGATACAATAGCTTTTTGCAGTTTCATTTGCAGGGCGTCTCCGTCGAAATATTCATCGCCTTCCAGCTTACCAAGCAGATAAGTATCGGCTTCGTCAATAGAGATATTGTTTTGGGCGTGCTGCTTATTCAATAAAGTAATGGATTCGTTAAATGCAATTTTATACAGCCATGTCGATAAACGGGCTTCTCCCCTGAAAAATCCAATGCTTGTCCACGCCTTTAGAAAAGTATTTTGCAGTACGTCATTAGCATCATCATGCGAGATAACCATTTTGCGGATTTGATAGTACAATTTTTCACTATAATAAGAAACCACTCTTTCAAAAGCCTTCTTTTGCAGATCAATATCAGAGCTGTGCAATTGATTCAGAGTCTCTTCTTCATTATAGAGCTTCATGCATAAAATTATTTTGGCGCAAAAATAATAAAAAAAACGGCTCTTCATAACAAAAGAGCCGTTTTTATGATTTATTAAGGAATATCTTTATAATATCAAAACAGGTACTCCAAAAGAAAATACCAGCCCGTTGCAGTAATAAATCCGGTTATAATTCCCACACCGACGACCAAAGAGCAATAGCGCGGATTGAGACCTTGCTGACCGGTCAATAAACTTGCAGTAATGTGCGACGACATGGCGGCTTCAAAAACGCTAATTTTAGCGATACTTCCGGAGGACTTTAAAATAAAAGCCAGCAATAAAATCAGAATTGGGGCTAACAGTAATTTATAGATAAGTCCGGCGGATATTAATTTTAATTCTTGCTTTATTGCGCCGAATTTCAATTGTAAGCCAATAGAAAACAAAGCCATAGGCGACATGGTGGCTACTAATTTATCTAAAAGCGGATTAACAGTGTTAAAGTCAAGAAAGCGCGATAAAATCAAGGCAAGCACACAGCCGAGAAATGGCGGAAAACGTAATATCTTTTTTACAAAAAAAGTAAGATTCAAAGTTTCGGTATTTTCGGATGAAGCTCTCAAAACTGTGATTACGCCCAATGAAGAAAATATCAGGAATGTCATTTGGTCAAAAACGACAGCATGATGAATTTCCGATTCGCCAAAAAAAGCAGAAATCATGGGGAATCCGAGAAAAGCCGTATTTCCCAGTCCGGAAGTCATTTGCAAAGCAGTTCGCGAGCCGGGAGGAAGCTGCTTTTTCCGGTCGTATACCCGGACATATAACCACGCTCCCGCCCAAACAATCAGCGGACCAATCAGCGGAAGAAGTATTTTACTGCTCCATTCAATTTCAGGAACATAGCGCAGGGCAAGAGCCGGCAAGGCAATATTTATCACCCAGGCATTAACGCCTTTGTGAGCGTCGACAGGGAGCAATCGCAGCCGGGAGAGGACGATTCCTGCGGAAATACAGATAAAAATCAGAATAAAATGGGTCACAGGATTATACTTTTTTCAAAGAAACGACGCAAAGTTAGGTATTTTTTGCCATTTATCATCCTCTATTTGTCACTTGATCATAAATCTTGCGAATCTTCAACCCTGCATCTTCCCAAGTAATCGCATCAACTTCTTTTTTCCCTTCTTCTTTCAGGTACTCATACATACCGGGATAAGTTATAATTGAATACATTGCATCAGCCATTGCTTCAATATCCCAATAATCGGTTTTAATTGTATTATTGAGAATTTCGGCGCATCCCGATTGCTTGGAAATTATAGACGGAACGCCGCATTGCATGGCTTCAAGCGGTGAAATCCCAAAAGGCTCTGATACCGAAGGCATGACATAGACATCGCTCGATTTGAGAATTTCATATACCTGTCTTCCTTTCATGAATCCTGTGAAATGAAATTTGTCGGAAATGTTCCGTTGAGCGGCTAAACGAATCATCTGATTCATCATGTCTCCGCTGCCTGCCATAACAAACCTGACGTTATCGGCTTTTTTCAATACCCGTGCCGCTGCTTCCACAAAATATTCAGGACCTTTTTGCATGGTGATCCGCCCCAAAAAGGTAATGACCTTATCCTTTGTCCCTTTCTTTGAAACGATAGCTTCTATTTCAGGGCTTAACGGCTCGACTGCATTGTGGACGGTAGTAACTTTTCTTGGATCTTGGTGATATTTTTCGATGACCGTATTTCGCGTCAGATTACTTACGGTGATGATGTGGTCGGCATGATCCATACCGTCTTTTTCAATGCCGTATACTTGCGGATTGACTTTTCCCCTGCTCCGGTCGAAATCGGTTGCGTGTACGTGAATAACCAAAGGTTTTCCGGTAACGGTTTTTGCATGAATCCCTGCCGGATAAGTGAGCCAGTCGTGCGAATGGATAATATCGAAATTTACAGTCCTCGCAATTACGCCGGCTACAATCGAGTAGTTGTTAATCTCTTCGAGCAGATTGCCGGGGTAGCGTCCCGAAAATTCGATGCAGCCTAAATCATTGGTATTAAAATAACTGAAATCGGCGTAAATATGGTTTCTCAAATCGAAATACAGTTGAGGGTCTATGTAGTTGCTGATGCGATGTTTGACATAGTCCCACGAAACGTCTTTCCAAACTACAGGCGTATTAGAAGCTCCTATCAGGCGCAGAAAACTTTTGTCTTCATCGCCCCAAGATTTAGGCATGACGAACGTGATTCCCATATCAGGTTGCATTGACATTCCCCGTGTTAAACCAAAACTTGCAGTTCCTAATCCCCCCAGTATATGCGGCGGAAATTCCCATCCAAACATTAAAGCATTCATTATATACTAATTATGAATTATCAATTATCAATTGTCAATTGTCAATTATTTCCGTATAGCTTTCCAATAATTTCAACACACGTAAAATAGCCGCCACATTCATGGCAAAAGATATAGCTCCCCGACTTTGAAACGGGGGATTTCCGTCGAACAGTTCCGACAGTGTCCCGATACAATGCAGATTCATCTCGTCGTCCATTCCGATTAACATGCGTTCTGCAAAGGAAATTCCGCTTAATTGATACAAACGCAGATAGGCTTCCAAATAGAATCCGAGCAGCCAGGGCCAGGCAGTTCCTTGATGATAAGCCAAATCGCGGTCGTTTTGCGGTCCCACGTAGTAAGGGCGATATCCTTCGCTTTTAGGACTTAACGAACGTATTCCTTTTGGCGTTAACAACTCTTTCGTAATGATATTCAAAACAGCTCTTTTTTGCTGCCGGTTCAACGGCGAATAATCCAATGCAATTGCAAACAGCATATTGGGACGAACGCTCCAATCGACGTAGGTTCCGTCGATATAGTCGAATAAATAGCCATAGCCGTTGACAAAGGTTTCAACAAATGAAGCGCTCGTTTTAGCTGCGATTTCTTCCAATTGATTGACGCGTCCGGTATTTTCCTGCGCTGCGGCTAATTCGGAAGCAAACTTTAAAGCATTATACCATAAAGCATTAAATTCCACAATATAACCCGAACGCGGAACTATGGGCTTGCCATCGATGGAAGAGTTCATCCATGTAATCGCTTTGTTTTTTCCTTCAGAATAAACTAAACCGTTCTTTTCCAAAACCAGATTGGGATGCTTATTCTCAATAATGAAATCAATAATTTCCTGAATCAGTTCTCCATATCTTTCGTTACACTGTGCAATTCCCTGTATTTTTGAATACTGCTGCATCGCCCAGATCGCCCACAAAAAGACATCGGGCATTTCAATCTCTTTAATCACTTTATCCCCCGAATTGTCTTTCATATAATTTTGAATAGCCGGCGTAGCGGTAGTCATGATTTTCTCAAAACGCACGGGGTCTTCTATGGACAGCGTGCATCCGGGTAAAGAAACGAATAAATCCCGCGCCCGAACTTTGAACCACGGATATCCTGCAATCAGATAGGCGTCGTTTTCGGTGGGGCGGTGATAAAATTGCTGGGCTGAGTTTTTCAAACAATTATAAAAACTTGTGCGGGTGGTTCTGTTGTGAATTTCTTCTTCGTATTTTTCTTCCAGAACCAGCGGGTCGATAAATGTATCTCCGCCTGCAAAATAAATCGATTCTCCTTTTTTGATCTCTAACTCAAAATATCCGGGGACATACAAATCTTCCTTGTAAGGAAATCCGCGTTCCATTTCTTTCGAATATTCAATGTTTTTATACCAATCCGGTTCGAAAACAAATTTGCATGGCTTACTGAACTGCATATACAAATCGGGATATCCTTCGTACAACCGTGTTTTTATGCCGTTTTCCACCAAATCGTAATGCCGGCTGGCGTGTGGATTCGCTTTCGTCAGGACATTTACATTCCGGAATGCGAGGAAAGGTTTGAAGCGCAAAGTCGTTGGCGAATGAGCATCTTCCAAAGTATATTTAATCAAAATCCGGTTTTCGAAAGCCGTAAAAACTTTTTCTTTGGTTAAAATCACTCCGCCAACGCGGTAAAGCGTTCGCGGCATAATATCGCAATCATATTGCCGGACGTATTTATGACCGTTAGGGCTAAAATGATAATTATCGAACTGGTGAAGACCCAAATTAAATTCGGCTTCGTGTTGGATTACCGTTTCATCAAGCGACGACAAAAGCACATGATTATCTTCTCCCAAAGCCGGTACCGGAATTACAAGCAAGCCGTGATATTTACGGGTGTTGCAGTCGACAATTGTAGTAGCATGGTAAGCTCCTCCCCTATTGGTGCGTAACATTTCCCTTGTCAACGATTCCTCTAAATTGATTAGCAGATTTTTATCAAACTTCAAATATCCCATACGCTGTGATTTTATTGTCTGTATAATTATTACTTCTTAAATAAAATGACGAAAAATACGACATATTTTTAGTATACGCAAATAAATTGCCGGTTTTTTTGTTTATTTGCTTAAATTTGCAGTGAAAGTTAGATAAAATGAGTGTGACATTTGAAAAAAAACAGATTCTTTATGCGCTCTTTTTCCCGGTTTTCCTTATCATCGTATTATGGTTGATATTGCTGGTTGAAAAAGTTTCCGGAGTTCAGTGGAACCGGTTAGGAATTTATCCCGGAAAAGTTTACGGGCTATTGGGAATTCTTACGTCTCCGCTTGTTCATGCCGGGGTGAAGCATCTTATATCGAATAGCGTACCTTTGCTGGTTTTATCATGGTGTCTGTTTTATTTTTATAAAGATTTGGGATACGGGGTTTTCCCGCTCTTGTGGATTTTTTCGGGGATTTTTACATGGATTTTTGGTCGCGACTCTTGGCACATCGGCGCCAGCGGACTGATTTATTCATTGGCTTTTTTCTTATTCTTCAGCGGTATATTTCGTCGTTATATTCCGCTGATGGCTGTTTCGCTGATGGTTGTTTTCCTTTATGGCAGCATGGTTTGGAATATGTTTCCTGTTGCGGAAATCGTCGATCCTTCCGTTTCTTGGGAAGGGCATTTGGCAGGTGCAACCGGCGGCTTGTTATGCGCGTTGATTTTCAGGAAAAAAGGACCGCAAAATCCGCCGGAAGAAGAAGAGGAGGACACTGATATAGAAAAACAGGAAGAAATTTTGACGTAATTAAATTTTAAATTAACTTTGTTCAGTTTTTTATATTTATTTCAGACAACTAAATATTAATACTTAAAATAAACAATCACATGAAAAATTTAAATTTAGTTTTGCTTTTGTTAATCAGTTTTTTTCCTGTTTGGCTGTTTGCAAAACAAGTAGGACCTGAAACAGCGCTACAAGTAGCAGAAACGCAGGCTAATTCAAGCAATCTATTGAGGAATGCCCAAGAACTCAAGTTGGTCTTTACTAAAACTCTCGAGAGCAAAAAGGTTAACTCAATGGTTCAGGCGAGCAGCGCTCTTCCTACCATTCTTTATTACATTTTCAATGTAGGAGAAAAAGGGTTTGTTATTGTTTCGGGCGATGATATCGCCGTTCCTGTACTTGGTTATTCCGATGCCGGAATTTATGACCCGGAAAATTTACCTCCTAACTTTGTTTACTATCTCGATGATTTTCTCGCAAAAGAAATAGAGCAGGCAATCAAACAGGATGTACCTCAGAGTGAAAAAATAAAAACGCAATGGGAAACCTGTCTCTCGGGGGAAGCTGCTACTCTGAGAGCCACTACTGCTGTTTTGCCTTTATTAGGTCAGGATAATCAGTCTGGTAGCATAGCATGGAATCAATACGCTCCTTATAATAATTTATGTCCTGTCGACCCCCAAAACAACAATAATTCACTTACCGGTTGCGTAGCAACGGCAATGGCTCAAATAATGCGATATTATGAATATCCAAAATTCGGCAACGGGAATATCGGAGGCTATACTACCCAAACGCGAAAAATTAGTATCCCTCAAATTGATATTTCCACTTTCCAGTATGACTGGGGAAACATGATTCCTAATTATTCTGCAACTTTAAGCAGCCAGGCACAAAAGGACGCTGTAGCTAATTTGATGTATCATTGCGGCATAAGTGTGCAAATGGATTACACTTATTCCGAAGGGAGCGCCGCTCCGATAAAGAGTGCGGCTTTGGCTTTAAGAGACAACTTCAGGTACAGTCAAAGCATTGACTATAAAGTCCGTTCATATTTTTCTAATGTAGAATGGGATGCTTTGATAAAAATGGAAATAGATAATAATAGACCGGTATTATATGGCGGACAAGATCCCGACAATGGAGGTCATGCTTTTGTATGCGACGGATATGACAACTTCGGAAATTTTCATTTCAATTGGGGATGGGGCGGTTCAGTCAACGGATATTTTCCGACAACCGCTTTGAACCCTCAAAACTATGTGTTTAATGATGACCAAGAAATTATAACAAATATTATACCTGATAGCGGAGGAGAAAAGAGTTATGAAATAAATATATTATCAGGAACCGATATATCAACTTCCAGAACTACACTCGACCGGGGAGAATCGTTTCTCGTAGACGCTTCATTTGTCAACACAGGATTATATGATTTTACCGGTAATGTAGGTATAGCAATCGTCGATGCAAGCGATAATATAATGAATGTCATCTCACAGTACTCAATCTCTCTGAATCAGGGGTATTATTATGCTGATTATAAATTTATGTGTACAATTCCGCAAACCGCCATTCCGGGTAGCTGTCGAATAAGAGTTGTTTACAAATCTGCTGATAGTTCTGAATGGACAATTGTTAAGGGAAGTCTCGGTTATGCTGATGTTTTAACTTTGACAATATCCGATAACCCTCCACGTACACATGGGATTTCGATAATGGATGGGTTGAAAAGTTCGGCTACTGCTGTAGACAAAGGTCAGTCTTTCACTGTATCCGCACAATTTATAAACATAGGAGAAGACTCAATGACAGGAGACTACGGCGCTGCTTTGGTGGATGGCAGCGATAAGATTCTGGAAGTTACCGGTACATACAATGTTAGTACATCTTTACCTTCCGGTTACAATTGGATGGCGCCTTTTACTATACCCTGTGTAGTATCTTCAACAGCGCCTGGAAATTATAAAATCAGGGCGATATTCAAACCAACAGGTAAAAGCTGGTCTATTGTTTACGGAGTAACAAGCGATATTATAGACATTTGTGATCTTACCGTAAACGTTCCCACCGGAATGCAGGAAACCGCAATTGGGAAGGTGAATGTGTATGAAGCGAATGGTTTTATCCATGTAGTTTCAGGCGCTTCCGGTCCGATAAATGAAATTACGGTATATTCTCTGCAAGGCGCATTAATATGCAAAGAATCATCTATTAACGCAACTTCGTATACTCTTGACAGAAGTTTGCCTTCTGGAGTGTATATAGTCAAAGTAACATCGGAGGGAAAAATTGATAATGTAAAAGTGGTTGTAAGATAAATTTGTTATGGTTTCCAATTACAAGAAAAAACGCTATGCGGTGGAAACCTTGAGTTAAATTAATATATGTTTTATGGATGGTCTTGTATCTTTTTTTATTGTACTGTTAGTGGTACTTTTCGGCGCAATAATTATTTTTCCGATTGTAATTATCTCCAAAATCGATTCGCTGAAAGGAGAAATCAGGTATATTATTTCTAAAATAAATTCTCTTGAGAAGGAAATGGGGTATAAAGAACGTAGCGCGGCGTCTAAAATTCAACCGGCAATTCAAGATGAAGTAGTTAAGGAAGATTATTCCGAATACATGTCGAAAATACCGGAAGCCCCCGAACCTCCGGAAGCTCCAGAACTTCCATCTTCCGGGCTTCAAATTATTTCCGAACCGGAATCTGAAACAGAAGCTCCGGTCGTTTCTCCTCCAATCGCTAAAGATAAGGATGGAGATGAACGGAATATTTTTGAAAAACTGCTGGGAACGAACTGGCTGAGTAAAGCCGGTATTGTTACGCTCGTTCTGGGTATAGGATTTTTTGTTAAATATGCCATTGACCAAAACTGGATCAATGCA